>Ga0078972_1012235_pt1 | contig 14868 bp, 16 predicted proteins | sample YelNatPaOPGAMG01_FD_67568 | JGI IMG/M metagenome (GOLD analysis project Ga0078972, IMG submission 67568) | Hot spring thermophilic microbial communities from Obsidian Pool, Yellowstone National Park, USA - OP-RAMG-01 (SPADES assembly) (version 2) | ecosystem: Environmental > Aquatic > Thermal... | reverse complement strand
TATAAAAAGCTTTTAATTATTAGTCATTGCGAGCACCCAAAGGGTGCGTGGCAATCTCATATAAAATCGAGATTGCTTCGGCTTCGCCTCGCAATGACCAACTTGAATCGCTCGATTTAAGTAAAAGCTAAAGGCTCAAGACTACGAGCTGAAGGCTGAGGACTGAAAGCTGTCAGCTCCAAGTTAATAGAGAACCGGCTATCGGCCACCTTCCAACTAACCTCGGGGGTGATAGCGCTGGTGGATTTTTTTCAGCCTTTCTCCTGTTACATGGGTGTAGATCTGGGTCGTCGAGATGTCCGAATGGCCAAGCATCACCTGGACCGAACGAAGATCGGCTCCCCCTTCAAGCAGATGGCTCGCGAAGGAGTGGCGAAGCAGATGAGGCGTGATCTTTTTCCCAATGCCGGCCCGACGACCGTAGACCTGAAGCGTCTGCCAGAACCGCTGGCGACTCAAGGGCTTGCCGCTTCGATTGACAAAAAGGTAAGGGCTTTCCTTCCCCTTGAGCAACGACGGCCGGATCGTATTGAGATAACGGATCACCCACTTCAGGGCCTCCTGACCGATGGGAACAACCCGCTCCTTCGAACCCTTTCCATAGAGAAGGATATACCCTCCTTCGAGGTTGACCTGATTGAGGGTCAGCTTGACAAGCTCGGAAACCCTCATTCCGCCTGCGTAGAGCACCTCGAGCATGGCCCGATCCCGTCCTCCGAGAAGGGTTTGGGATTCGGGCTGTTGGAGCAATCGTTCCACTTCGGCCGGACTCAGGATCTCCGGTAGCTTTCGGGCGAGCCTTGGAGACTCGAGCTCCTCAACAGGGTTCTTTTTCAGAAGGGCTTCCTCGATGAGGTAGCGGAAAAAGGTGCGAAGGGCGACGAGGTTCCTTGCGATGGTTCGGGCGGAGAGACGGTCTCTTTTCAAGGCCAAGAGAAAGGCCTGAATATCGAGCTTCTCCACCTTCGCTGGATCCTCAATCCCCTTTCCCTTGAGGTAGAAAAGGAAGCGAGTCAGGTCACGGTGGTAGGCTTCGATGGTGTTTCGAGAAAGACCTTTTTCAACGGTGAGGTAATGAAGAAACGAGTCGAGCACCTCCAGCCCCCGTTTCACACCTTAGAGACCCGTATGACCAAATCCCCCTTCCTTCCGCTCCGTCTGAGGAAGCTCCTCGGTCTCTTCCCACTCGGCTCGAAAGACACGGGAAATGACCATCTGGGCGATCCGGTCTCCATCTCGGACGCAAAAGGGTCTCTGACCAAAATTGATCAGGAGAACCGAGATCTCTCCCCGGTAATCCGCATCGATCGTTCCAGGCCCATTGACCAGTCCGATTCCATGCTGCAGGGCCAGGCCGCTTCGAGGCCTGATCTGGCCCTCAAACCCTTCCGGAATCGCCAGAGCGACCCCGGTGGGAATCAGGCGCCTCTCGCCAGGCTCGAGAATCACCTCTTCGTCAAGGGAGGCAAAAAGATCCATGCCAGCGCTGTGCTCGGTCATGTAGCGAGGAAGGGAGACGGGACGATCCTTTCTCAGGCGCTTGATCAGGATTTTCACCTTTTCCATCAGTCGAGAGTTAGAAGGTCTTGGCCCAAGCCATTGCCGCCAAGAGGTCCCAGGACCGTCAGACAAAAGTAACGGGGATCGAAAAGCTCTTCGGCCAGCCGTTGCAAGTCTTCTTCCTTCACCTCGTCAATGCCTTTCAGAATCTCTCCAACGGGAAGATAGGACCCGAAATAGATCTCGTTCTTTGCCAAGCGGGTCATGAGGTTGTCGGAGCTCTCGAGACTGAGAAGGAGGTTGCCCTTCAGTTGGCGCTTTGCGGTCTCGAGCTCTCCGTTTCGGAAGGACTCCTTTTTGAGGCAACGAAACTCCTTGAGGATCAGCTCCACGACCTCGCGAAACGACTCCTCGTTCGTCCCCGCATAAACGACGACCAGGCCCGTATCGATATAGGCGGGAAGGTAAGAATAGACGGAATAGGCCAGACCCCGGTTCTCGCGAATCTCTTGGAATAGCCGCGAGCTCATCCCTCCGCCCAGGATGGCGTTCAAGAGGTACGATGCGAAACGAAGGGAGTGGTTGTAGCGAAGGCCCCTCGTTCCCAAACAGAAATGGACTTGCTCGAGCTCCCGATCCCAGATATTGGTGGTCGAAACGGGCTCGGGCGTCTGCCTCTCCCTTGGTTTCGACGACCTTGAAATCTGGCCGAAGGTCTCTCCGATGCGAGAAACCACCTCTTCGTGATCGAGGTTGCCTGCGGCGCACACAATCGTCCGATTGGGGGAATAGTTCTCCTTAAAAAAACGACAGATCTGATCTCGGCTGAAGGATTGGACCCTTTCCGTCGTTCCGAAGATAGGAAAACCCAACGGATGACCGCCCCAGCAGACCTGGTTGAACAGATCGTGGATATAGTCGTCAGGCGTATCCTCCACCATTTTGATCTCCTGGAGGATGACCATCCTCTCTTTCTCCACATCCTTCGGATCCATGAGAGGGTGCATAAAGATATCGGAGAGCAGGTCGATGGCCAGAGGCAGATTCTTGTCCAGAACCTTGGCGTAATAGCACGTGTACTCCCGGCCGGTGAAGGCATTGAGGCTTCCTCCCACCGAGTCGATCTCCTTGGCAATGTCAAAAGCGGTCCTCCGCTCCGTGCCCTTGAAAAGAAGATGTTCGATGAAATGAGAGATCCCGTTCTCATGGGGCTCCTCGTCACGGGACCCGCTCAGAACCCATACGCCGATCGATACCGAGTTGAGATAAGGGATACGTTCGGTAATGACACGAACGCCGTTTTCTAAAACGGTTTTACGATATCCCGCTCCCGTCGCTATCCATCCGTTGTTCAAATCCTTGCACGACTCATCAAAAAAAGGATCCATCGCTTTTTGTCCGCCTTGCTGAAATTGCCTGCCCCCCTACCTTCACCCTAATGTTGCAACAAATCTTGCTCCCCTGTGCAACGGAAGGGTTCATTTTGCCTTCCCTCAACGCGAAGCCTCAGGCTTTCGCCTTTACACCTTTGGCGCCGGCCTCTCTCAGGGCAAGCTTGCGACTCAAGCGAATTCGGCCCTGAGGATCGATGTCGATCACCTTTACCAAGACCTCGTCGCCCTCTTTCAAGATATCCGAAACGGCCTTTACATGGCCTTCGGCAAGTTGGGAGATGTGGATGAGCCCATCCGTTCCGGGAAAGATCTCGACGATGGCGCCAAAACCCAAAATCTTCCTCACCTTCCCCGTGTAAAGGGCCCCCACCTCAACCTCCTGGGTCAGGGCCTTGATCATCTGGATCGCCTTTTCGATAGACTCATAATTGGGTGAGGCAAGCCTCACTTGTCCCGAATCCTCCACATCCACCTTCACTCCGGTCTGATCCACGATGCTTCGGATCGTCTTTCCCCCTGGGCCGATGATCTCACGGATCTTCTCCTGCTTCACTTGAAGGGTGACGATCCGTGGGGCGTGAGGCGAAAGGGTTTTTCGGGGCTCCGCAATCGTCTCTCTCATTCTGTCAAGAATGTATAACCTGCCATCGCGGGCCTGACGCAAAACATCCTCCAACACATCTCGACCGATTCCTCCGATCTTGATGTCCATCTGAATGGCCGTCACGCCTTCCCGCGTTCCAGCCACCTTGAAATCCATATCACCCAGATGGTCTTCGTCCCCGAGGATATCCGAAAGGATCGCCCTCTGCTCTCCGTCGAGGATCAGTCCCATGGCGATCCCTGCAACCGGGGCCTTGATCGGAACTCCGGCGTCCATGAGGGAAAGGGAGGCGCCGCAGACCGTGGCCATGGAGGACGAGCCGTTCGATTCGAGGACCTCTGAAACGATGCGGATCGTATAGGGAAACCGCTCGTTCGAAGGAAGGACCGGCAGGAGGGCCCGTTCCGCCAAAGCGCCGTGGCCGATTTCTCTCCGGCTTGGACTTCTCAAGGGCGAGACCTCTCCGACGCAGAAAGGTGGAAAGTTGTAATGAAGCATGAAGGACTTGTAGGTCTCTCCCATCAGGGAGTTGATTTTCTGCTCATCCTCCGACGTTCCAAAGGTGACGACGGCCAACACCTGAGTCTCTCCTCGGGTGAAGAGGGCCGAGCCATGGGTTCTCGGAAGAATCCCAACCTCGCAGGATATGGGCCTGATATCGGCAAAACCGCGGCCGTCGATGCGTTCCCTCTTTTCGAGAACCATCTTTCGGACGAGTTTCCGATCGATCTCCTCGAAGGCCTTCTTGACCAGGTACTGGGTTCCCTCGTCCTTGGCCTCGGCCACCTCGTAGACATACTGCAAAATCTCTTCCATCCTCTCCCGACGCTTGATCTTCTCGGGTATGCGGTAGGCCTCGACGAGCTTCTCCCCTATTGCGGCTTCGATCTTCTCGAGGACTTGGGGCTCCACTTGTGGAAGATCGATCTCCATCGGTTTGACACCCAGGGAGGCTTGCATCTCCTTCTGCATTTCGATCACGGGTTTCAGCGCCCGGTGGCCGAAAAGAATGGCCTCGAGGATCTCCTCCTCCCTCACCTCTTTGGCGCTTCCTTCCACCATGATGATGGCATCCTCGCTGCCCGCGACGAAGAGATCGATATCGCTTAGATCAAGCTCCTCAAGGGTAGGGTTGAGCACAAACTCGCCATCGATCCGTCCCACCTTCGCTCCTGCGATGGGTCCGGCAAAGGGCGCATGAGAAAAACTGAGGGCCGCTGAAGCCCCGATCATGCCCAGGATCGCTGGATCGTTGTCCGAGTCGGCTGAAAGAACGGTCGCAATGATCTGCGTCTCGTAGGGGAACCCTTTGGGAAAGAGGGGTCTCAGGGGACGATCGATGAAACGGGAGATCAGCGTCTCACGATCCGTCGGTTTCCCCTCCCTCTTGAAAAAGCCTCCCGGGATCTTCCCGGCGGCGTAGGTCATCTCGAGGTAGTTCACCGTCAAAGGAACAAAATCGAGACCCTCCCGTTTCTTGTCCGAGAGCACAGCCGTCACCAAAACGACCGTCTCCCCATAGCGGACCATCACCGATCCGCTCGCCTGTTTGGCCACCTTCCCCGTTTCGATGGAGAAAGGTCTTCCGCCAAAATCCACTTCCCTCTTTTCAACTTTCGGTACCATCGTTTTCCTTTCACTCCTTTTCAGACCTCGGAGGAACCGGAGCGATTTCTTCCTTTTCGCTTCCGTCCGAAAAACACGCTTTGACCCGGAGCGCTCCGATCGCTTCGCGGGTCCTTCCCGTCCAAAAGGCGCGGGAAAATCGTCTTGCTCTCTATCTCCTCAAGCCAAGTTTGTCGATCATCGTCCGATAGCGCTCGGGGTCCCTTTCTTTCAGATAGTTCAAGAGCCTCCTTCTCTGGCCCACGAGCTTGAGAAGCCCTCGCCGCGAGTGATGATCCCGTTTGTGGACCTTGAAGTGCTCGGTGAGATATCGGATTCGTTCGCTCAGAAGGGCGATCTGCACATCGGATGAACCCGTATCCTTTTCATGGGTCCTGAATTGCTCGATAATCTCCTTCTTCTTCTCCAGAGCCAATCCCATCGTTCTCCTCCTTTACGTTCTCAGCTTCCGTTTCTTGAAATCCTCTCTTCTTTTGAAAGACCCTCAAAGGTCGAAAAACCACGGTGTACGGATGGGCCTCCTTCAGATCGTCTCGATCGACTTCGGCCTCCAAGATGGCCGCAAGACCATCGCTCGGCGAGATCATCTTGACCCGTCTCCCCTTCGAAAGAAAGGAAAGATCGCTCGGGGCCAGATCGTTCCAGGTCAGCGTCCTGCCGACACGAACCTTTTCCAGGAGCCTCGCCTCCCCGACCCATGCCGCCATGGTCGGCAGAGCCTCTTCCATGGAAATCAGCCAGGGACGAAGTTGTGAGACCGGGCCCGGGGTTCTCAACTCGTCGAAGGGAATCGCCTGGTCCAGTCCGTAAGGCCCGCTTCGGACTCTTCTCAACCTAAGAAGATAGGCTCCACAACCGAGACGTCGTCCTATGTCTCTCACCAACGTTCGCACATAGGTGCCCCGGGAACAGGAGAGCCGAAACCGCACCAGCGGCAACTCAATCCCTTCGATCCGAAGGTCGAAAACCGTGACCTCCCTCGCCCTACGCTCGACCTCGATCCCTTTTCTGGCAAGACGGTAAAGAGGCTGACCTCCCACCTTGACGGCCGAAAACATGGGCGGAATCTGAAGAATCTTTCCTCGGAAGGTTTGGAAGACCCCGGTTAGGGCCTCGACTCCGATCCCATCGATTGGCCTTCGGTCCGTGACCTCGCCCGTCGGATCGTCCGTATCGGTTTCTTCTCCCAGGACCAGGGTCCCTTCGTACTCCTTCGGCTCCTCTTCGAGGAAGGGAACGATCTTCGTGCCATCGTTGACCGCAACCGGAAGCACGCCCGAGGCAAAGGGGTCGAGTGTTCCCACGTGCCCTGCTTTCTTGGCTCGGCAACGGCGTTTCACCTGCCTCACCACATCGAGAGAGGTGAAACCCTCCGGTTTGTCCACGATGAACAGGCCGTCAATCCTCATCGTCCTCACCCGCTGCTTTGGAACGAAGTCCCCGCAATACCTCTTCGATGTGGATGGCGTATTCGATCGACGGATCGAACTGAAAGAAGAGTTCCGGTGTGTACCTCAACGTGACTCGCTTCCCCAATTCCCTCCGAATGAAGCCTTTGGCGCTTTCAAGGCCCTCGAGAGAAGCCTCTCTTTCTTCGGATGTTCCCATGACGCTGTAGTAGACTTTCGCGCTCCGGCAATCGTCGCTCACCGACACCCGGGTCACCGTCACAAAACCGATCCGGGGATCCTTGATCGATCTCATCAACAGATCCGAGATCTCCCTCTGAATCAAGTCCGCCACCCTTTCCGAACGCTTCCCATCCCCCATTCCTTTTCCACCTTCTTTCCCAGGCCGATCAGCGGGAGCCGGGACCGCCGTTCCTCAAACCGTCAAAATCTCAAGCTCCGTGTGGATCACTTCCACCAGATACATCTTTTCGATAAAGTCGATCACCTTGTCCAGGCTCGAGTTGATGTGTCTTCGATCGTTGCTGACCGTACAGATTCCGATCTGGGCCCGCTGCCAGAGGTCGTTATCGCCCACCTCCGAGATGGCCACGTTGAAATGATGTCTTACGCGCTCCATCAGCTTTCGAAGGACATGACGTTTCCCTTTCAAAGAGTGATTCTCCGGGATACGAACATCCAACTGACAGATCCCAACGACCATCTCCCTTCCTCCAGGACGAGGGGGCTAAGCCAGACGCGGCTGAATCTCCTCGAGCTCGTATGATTCGATGACGTCGCCCTGCTTGATGTCATTGAAATTCTCGATCTTGATCCCACACTCCAGGCCCTGGCTACAGTCTTTCATGTCGTCCTTGAACCGCTTGAGGGAGGAGATACGGCCATCGTAGATGACGACGTTGTCCCGTAAGAGCCTCGCGTGGGACCCCCGGACCACCTTTCCATCCACAATCAGGCTACCTGCCACCGTTCCGACCTTGCTGATGTTGAAGACCTGAAGGACTTCAGCCCGGCCCAGGATCCGCTCACGGTAGGTGGGTTCAAGAAGGCCTTCCATCGCCTTTCGAATGTCATCGATCGCATCGTAGATGACCGAGTAGGTCCGGATATCGACGCGCTCGGTTTCGGCAAGCTGTTGGGCCTTTGGAGTAGGCCTGACGTTAAAGCCGATGATGATGGCGTTCGAAGCCGAGGCCAGATTGACATCCGTTTCCGTAATGCCGCCCACCGCCTCGTGAATGATCGTGACCTTCACCGCCTCGGTCGAGAGCTTCTGCAGGGCCTCCTTCACAGCCTCGATGGACCCCTGCACATCGGCCTTGACGATGACGTTAAGCTCCTTGACCTCGCCCTTCTTGATCTTTTCGTAGAGCTCTTGGAGCGAGACCTTCGAGAGCTTGGAAAGCTCCTTTTGACGGATCTTCTCCTGTCGGTAGAGGCTGATCTGTTTGGCCATTCGTTCTTCGGAGACGACGACAAAGATCTCTCCTGCCTCCGGTACATCGGAGAAACCGACGACCTCGACGGGCATGGAAGGACCTGCCTCTTCGATTCTCTGGCCTTTGTCGTTAAACATGGCCCGGACCCGACCGTATTGAGAACCGGCGATGAAGACCTCACCCGGTCGAAGGGTTCCTTCCTGGATGAGAACCGTAGCCACAGGCCCTCTTCCTTTATCGAGTCGTGACTCGATAATCACCCCTCGGGCCGCCTTATCCGGATTGGCCCGAAGCTCGAGCATCTCGGCCTGAAGGAGAATAAGCTCCAGAAGCTCTTTGATTCCGGTCTTCTGCTTGGCGGAGATCTCGGCCATCAAGGTCGAGCCTCCCCATTGCTCGGGAACGAGACCGTACTCAGCCAGTTCCTTCTTCACCTTCTCCGGATTGGCCGTGGGCTTATCGATCTTGTTAATGGCCACGACGATCGGGACCTTTGCCGCCCGGGCGTGATCGATGGCCTCTTTCGTTTGCGGCATGACCCCGTCATCGGCCGCCACCACCAGCACCACGATATCCGTCACTTGGGCTCCCCGGGCCCTCATGGCCGTGAAGGCCTCGTGGCCGGGCGTATCGATAAAGACGACGTGTCCGTTTTCGAGCTCCACATCGTAGGCTCCGATGTGCTGCGTGATTCCGCCCGCTTCGCCCTCCACGACATGGGTCTTCCGAATCGCATCGAGGAGGAGCGTCTTGCCGTGATCGACATGACCCATGATCGTCACGACCGGAGGCCGCGGTTTAAGCTGTTCGGGCAGGTCCTCTTTCCGCTCGAGAAGGGCCTCGCCTTCGAGGGAGACCTTTTCCACTTCGTAGCCGAACTCGCTCGCGACCAAGGAGGCCACATCGGCGTCGATGACTTGGTTGATATTGACCATGACGCCAAGCTCCATCAACTTCTTGATGACATCTCCTCCCTTGATCCCCATCCGCTTGGCCAAATCACCCACGGCGATCATCTCCGCGATGCGGATCACCCGCTTGATCGGTTTGGGGACGGTCACCTCCGGTTTCTTCGGAGCCACCTGAACCTTCTTGCGCGTGGGCCTGAAGGGACGGAAAAAGGTCTCGACGGGCTTTTCCACATGGAGATCCTCATCCTCTTCGATCACTTCCTGGGTGATGACCCGTTCCTCGATCAGCTTTCTCTTCTTGCCGGGAAGCTTCTTCTTCGCGAGGGCCGCCTTTTCCTCGAGCTCCTGCAACTCCTTCTTGCTGAGGGTCTTTACCTCCACTTTGGGCAAGACGCCTTTGGGCTTCGGTTTTTCTCCTTCCTTCTTCGGTTCCTCTTTGGCCCCGACCTCTTCGCGAACCTTCTCGATTGGAGGAACCTCGACGGGAACCTTCTCGACGACAGGAGGCTTCGCCTCCGCCTTGGCCTTTTCCGCCTCCAAAGGCTCCGAAGGAACGGCCACGGCCTCTTCAGCGCCTTTCATCACCGCCGGAGCTCCGATCGCAGCCATCGCCTCTTCCGGCTTTCCCTCCTCCTTCTTCGGCGGCTCCTTCTTGGCCGCTCCTTCCTTCTTGGGTCGTTTGGGCTGGACTTTAGGAACCTCCTGGGGAGTCGTAGGCGGCAACGTTTCGGGAGCAACCATCACCGCTACAGGGGGTTCAATGGAGGGAGTTGCAGCAGCCGCAGGGGGCGGAGCTTCGGGTTTCACCTCGATGATCTTCGTCCTTCTTCGGATCACCGTCGGTTTGACCCGTTTCTCAATGACCTCTTTCTCCGCATCTCGCTCGATCACCCTTTCGTCGGTCGAGGCAAGGGCTTTCTGAGGCTCTTCGGGCTTCTTTCCCTTCATCTTCACGCCATACTGCTTTAGCTTCGCGACGAGCTTTTCATCCTCTATCCCGACTTCTCGCGCTAGATCGAGGACCTTACTTTTTGCCATTCCCTTTCCTCCCTCAGTTCACCCTTTCCACCGGGCACGAAACCCAAAAACCTTCCTCCCCCTCCCCTTGGGGAAGAGACGGAATCGAATACCTCTTCCTTGCCTTCTTGAGGCAGCTCCAATCCCGACAGAGATAGAATCCTCTTTCGTTTCCGCTTCGCCCCTTCGCAGGAGCCAGACCATCCGGCGTCCGAATGAGGCGGATCAGTTCCTCCTTTCTCTTCCTTTGGCGGCAGCCGAGGCACATACGAATCGGAATATGCCCTCTCTTGCTCATCCCCAACCCTCCATTCGGAGATCAAACCCAACTCCTCACGCTGGCTCGGATGAGGCGTCCGCAGCAGGTTGGGACGGCTCTTGACTTCCCTCCACGCTCTCCTCGGAGGAAGGTGGAGCTTCGGCCCTGAGCCGATTGGCCTCTTGAATGATCTCGGCCGCCTTCTCCTGATCGATCTTCAAGATCTTAGCGAGCTGATCCGAGGAAGACTCGGCCAGGTCGTCCAGGGAGCGAAATCCTTCGTTGTAGAGAATCCGCGAGGCCACATCGCCGAGGTTCGGGATGTTCTTGAACCGCTCCAAGACCTCGATTGAAAGCTTCTCCATCTTCGATTCGCTCTTGATCTCGATCTTCCAACCCGTGAGCTTGGAGGCGAGGCGGACATTCTGCCCCTTCTTCCCGATGGCGAGAGAGAGCTGATCATCCGCCACCACCACCTCGATGTGGCGGTTTTCCTCGTCGATATAGACCTTCGAGATCTTGGCCGGAGCCAGGGCGTTACACACGTATTTCGCCTGATCCTGAGTCCAAGGGATGATGTCGATTCGCTCGCCCCGGAGCTCTTGAACCACGTTCTGAACCCTCGACCCCCTCATGCCGACACAGGCGCCCACCGGATCGACATCCCGATCGGAGCTGTAGACGGCGATCTTGGCCCGTTCCCCAGGTTCCCGAGCCGCGCTGATCACCTTGATGATCCCTTGAGCGATCTCAGGAACCTCCATCTCAAAAAGCTTGATCAGAAAACCAGGGTGGGTCCGCGATAGGAAGATCTGAGGGCCCTTCGAATTCTTCTGAACATCGAGAATGTAGGCTCGAAGCCGTTCTCCCTGCCTGTAGACCTCGCCTGGAATCTGTTCCTTTCCGTAGAGGATCGCTTCCGCCCTCCCGACGGTCACAAAAACGTTTCCCTTCTCGATCCGTTGGACCACGCCGCTCACCACATCCCCTTTGCGATCCTTGAATTCGGCGTAGATGTTCTCCCGCTCCGCATCCCGGACCTTCTGGATGATCACCTGCTTTGCCGTTTGAGCGCCGATGCGACCGAAATCGGTATCGAGCTTGACACCCAGACTATCGCCGATCTCGGCTTCGCTGTCGAGCTCTCGTGCCTCTTCAAGGGAGATCTCGGTGGCGGGGTTCGTCACCTCCTCGACGACCTGCTTGAACTGGAAAAGCTCAACCTCTCCAGCCTCCTCGTTATATCGGACCTCGATTTCACCCTGATGGCCGTACTTCTTCCTGGAGGCGGTCAGGACAGCTTGTTCAAGGGCCTCGATGATCACCTTTCGATCCACCCCTCTGTCTTTCCCTACCTGGTCGATGATGAAATTAAGATTCGATGGCATGGCTCCTGTCTCCCCTTTGGGCGTCTCAAGTCCTGTGAGGCTTCGGGCTGAAACGCCTTTTTTCACAAAACCACTTCGAGGTTCGCCTTCGCGATGTTGGAAAGAGGAATATGAAATATCCCGCCTTCCACCTCGATCTCGACCTCCCGATCTGCGGAAAGGCCGAGCAGCTTCCCCTTAAAACGGCGGCGGTTGCCTATCGGTTCGTAGGTTTTCACCTGGACCTGACGACCTCGATACTTGACGAAGTCGCTCTCCTTCTTCAAGACCCGATTGAGTCCCGGCGAGGAGACTTCCAGCGTATAGGGATTCGTGATAAAGTCCTCTACATCGAGAACCCTTCCGATCTCCTCGCTCGTCCGGGCACAATCGTTGAGGGTCACTCCCCCTTCACGATCGATGAAGAGGCGAAGAACCCAGCCCCTTGCTTCTCTTCGATATTCGATGTCGACAAGCTCCAGGTTCTCGCTCTGAAGGATTGGCAAGGCGATTTTCGAAACGCGCTCCTCGATCTCGTTTCCCATGGAAATAACCCTTCCCGCCGAAAAGGCGGTTCTAAAAAAAAAGCGGGCAAGAAAGCCCGCTTTTTCAGCAGACCCGAATTTTGATTTATTTATAGCATTTTTTTTCTCCCCTTGCAAGAGCCCCGGGCTCCAGGCAAAAGACCCGAGCCACTCGTCAAATCTTCCTTCCAGGGCTTCCCTCCGGACGAAGCGCTTTGAGCCGGGGCCGGAAGGTTTCGATGACCTTTTTCCGGCTCTCTCGAAGCTCATTCGAAAAGAACCCGTTCCTCCACACCCCCCCGTTTAGCTCATCCGAAACGAGCAACATCGCCCCAATCGAAACGTTTCGAACCGATGCCACCGCAAAAAGGGCCGACATCTCCATCTCCACCCCGAGCACGCCTTCCCGACCATAGCGGTAGACCTTCGATTTCGTTTCCCGATAAGGCGCATCGGTCGTCCACACCGCTCCCTGCCTCACCGTAAAACCCGAGGCCGAAGCAAGAGCGAAGATTCTGTCCTGCAAAGACGAATCAGGAAAACATCTACGCCCTTCGGGTAAGTAATGGTAGGACGTGCCTTCCTCGCGGATTGCCTCGGTTGGAATCACGAGATCGCCGACCCTTACCTCGTCCATCAGGGATCCACAATACCCCAAATAGATCACCCTCTTCACCCCGAAGGCGGCGAACTCCTCCAATTGCATCACCGAAGCAGCCGCTCCGATGCTCGATTGGGCAACGACATATCCATCCCTTCGATAAATCCAATACCCCCTTTTTCGCCAAGCCTGGAGGGGTTTGGCCGACGACCCTGGCTCCAACCACTCTTTCAGATCAGAAGATGTGAAGGTGACCAGGGCAAGCCCTTCCAGGTCGAGATCGTCGATCTCCACGCCTTGGGGAAAGACGAGGGATCGCACCATCTCGTCAGGGTGGACAATAGAGGTGGGGTCTTCATCGAAGAAGCGCATGGGATCGTCACCGGGCTCCGACCCAAGACCTCAGAGATCTTCCTGGGGAAAAGGCGCTCGATGGGGCAGGGAACTTCGAAGGGCGTCGATCTCTTTTCTTAGCTCTTCGACCAGGTTTCGATTCTGACGAAGGGTCCTTTTAAGCTGGTATCGTCTGTAGAAATCGCTGAACCCGCTCACCAGAAGGCCCACAAGGAGCCCGCTGATGAAAACCAGAAAGACAGGGACCTTCGGCGTCTCCAGCCATGGTTCGGCCATGAAGGGGATTCCGAATCGTAGGGCTACGGAATCCCGATTTTGGATCGAAAAGAGTACGACCAGCAAGAAAAGAAACATCCAAAAGAGGGTGCTCAGCCATTTCATCTTTTTAGCCCTCCTTTCCGTCGGGCCTTTTCCGAGGCGGAAGGCCCAAAGACGGGACGAAGCCTTTCGTAGGTTTCCCTCAGATGTTGAGGTACGACCTTCGTTTCAGCCAAGACCGGCATGAAATTCGTATCGCCCTTCCACCGGGGAACGATGTGGAGGTGTAAATGAGCGAATCCCGCCCCTCCTGCAACGCCCAGATTGATCCCCACGTTGAACCCTTCTGGCCGAAAGGTCGATTTCAGGGCCGAAAGGGATCTCTTCAACAAGGCAAGGAATTCCTTCCCCTCCTCCTCGTTCAAGGCTTCGAAGTCGGTGATGTGCCGCTTCGGCGCAACCATCAGATGTCCGTTATTGTAGGGATACCTGTTCATGATCACGAATGCCCTCTCTCCTCGAAAGAGGATGAGGTTCTTCTCGTCCAGGTCTTCCTTTAACGTTTGGCAAAAGACACAAATGTTCGCCTTTTTTCTTCCCACGTAGTCCATTCTCCAAGGAGCCCAAAGCGTCTTCATTCCCTCTTCCTTCCTTCAAAGATGTTCTCCCCCATGCCCTTCAAAAACCTTCGAGCCATGCTTCGGTCCAGCTCAAGGCAACGCCTAAAACCAGGGCATAGCCCGCAGAACCGAGGGTAGGACGCTCTTGAACACTATTCTCCAAAGAAGCGATCGGACTCTCCCTCGAGGTAGAGATAGTTCTTCCACGGTCCGGGGGTCTCCTCCAGGCCTAAACTCACTGTCAAAAGAGGAATCCAAATGGGAGCCCTCGGCTTTCGGATCAGTTTCATCCCCGCCTCTTCTGGAGTTCGTCCACCCTTCTTGAGGTTACATTCCAGGCAACAGGTTACCACGTTCGTCCAATCCGTCTGGCCTCCATAGGACCTTGGGATGACGTGATCATAGGTAAGCTCTTTCGGGTCGAAGGCGCGACCGCAGTACTGGCATCTGCCCCGATCCCGGATATAGAGGTTCTTTCGAGAAAAATGGAAGATGTTGGTTCGGAGTGCCACGAAGCGATTGAGTCGAATGACGGCGGGCAGGGGAAGAGAAAAGCTCACCCCCCGGATCACACGATCGTAATGCTCCACCACCTCCACCTTCTTGAGCAAAACCATCGTCACCGCCTTCTTCCACGGAACGACTTTCAAGGGCTCAAAGGTCGAATTGAGAAGCAAGGTCCATTCGGTCATCGACGCGTAACCTCTCCCCACGGTATCCGTGCAGGGCGATTTACGCCCTGTGTCCACGTCATGCCTCAGAAGCTGAGAAAAAGTCAACCCTCCTGTTGCAAAAATCCCTCCGCATAGCCCCTTTAAGAGAGGCGCAGAGGGTCTGAGACATCGCTCCGCCAAGCGGAGGCCTTGACTTCTTGAGGCTTTATGAATCTTCTCAAAATAGAAATGACAGGCATCTCCCTCTCCCGCCTTGGCGGGAGAGGGCTGGGGTGAGGGCGTTCCCTTGAAATTCCCCCCCCCCCCCCCCC
>Ga0078972_1012233_pt1 | contig 14869 bp, 18 predicted proteins | sample YelNatPaOPGAMG01_FD_67568 | JGI IMG/M metagenome (GOLD analysis project Ga0078972, IMG submission 67568) | Hot spring thermophilic microbial communities from Obsidian Pool, Yellowstone National Park, USA - OP-RAMG-01 (SPADES assembly) (version 2) | ecosystem: Environmental > Aquatic > Thermal... | reverse complement strand
TCGGCTGGCGGGAACGGCTTGTTTCAGCCTTGAGGGCGGCTGGCTTGGTGGTTGAGGAGAAAATGCTCGATGACGCTTTGAAGAGCGGCTATAACATAGCCACTTTTAGGGACAGCAAGTCGCCCCTAACAGTTGACATAATCTTTTCGCGGGAGAAGCTTGCCAAAAAACGAGGCAGGGTTTTGGGTTTACCCACATACTACCAGAAGCCCGAAAACCTTGTTTTGGCTAAGCTCCGCATGATTAGGGCTACTGTGCCAAGGGAAAGGGCGCAGAAAGACGTTGACGACGTGAAAGCCATACTGAAATTTGCGAGGGTGAATTTGGAGGCGGTTAGGCGGCAAGCAGAAAAAGAAGGAACAATCAAAATCCTAGAAGAGATAACAACACAGCAGGAATAAGTTATATATCCTAAACTATTTGGTTGTTTCTGCTATGGCTTTTGCCACCTGCCTTATTAGGCCGCTTTTGGCTGCGTTCCATATCTCTATGCCTATGATTTCGCCTTTTTCGTCTAGTTCTAGGTGGATGTCTGGGTCTGCCTCAATCACTTCGTGGCTTGGGCCTTCCTTGAAAAGCATGTAGAGTATGTCCTCGTCTTTGTCGTACCAAGCCTTCACTTTATCTTTTTCCATGAATTCTCCACTGCTTTGATGTGGTTCATACCCATTTTGTTTTTATTTCTTTTATGGTTTTTATGTGTGGGTCGTCTGTTATGCATGGTGCTTTTAGGGTTAGGGCTGTGGCGGCTATTATGCTGTCTGCCATTGATGTTTTGTATTTGTGGCGTATTTCTGCTGAGGTTTTTGCGATTTGGGTGTTTACTTCCACTATTTTGAAGTCTTTTTCGAGGAGGGCTGTTCTTAACTCTGCTGTTTCGCGTCCTTCTTTTTGTAAGGTTAGCGTGTAAAGTTCGTGGATTACGATAGCGGAAATGTAGCGTTGTCTTGTTGTGCGTATGGTTTCTCTTGTTTTTTGTAGAATTTTGTCGTCTTTGGAGTAGTAGTGTTCTATGAAGAACCGTGTGTCGAAAACGGCTTTAGACATCTTCTTCCCTTAGTTTGTCTAGGAGGCATTTCATTTCTTCTGGAGTTGCGTATTTTGCACCTGAGCCAGCCAAGTCTATAGTGGATTTTTTGGGTTTGAAGAGTATTCCTTCAGGGGTTTCAATAACCTCGAGGCGAGTGCCTTCTTCAATGTTATATTTTTTGCGAAGCTTTGCGGGGATTGTTGTCTGCCCTTTCCGTGTTACTACAACTTCGGTTTCCATCTTCATCTAAGTAGTACAATTACAAAGTAGGACATATAAACCTACCTACCTAGTATTGTTTGCGCATTAGCTGGCTAGAAAAAAGCGGAGGGATTTTAGCTTTACAAAATTTGGCGATTATGCTGGTAATGCTATGACAGTTAAGGTTCGACTTCCCGCGTAACCAGTTCCTCCAGTAACTCTCCATTGTATTTTGATCGTGTATGTCCCTGCAGTTACTGATGGTCGATAGAAATGGAATGAATATGCCATATAGTATATAGTATGCCTATGGGTAGAAGGCCATCCAAGTTCTTCACTTATAGTAGGAGTTAACATTATCTCGCCGGGGTATGCGGTGGTCGCGCCTATTTGAGCACGCACCCATATTCGATATGCTGGGTCAGAGTTGTAAGCTTCGGTGCTGAATAATATGATTATGTGGCTTGTTCTGTTGAACGTAAGAGTTAGAGACATATCAGTCATGTCAACCCAGTTTACTGTCTCGGTTGTCGAAGTTAATGTAATGCTATAGGTTGATGCAAATGGAATAGCATACCGTGCCAGTTTAAGGTTCGTCACCGCATAGTCGGCAATTTTAGCTGTTTTAACGGCACCGTCAGCAATCTTGAATTCATTAACTGCGCCGGTAGCCAAATCTGCTGCCGTAATTGTTCCATCTAAAATTTTTGCTGACGTGACAGAACCATCAGCTAATTTAGCGGTAACAATGGCTCCATCGGCAATCTTTTCTGTTGTTACTGCTCCATCAGCAATTTTAGCCGTTATTATACTATAGTCTGCCAAGTCCACGGCAGTTATATTTCCGTCTAATATTTTTGCCGATGTGACTGAGCCATCCGCCAGTTTCATTGTGGTGACACAACCCGTAGCCAAATCTTCCGCTGTGATAGTTCCATCAAGAATTTTTGCTGAGGTTACTGAACCATCGGCAAGTTTTATTGTTGTAATAGCACTATCAGCGATTTTTTCAGTTGTAATTGAACCGTTAGCCACTTTCATCGTTATAATTGCACCATCGCCAATATCTACAGCGTTTATCGTACCATCCAATATTTTCGCCGATGTAACTGAACCATCAGCCAATTTCACAGTAATTATTGCGTTGTCCGCTATTTTTTCCGATTGAATTGGTGGAAAAAATGCTCGGCGCAAAGTACACTACCACCAAGGTTGTAACTAACGACAAAATCCAAGTTATGCCAATTATTGGAGCAGCCCTTTTAAATGGGATAGCGCTTTCCGCCATTTACATTCCCCCTACGTTTTTAAGGCAAATACCTCATTTCGGTGCACCGAATTTTTATAACTTGCTATTAAAAAAAAAGGAATGGAATGACGTTTTAAAACTTAAATATTGTTTAAAGTTCAACTTCTATGTAAATTTGCAAATTTCTGAATTTCGCCTTCCTTTATATTCGGTTTTTCGCCGTGTTTTGTTTGATGATGGAAGATGAAGGAGGTTATTAAACAGGTTAGGGGTTTAAGCCTTGGTGATTTGGTTCGTGTTGAGTGGTTTGACGCTAGTATTGGCAAGAGCCCAGCGGCGGCTTGAACGGCATAGACGTGCCTGTTGTCAGCTGGGGCGTTTTCTTAGGCGTTTTAGGCTCTAAGAATAGGCATATTATCCTAGCCCAAAACAGTTTTCGTTATGCGGATGGCTTCTACGACATTGATTATACAGCCGTGCCTCTGGCTTGGACAGCCAACGCCACTGTAATCGCCAAGGCTCACGTGCCTGTTGAGGAGGCCAAACAGTTGTTGAACAGTTTTTTGGTGGGTGGTAAACGCGCCTCGGTAAGGGGCAAAAAGCAGGAGAAGGCTGTTAACCATGAATGACTGGATTAAAAAAGCCTTGACAAGACGGGTTCGAAACCGCGAAATCCCACCAGACCCAAGGCTTGTTATCGGCGTGAAGTTCGCCATAGCCATGACGCTGTGCTTATCCGCTTTGGAAATCGCCCACTTGGCTTTTCTTGGCAGGTGGAACAGCGAAGTCTTCGCCGCCATAACAGGCTTGACGGGCACTGTTAGCGGTATACTCATAGCCCAGAAACCTAGAGGGGGTAGGCTGCTATTGGTTAAAATCAGCCGCAATAAAATGTTGAAAAACAGAATCCAAAAACTCAGAACGGAGGTGAAGATAGACACCCAAAAACTCCGCGACGAAACCATAAAAGCCCTACAGGAACTCTTCACGCTAGCCAAAAGCCAAGCCCAAAACGAAAACATAAAACTTAAACAACGCCAAAACTGGACCCGCGTCGCCGCCTACATATGCCAAGTAATAAACACAATAGCAACTCGCTTCAACGAACGCCAAATAGACGAAGACTTGGCAAAACTGGAGGCTTTGATAAATGAAGCAGCGGCAAAAACAAAAACTCCAACGGCTGGAACAGGTGCTGGCTGAAGCCCTCGCGCCTCCCATACCAGCCGACCCCATAGAATTCTGCACAGAAATACTGGGCTTTGAGCCAACAGAATACCAGAAAGACCTAATCCAAAAATTCCAAAAAAGCCAATTCACAGCCGCCCGATGGTGCCGCCAAAGCGGAAAAACCCAAACCGTATCCGCACTGCTACTCCACTATGCATTAACAAACCCAAACACGTGTATAGGCATAGTGTGTAAAATCAAAGTTGTTGAGTTTCCATTTGGATTCATGATTCACAAAGCCTTTTTGAATCACAGCTAAATTTAGCCATAACAAACAGCAGAGGCATAGGCATTTGAAGGCGGAGTCAGCAATATTAGTGGCCGTTTCAGTCTGCATTTTCCTATCCCTCTACTTTTCATTACTGTCCTTCATTTCAGTTGAGGAATCGCTGAAAAGACAGTTTGTTCTCCTTGCGGTGTATTCCCTTTTGTCAGGAATAATCGTGTTCAGCTGCCTAATCGTTTATATTGCCATGAAAAAGATTTTTGCAAAGACAGCGTTAAGTAACCCCCAAGCGTCACCCCAAACTGAAGAATAGCCGCTACAGTGGTGGACGCTTAAGGTGTTGGATGTGTTTGGAAAATGGTTGAGGTAAAAGTATGCAATTTCGCTCAAAATCAAATTGCGGATTTAGTGAAAATGAAGAAGCTATGTGAAAAGGAATTGGGCTGGGAGCCCCCGCAGGAGTATTTGGACGAGTGGATAAGAACTGTGCTTGGAATAAGCCGTCACGACCCGAACCTAGTTAAAATCGCGTTGGTTGACAATAAAATTGTTGGCTACTGCATTTCGGTTAAAAGATTGCATAACTATGAGGGCGTGGTTATGGATATCACTTGGAAGAACGCCTACGTTTGGGACCTTTACGTTGCCGAAGAATATCGAAACATGGTCGTAGGAACGACCCTGTTAGAAAAAGCCATGGCATATTTAAAGTCTATAGGAGTCGAAAAAGTAGGGTTGCTTGTCAACTATTGGAACGAGAACTCAAAAAAGCTTTTTGAAAAGTTAGGCTTTAGACCTTGGAGCTACTTTATGGTAAAGAGGCTTTAGAGGGTTAGCAGCCAAGGCGCATAAAACTTAGCCAGAACCAGTATTATGAATGAGGAAAGCGGCACAGTAATGTTATCGTCTATTGGGTTCGATTCAAAATGCTCTATTATGGAGGCTGAGGCCCCTGCAACCGCGCCAGCTAAACCTAAAACCGCGAGCCCCACTGGTATAGAGAAAGAGGCCATTGCAAGGTTCCCCCACCATGATTTTGTTCTCTTCTTGTAGAGGATGTTGCGAATAATTCCAGTTATGGCGTCTCCAACTGACATGAAGAGTACTGGCAAGACTCCGAACCAAAAGTTTCCACCGGAAATAATCCAGCCCAGCGTTATCACCGCTCCCCACATGATGCAGAAGGAAACTTCGTAGGTGTTCTCCTCGGTTTGAAACCAGTACATCAGCTTGTCTCTCTTATGGGGTATGTAGAGGAAAACTGCCAAAAGGAAAGCCATGGCGAAAGGGAAAATGGGTGTACTAAAAACGTTGGGCACAAGGAAAGCCACAAAACCTCCGGTCAAGATGTGGATAACCTTTCTATTGTAGTAAACTGCAACGTTGTGTTGCACACCGCGACCAACCATCCAACCATAAAGTCTCCGCGTCAAAGCCGCAGCCACAAAAATAACCCAAACAAAAAGCAACGCAGTAGCCACAGCTTCTTCAGTTGACACTAGGAGGGACATGGCAATGCACAAAAGAGAATAATATAATAAAACTAACTTAAGCCTTTGCCAAAACAGGAGTCAACTATTCGATAGTTTTATGAACAGAACATATTAAAATTAGAGGGGAGATATCGAAATGGAAGAATCTATGATGAAACTGGAGAGAGTACGCCCCGAATATTCAGGCTCACACCTTCCTTTCGTTTTCTTCTTGCTTGTCGCTGTGTTAGCAGCCATAATTGCAGCAATCCTTTTTCCCTCACCGGCAGCTGTTCTACCGTTGATTATTGCTGTAATTTCCGCGTTTCTCTTGCCATCAACGGTTGCCATAAACAAGGAATGGGAAGAAGCCATCATACTCCGCTTCGGCAAATTTCAGAGACTTGTAGGTCCAGGGCTTTTCTTTAAATGGCCTTTCGTTGAGAGCTTCCTTAAACAAGACAAACGTATTGTAACCCTAGATGTTCCAAGGCAAGAAGTTATGACTAAAGATAACATAAGCGTAAGCATAGACGCCGTCGTATTCGCTAAAGTGGTAAACACGAAAGATAGCCTAATTAATATTAGAAATCTGTGGGACAGCGTCATGAAACAAGCCCAAGCAACCATGCGCGACGTCGTAGGAAGCATTGAACTGGACGACCTACTCGCGCACAGAGAGGAGATTGCAAATAAAATTGAAACTGTTATTGAAGAAGAAACACGAAACTGGGGCGTCGAAATAATTTCAGTAAAGCTTCAAAACATAGAACTCCCCGAAGACATGAAACGCGTCATTGCAAGGCAAGCGGAGGCAGTGCAGCAAATGAGCAACCGCGCCCTATACCTTCGCACACTGGCAAGCTTAGAAGACATAAGCTACGATCCAAGCAACACCATTGTTTTCGCAATTCCCATGGATATTGTTAAAGGCGAAATAATCGGGCTCACCGCCCTCGCGAAAGCGTCCAATATCAATAAAGCAAAAGAGAAAAACGGCGAAAACTCAAAACAAAAACAGGAATAGCGAAAGCAGGACTTTCCGCAGCAGATAAGCCTTTTTGGCACTGACCCTTTCTGCGTTCATGCCTAAACCTTGTAAGCGCCTTGAATACTACTACAACTGCGGTCATCAGTAGTGTAAACAAAATAATAATAAAAGCAAAAATCAAGTCTTGTTCTGGGGCGGGTAAAATAGCGTAAACGCTTAGTCGGTCAATCCAAATTTCTCCTTTGCCGCCTATGGTTTCCAGATATGCTTCAATACATTTTAGTGTTGGATTGGCGACATTCCAGTGGTTTAATGCTTTTTGAATGTACGGCGTAACGTTAACTGTTACGGTAACCCAGTCATGGCATGTGATGTTTTCATCATAAACGTCAAACAAGCTATGTAAGTCGTTGCCAACGTCACCTTGGAAATACACGTCGTCTGTCTGCTTGACAACAGTTTGCCCATCATATCTAAGCCATATAAGCTTGGCTCCTACAACCAGTTGAGAATCATTTCCATTCCAGCTTGTGTTGGGTCTATGGAACCAGAGTCCTATACCAAAGTTAAACCATGAAAAGTTGTCGGGAGCCTGTATTGAATAATGTAGGAAACTCCAATTTCCAAGTTTAAATTTGACTTCCAAAAAGATTTGATAATCAGCCGTATATGTAAACTCGTTTTCTAAAGGATGCGCTTGCGTCCATCCATGAGGCAAACTGCCCTGCTGAATTTTGCTGCCAACCCATCCAGCGCCGTCAGGATTTGAAACATTCAAATAGGCGATTCCAAGCTGCCATGTTTGCACGTGCCCAGAAGACATTCCGCCGAAATTCCAACCGCTTAATGTCCAATAATAATCCTCATAATCAAATTCTGGATCATAGATGATTTCAATATTTGGTGAAGCAAAAACCGTAAAAACGAAGATGCCTAACAACGTCCACATACATACGATTTTGCTTCCTTTCCTTTCCATCCGATCCCCCATGGATAAAAGCATGCAGTATTCCCATAAATCTTCTGTCAGAAGAGGAACAATCAAACGCCAGTTTCCAAATAAAGAAGGGAAAGCGCGGAAACCCCACGGGGTTTTCGCAGTGGACCGGGCGGGATTTGAACCCGCGACCTCCCGAGTGCGAATCGGGCGTTCATACCAGCTGAACTACCGGCCCCTCATGCTCTTGTAGGGAAACTAGTGCAATGGAATTTAGAGATTTCGGTTGCCGTACGTGTTAAAGGTTAAATCATAAAGTCAGATATTACATTAAAGTAGGGGCGATGGTGAAGCGCTGTTTTTCTTCCTTCTCTCCCTGATGAAACCTTTCCTCCTCAAAAGCTTCTTAAAGTATTTACGCTGAATCCTAGGAATAATTGGTGGTGAAAGTGGCTTGATTGAACAATTTTCTGGTAAATTCGTGGTTCAACGGCATCATGCGAGACGTTTGCATTACGATTTTAGACTTGAAATGGACGGCGTCTTAAAAAGCTGGGCTGTTCCAAAGGAACCTCCGTTAGAGTCTGGCGTTAAAAGGCTGGCGGTTGAGGTTGAGGATCACCCGTTGGACTACGCTGAGTTTGAAGGTGTAATACCTGAGGGATTTTATGGCGCTGGAAAGGTGGAAATTTGGGACAAGGGCACATACAAACTCAAGCATAGAAGCACTGGCAGAATAGAATTCGCATTGAATGGTGAAAAGATGCGGGGAGAATATGCCCTAATAAGGTTTAGGGGAGACAAAAACTGGCTTCTGATAAAAAAGAAAAACCCATAAACCAGTATCCAAACCAAAGTTTGAGTGGGTCAAACATGGTTAAGTTTGAAGTTGTCAAGATTGAGGTGCCTAAGGACTGCAACGTGATTTTGGGCACAGCCCACTTCATAAAATCTGTTGAAGACCTATACGAGGCTTTGGTTAACTCTGTTCCAAACATAAAGTTTGGCATAGGCTTCTGCGAAAGTTCTGGACCATGCTTGGTTAGACATGAAGGAAACGACGAGGAGTTAAGACGGCTTGCCGCTGAAAAAGCCTTCGAAATTGCATGCGGCCACAGCTTCATAATTTTCATTAAAAACGCCTATCCCATAAACGTGTTAGGTGAGATTAAAAAGGTGCCAGAAGTCTGCACCATATACGCGGCAACAGCAAATCCTTTACAAGTAATTGTGGCCGAAACCGAGCAAGGCAGAGGCATCGTGGGCGTTGTCGATGGTTTAAAAAGCAGAGGAATCGAGAAAGAAGAGGATATAAAGGCTAGGAAAGAGTTTCTGCGGAAAATAGGCTACAAGCTTTAGATAAAAAATGAAAAAGGCAAGCAGGGTGGAGCTACAAGGCGGAAGTTGGAAGTATTAGGCAGACTTATACGTTTTCGGTTTTATCTGGAGGCTATTAGCTCCTGCCGTATCTCAAAGGGAACTTTTTCCTTCATTCTTTCAGCGGCGTAAACAACGAGATGCTTAAACTGTTTTTCTGTAAGCACATGACGTGCTCTGGCCAAAATTTCTAGGCAAATCTCCTTAAAAACAAGGTCTGTACAGCTCATCTTTGCGTCATCAATCAACTCCTTGCAAGCTTGAAGGATCTGATTGTTCAATGCCGCTCCACCCTGCATTCCATAGCTTAACTTTAAAACATTAAAACACTTATGAATTCAAAAACCATATTACAAATCAATATTTCCAAAACAGCTAAAACACTTTTAAGTTCAGTAAACATAACCGGCAAATTCTAAATTAAAATGGGGAGTGGGAGATTTCAATGAAAGTTTTTGGTAATTGCCGCTGCAACGGCTAACACTATTGCAAGCAATAGCATAAATAGTCCTAACGGAAATTCTGGAATTGCTGATGATCCGACAATTTCGATGTTGTGTTCACTGTGGGTGTAGGTGAAGTAAATGAAGGAGTGGGTGCTGTTCCACGTCCATTCTGGTGTTATTGGTGTACCATTCAACAGAACCGTATAAGGCCCGCCGAGGAGTGCATTCGGAATTGTTATGTTACAGAAACCTGTTGTTCCCTCGTCGCCCGAGACTGTAAAGCTTATCTTCATTTGCTGTTGGCTGAAGTTGAAGTTTGCTACTGTTGAGTTGCTGATGATTTCCACCGGAAAATCTTCTCCATTCCATGTCACTTTAAATGTCCACTTTGCTGGGCCGCCTATATTTGAAACGCGTCGCATGCTAATTTGAGATTCAAAGGCTTGGGCTGCACCGACGGATTCAAACCATATTATGGATTCGTATCCCTCTTTTGATATGCTTATTGTGTATTCTCCAGGCAACAGCCCTTCAAGTGAAAAGTATCCGCTGGCATTGCTGCTTGTTTGTATGAAAGTCATCCCTATTGCAGAGACTGTTGCATTTTCTATAGGGTTACCCGTCGAAAAATCAACTAAGTAGCCAAAAAGCTGCGCCCTCGTGGATGCGTTCAGGTACGGTCTATAGTATATTTCCCTAAGGTGAAAGTCGTCGAAGAAGTGGTAGATGCGATTTTCTATTTCATTTTGGCTGGCGGTTCCCCAGTAGTTATAAGTGGCATTAATGATGACTCCTTCTCCGCCTGCCGCTGAAACCATGTCATATTCAGCGTTCAGCTGTATGTCATTGTGAACTATGTCGCATCTCAGTTGCTGGGCGAACTCGGTAAATAAGATGCCCCAATGGTTTCTCGCGATATAGTTGTTCATTGCAACCAAATGCTCATCGTTCAAGGGACGAAGCTCAAGTCCAGCCTCAGCGTTATACATTATCAAGTTGTCTTTTATAATGCCATAGCAAACCGTGCCGTCGATGCGTATGCCGCTTCCATAATTTGATGTTATTGTGTTCCTGCAAATTTCGTAGTATCTTCCGTTACTATTTAATGATATGGCATCGCCATTTCCAGAAGTAAAGGTGTTGTTATGGATTTTTACTATTCCATTTGGGTAATTAATTCTGATGCCCACGTTCTCGAAGTAACCTATGAAAGAGTTTGTTATTTCTACGTAGAAATCTTGTGTCCACATTCCCCACATTTCGGTTACGGAGATGCAGTGGACTATGTTGCAATTTTTGATGATGAGTTTCAGGCCTGTGAAATCTATAGTTTGCCATTGTTCAGGCCATGTGACTACGTAATGCGCGTAGGAAATGCGAACGTTATTTAAAATTATTGTGGTGTTTCGCGAGGTGTAGTGGAGACGCAGTCCTCCCCATCTTGGTGTAGCGCTTCTGTTTGCGGTGAAAACTATGGGGTTGGCTTCTTCACCAGTAGCGTTTAACGTGGCGCCTTTATACAGCCATATATAGTATTCTCCATTTGCGAGGACTTCAACACCAGGCTCGATTGTCAAGGTCTTATTTTCGTAAATTAGGAGGTCTCCAGTTAAAACGTATGGGCTGCCATATCTTGTCCATGTAGTGTTTTCGTATATAATGCCGCTAACCGGCGTCGCCACTAACACGTGAAGCAAGCTTTGAGTGATAAACTCTGTTCCATTCCATGTGTTGACGTAATGGATTCCCGTGGTAGCATCAAAAGGAACAGTTATCCGAGTTTTAAACATGCCTTCAGCGTCTGTTAGAACATTTTCAGCAAGAACAGTCGCATTATCCCATTTTATTGTTATGACTCCGTTAGGGTCATAGTATTCGCCTCTTGCCCATATCGTCACACCTGGCCTTCCAAAGTCTATTATTGTCTGGAAAAGCTCTGAAGACGAGAAGGCAAGTGTGGGTCTGAGGATTTCGTAAGTATTTTGGGTTATGAATCCGCTTGTGTCCCATACGCTTATATGATGGATTCCCCAGTTTGACCTTGGAAGAGTTACATTTACCGCAAAAGTTCCGTTCTCATCTACATAGACATCTGAGGCTAATTCAGTTGTATTGTCCCACTTGATGCTGAGATACGCGTGTGGTGTGAACCATGTTCCTTTGATAAGCACATATGGGTTAGGCGACCTCTGTGCATAGGCCCCTGCCTCTGCAAAAGTGGGAACACCTCCGACAAACTTCCAGGTGTATATGGCTATCGTTGGCTTAGGTCCTTTTAAGGCTTCAAACACGTCTGCAACTCCGTAGCCATAATTGTTGTTAACTCCACCCTCTTTCTGAACAGCCCTGGTTAACAACGCAGCCTTAACTTTCTCCGGAGACCAGTCTGGATGCGCCTGCCGAATCAGAGCAGCAGCACCAGCTATCATTGGTGCAGCAGCTGAGGTTCCGCTGACAGCCCTATAAATTATCCACTCCTTCTCCGGATACTTAAAGTATGGAAGGGAACCCGCCATTATGGAGACACCTACAGCGCAAATGTCCGGCTTAAACCTGTCATCCAATGTTGGGCCTCTACTGGAAAAACTGGCAATGTTTGTTGCTCTGTCCACAGCTCCCACAGCAATAACTTTCTCAGCCGCGGCTGGAGTGCCAACAGTATACGGTTTTGGACCGAAGTTCCCAGCTGCTACAACGACTACTATGCCCTCGTCCACAAGCTGGTTGCATGCCAAGCTTAGGACATCCTTGCCGTCTGATGGCCCAATGGAACCCAAACTTAAATTGGTAACTGTAATGTTGTAGACGTTTTTGTTTTCCGCAACCCATTCAAGCCCCGCAATAATGTTGGTTACGTAGCCTCTTCCCTTTTCGTCCAGCACTTTTACAGCCACTATTTTCGCCATGTAAGCAACACCTTTGTATGTCCCATTTTTTCCAGCTCCAGACCCGGCGGCTATGCTGGCAACCTGGGTTCCATGTCCATTGTCATCGTATGGTTCAGAGCCGCTGTTTACGAAATCCGCCCAGCCTACAATTTTTCCTTCAAAGTCTGGATGTTCAGGCCATATGCCTGTATCCAAAATGGCTATAGTTTGGTTTTCGCCATAAATGCCGTAATCAGCCCAAACCTTGTCTACATTAATTACCTGCACAGCCGTGTCAAGGGCTATTTGCACTTGAAAGTCTGGTTCGATTCGAACAACACCAGAAAGCCTTGCCAATTTTGGAATAACCTCTGCAGGCGCTGTTACCGCTACAGCATTCACGAGTTTATACGCATACTTGACGCTTACAGCGGGAAAGGCCCCGTTCAGCTCACTTATAAAATGATAGAGGTTGCTGGATGACGGCTGTGTCCTATAAAAGCTTCGTCCGGCATCATACTGAATGATGACGTTCACTTTTTGAGAAGGGTCTCGCTCAATATCTTTCTCCAATGAATCAACAATTTTGTTGTTATTAACGTCCAGAAGTGTTGTCTCTGCATAACTATCCAAGGCTTCGGTTTTTTGGCTTTCCCCAATTCCATTCAGCAGAAGGCTATAGGAAGCAACCCACAGCAGAGCCACCATTAGGATGACGTAAAAGCTATTGCTGAGTTTCTTCCTCATTCAATTTCCCTTCACAAATTGCTAAAGTAGTCGTCTTTACCATTCGAATTTAAAACTTCGGAAAAGAGAATATTAATCGAGAGTATATACAAACAATTCAATTATTAGGCCGCTTTAACAACAATAAAAGTAGCAAAATTAAATGTGGGATAAAAAATGGGGGAAAAAGGCATAGTTCACTTTATAGGCTTTGTTGAAAAAACAGGAGAAGAGGCGAAGATACTGGTTTTTCCAGAGTTTTGTGAGGGGCTTAAGGGCGTGGAGGAATACTCCCATTTAATAGTGTTGTATTGGATTCACTTACGCGACACGGAGGAAGATAGGGGAACTTTGCTTGTTTATCCAAAAAGGCATGCTGTAGAAAAGTTAACAGGAGTTTTTGCCTGCAGAAGCCCCTCCCGTCCAAACCCTATAGGCTTATGCGTCGTTGAACTTGTGAAAAGGGAGAACTGCACATTAACCGTTAAAGGTCTCGACGCACTAGAAAATTCGCCTATAATAGACATTAAACCCTACATCCCAAAAATAGACTCGGTGCAAAACGCCCGAGTTCCAAAGTGGGCATGCTAGGCTGAAAAAGCTCAAACGTATTTTAAACACACCACACAGAATCAAATGCCTGCGAAACCTAATGCAGTATTTACATTTGGTGCGGGGGTGGGATTTGAACCCACCGCAGGGTGGCGAAATCTCCCGCAAACTCCCTTCTTTTTCTGTTTTTGGGCTTTGGATGAGATGCATTTTTCCTTTGGAGAGGCTGTATGGCTGCTAATTTGCTGAGTTTTGACTTTATTCGCGGTAGGCTTTCTGCTGAGCAGTTGGAGGATTTTGCTGTTTCTTTGGGCATATGCCTTGACTGTGGTGGAAACCTTGTCAGCAGGGACGGCTAGATTGTCTGCGGCCAGTGTGGGCTTGTCTGGGCTGTTGAAAACGCCGCGGATTACGTGCCTTTCCCGGAAAATGTTTTGCGCCGCACCCTTCATCCAATCATAGACCCTTTTAACAAAAACAATTATGCCAAGCTTAACAAACTCCAAATCCTTTAAGGCGAAATCTCCCGGGTTGATTACAGCCTTTTCATCTGAAAACCATTCCATAACCTTCCCGCACAAAATATAACAACAACACTTTTAACTTTTACTTTCAACATTTTAAAAGTTCTACTAGAAAACAATAATTTACGCCATAACCTTAAAACAACCAAGCCAGAACAAAAACCCAACATAACAGCGAATCTCATATTCTATTAATAATGTTTAATAGAATTTTATTAGGTATGGGCCTCCTTAAATTGAAGTTGATTAGTAAATGTGGCTGTGTGAGGCTGTTAGGTTATTGTTAGCTGTTCGATATCTCGCGGATAATATGTGATGAGTTCGCAGCCTTCCTTTGTTACTAGTACTGTGTCGGAGTGGCGGAACCCTGCAAATCCAACTTCGTATATGCCTGGTTCGCAGCTTACCACCATGCCGGCTCTTAGCTTTTCTTTGTTTCCCATATCAAGCCATGGGGGCTCGTGGCCTTCTAAGCCTAGTCCGTGGCCTGTGTGGTGTTTTACGAGGTGGGTTAGTCCGGCTTTTTTGAAGGCGTTTATTGATGCTTTGTCGACTTCGCTGCATTCTACGCCGTCCTTTATTTTTTGGATGGTTGCTTCCTGGGCTTTTATCATGGCTTCGAAGTAGCGTTTTTGTTTTGCTGAGGGTTTGCCTACAATCATTGTGCGTTCAAGTTCGCAGCTGTAGCCGCCTATTTCCACGCCTGCTTCGGCTATGATTACGTCTCCGCTTTTTATTTTCCTCTTTGTTCCAATGGCGTGGGGTATGGCGCTCATTTCGCCAATCTGCCCTCTAAAGCCTGCGGAAACCGGGAAAATGCTTCTTAAGGGTTCAAAGCCTTCGCCCAAAGTCTTCTTCATCATGCTGGTGGTGTCCAAAGAGGCGGCAAGTGCCACTTCAACGTCCCAGGCGCCTTCCGCAGTGTATTCTTGTAGTAGGGATACTGCCAAGTTCGCCCATTTCGCGCTCTCCGTTATTAGGGCGATTTCCGCCGGCGACTTGATTAGACGCATTTTTGGCACAAGGTCAGCCATGTCCACA
>Ga0078972_1012232_pt1 | contig 14870 bp, 16 predicted proteins | sample YelNatPaOPGAMG01_FD_67568 | JGI IMG/M metagenome (GOLD analysis project Ga0078972, IMG submission 67568) | Hot spring thermophilic microbial communities from Obsidian Pool, Yellowstone National Park, USA - OP-RAMG-01 (SPADES assembly) (version 2) | ecosystem: Environmental > Aquatic > Thermal... | reverse complement strand
TACCGTGGACATTCATCTATCTTAAGGTTGGCAGATTCCTTGGACCTTATGTTAGTCTCAGTTTTTTAGTTTCCATTTTATTAGGTATAATCATATGCATCCCACTTTTTTCTTGTGTGATATCGATTAAACTTAAGAAAAACAAGACAAGATGCATAATTGTTCTTAGTGTAGTTATGGCATTTCTAGTGATGCTCTCATCATCGCTAATTTTCATGCTCCGAGTGTCAGAGGCAAGTAAAAAATTGACACGTTCGTCCCGAAAACGCAAATTTGAATTTTCATGACTACATTATTAACGTATCTCCCTTTCTGGAGAAGAACGTTGGTAAGGCTTACAAAAAACCTGAAGCCTGTTTTAGAATCGACAACTATATTTACGGTAGCTACCTTGGCTCCTACGTAGTTAAAACTTGGGGAGCGACAAGGGCTGCTCTGATAGTTTACCAAGGCTGGGGAACTTGTGAACAAGCCGCCATAGTTATAGAAGAGCTATTGCATAATCCTGGATATGAGGTAAGACGGGGTCGTTTCAAAAATCTAGACCATCAATGGGCAGAAGTAAAATACAATGGAACATAGCTAATAGTTGACCTATGGTATATAGGAAATTTTGTTGAAATCCAAAACTTAAAGGGTGCTAAGCCTGCATTTCAGCAAGCGTCAGGTGTATGGGTTCTATACAATAATGGAACTCTAGTTGATCTGAGCATCGAGCATGGGTATTGATGAAACGCTTCATTTAATATTCAATGCAGTAGAGTCAAAGTAACTCTCGGCAGAAAAAAGTTGAAGGTCCATAGGTGCTTACGTGGTTTTGGGTGAAAACTTCCTAGACTAAAATCTGAACGAGTTTACACTTGTTGCTTTGTGTCCGTTTCCTGTTTTAAATGCAACTAGGGCTACAGTTAACATTGCTGTTAGAGAAAATGTTACATGAATTCGCACATTGCTAAGTCCTCTTACCTTTACATCTCTCAGAGCTAACTCTTCTTTTAGTCTTGAGATGACACTTCTTTTCATCTTTCTCTTGTTAATTGCAATAATAGGAGTGACTCCATATTTGAGAGTTAAGAGATAGTTTTTCGAGTTGTAGCGTGCGTCTGCAAGAACTATTCTTGGTTGCATTCCCCTACGCGCAAACCATTCAATGCGTAATCATTGGTGTAGCGCAATTTTTAAGGCAAATAAGGGTGTAGCAACTGCTACAGTTCCAATTTTTACCGCAATCTCCAAAAAATCAAATGTAGCAACTGCTACACTGAAAAAGAGCTAAATGTAGCAACTGCTACAAGAAAAGAGGCTAAAACTAGAAGATTTTTCCAGAATCTTTAAATTTTAGAGGTTTTTATTTTTATTGTAGGTTTGCTGCAATGAAAGGAAAAAACGACACCAAACTTCATGCGTACATCCCCAACAATAAACATCAGGATATAAAACAAGAACTTTCGCAGAAATGCATGCTCAAGAGCATGGAACTTTTTGCCATCAGTTATGAGGAATCAATTCAGACAATTGACATGTGCTATTTTTCAAGTTTGATTATTAATTTCAAGGCTTCTTTTCCTTTTGCTGTAAGTTCATATGTAGTAGATGGAGGTCTTTCTGCCGACACCCTCCTTGAAATAAGCCCTGCGGTTTCGAGTTCTATTAGTCGTCTGGCTAGTGTGCGTTTGTTAATTTTTGGCGTTAACAACTCTTCAAGCTCTTTATATCTTCTTGGTTCCTTTCGCAGTTCTAAAAGGATTTCTTTGCTACCTTTTTTGGCAAGTAACTTTAGCAACCTCCGCCCCTGCCTAACGCATTCTATTAAAGCAGAAACGTTTATATATCTTGTTAACGTCTGTCACTTAGTGACAAAAAAGTCACTTAGTGACACTCCAATGCCAAGAGAATATCTACTCAAGTATCCTGAACTAATCTCTTACTATCGAAAAAAAGGGTATAGGGTTGAAACCGATGCAGACCTCAGGGATGTCCATGCATGGATACCTTTAGAATTATACTCGAAGTTAATGGCAAAATCCTCTATCTGTTTTAGTCAAGAGCGTGGAAGAATCAGTAAAGCGGTTGCTGAGGCTTTAGAAAAATGGCTTTTGGAGAGGGAGAATGATGGAGAGAAGTGAGTTAACTCAACGCATTCTTGAATTAATAAAAGAGAAGAAAATCGCTACAGCCGAGTCCATTTCAAAGGAGTTGGAAATAAAACATAAAATAAATGTGTCTCCCGCTGTAGTCTCTTATAAGCTTAACAGGTTATGGAAAAGCCGAGAAATTGTAAGATCCACTGTTCCAGTTCAAGGAGACAACGGCAAGAAAAGATACCTATATGCTGACCGAAGTTTAACTGAACAGTTTCTCAATGTAGAATTTAATGCAAGAGATTGTAATGTTCAAATGTGCAAGTATGGAGATGAAAATGCGCCAGTTAAAGCGTCAGTTAAAAAACCGACAACACGAGAGTTAATTAAGAAAGTTTTTGCGGAACAGGAAAAACCGGAACCGTTATTCCCAGAGGAAATAGCTAAGATTCTTAAAGAAAAGTACGGACATGAAGTACATCATTATACCATAGCCTCAGCCTTAAATCGGATGGTATACAAGTTCGGCGAATTAACTAGAAGCAAACGTGGATTCGAAAATGGTTATCTTTACCATCCAGACCCTCGTGTTATAGATGAATGGACCCAAAACGTTCCCTATAAAGGTCTATCTGCTGACGAAAAATGTATACTGCAGCTAGTTCGCGAGCGACTAGCAATTACAACTGATGACATCCGAAGAGACGCGGCAAAAGGTAAACACGACCTTCCAACAGAATGCGCAACGCTTAGCTTCAAAATAAAAAAACTTAAAGAACTCATCCCATGGATAAGGACGGAACAATATGGTTCCATGACGATAATTTACGATGGACAAGCAAATCCACAGACATTGAAAGAAAAATTGGATCGAATTAAATTTTGGCTTTCAGAAGAAGGCAAACGTAAAACACTCTACGGTCACGAATTTGAGAATTTTGGGAAGTATTTCTTTTTTGATATTATATCTAGGGAAAATGATTGGTTTTCAACAAATATCGAAGCTAAGGTGCGAGTGAGAGGCAGATTTGGTGAATATGATCTTGTCATTGAATACACATTCGGTCCTCCAGAATTCGCACTAAGGGAAACTCTAGTATTTGAGTTTAAAGCGGCAGGTAGAGTGAAGTCCAGTGATTTAATAGGGTATGATACGAAAAAACATTCGTATGGGTTTATAACGAAACTAGAAAAGGAGAAAAACGAAGGCATTTTTAAAGGAAGATTTGTTAGACCCGTTCTTGTTTTGGCACATACAATCGAGCCCGGGCTTCCTTATATAATCTCAAAGGAAGGTGTCGCTATTATTTATATGACCCAGATTAAAAGCTACTTAGAAAGAAAAGGCATAGACCCAGACCATATTTTAAAGGCTATTCGTGCTAAGTACTTTAAAGCGTAAGTGACGACGAACTTTCCTATTTTATTCTTTTCTCATGATGGTCTAAATATTCCTTTATAGCCGCTTCTACTTCAACGCTGGCTTTCTTGGCAGCTCCATGCTTTTCGACAACGAAAGATAAAAAACGTTTCCAAAGTTGGTCATCTATCAATATTGTTGTTCGGCGTTTTTTAGGCTTGGGCATTCATATAACCATACAAATGTATAAGCACAAAGCTTATAAAGCCTTAGCATATAAACATATAATCATAATGGAAACGCTTCAGGCATCCGAAGACAAAACAGCTAAGTCACTCACCCAGTGCCCAATTTGCGGTGGAAAACTTCACGAATGCACAGTTGATAGCATAAATTTACAATTTCTGGAAGATTGTCTAAGAGATGGAAAAATCAACGCTGCGCTTTCCTTAGCTCGCATCGTATGGTACAATATTCCTCAACTGAGATTAACGGCAGATTCAAAAGAGATAATTGAAGGGGTTTCTGAAGCTATGCGGCAGGATTTGCAAAAGCGAGTGAATGATGTGTTACGACCTATTGAAATGTTTACAAAGAGTTTTCCATCGTTAATTGAAAAGCTACCAGAAGACGTGAGAATGGATTTGCAAAGGGAGTTTAAAGAAGCTAAAACTAGATTGGAAGAGGAATTCAAGTTATTGCGAGAATCTGTCCCTACCTTAACCAACTTAATTGATGCGCTTAACGCACTCAGTGAGAGTATAAAAAACATAACAGAGAAGGAAGTCGAACATCTCAAGCAAGACCTAACAAATAGGTTTAAAGAAACGCTTGAAAGCATGGGTTTTCCAGAGCCGGAGCAGATGCGATTGTTAGCTCAGTTGGTGCCGAGTGTTTTGCCACTGTTGCAAGAGTTATTGAGATTTCAAAAAGTTCCTGGGGATAAGGGGCATCGTGGAGAGCTTGAACTTCTTAAAGAAATTTGTGAGTATTTTCCTGAAGATGAGTGTAAGCCTTTGGGTTCGTCTGGTGATACGGATATTTTGGCGGAGCCTAGATTTAATGGGATGAGTCTTGGTGGGCGGGTTCTTATAGAGTCTAAGGAGAATCATAGTGGTTGGAGTAGGTCTTTTTTGGAGCAGGTTCAGAGGCATATGAAGGTTCGTGGAGAGCGGTTGGCTGTATTGGCTGTTGAGGTTATGCCTTCTGGAGCTAATGGGTTCATGGTTGAACCTTGTCCTGAAGGCGTTATTTTAGTGACAAGCCGTGATAATTTTAGGATAGCTTATGGGACGTTGAGAGCGATTCTCATAGCTTTACAACCTTTTAACACAAGACAAGTAGACATAAAGAAAATTCTTGTGGACAAAAAAATTGAAGAGGCGATAACCGAAGCTTTTCAATACCAAGAATATTTAAAGAATATTCGGAAAGGAGTACAGAAAATTGTAAGTAGTGCAAAAGATATTGCCCAAAATACGGATGATTTAGACTATTGTTTAAAACAATGCCTAAATCAACTACAACAGCGAATCAACAGTGCTATTCATGAAATTAACTGAAAGACGTATAGAACTAAACTTCTATCCCAAACTCAAAAACACGTTAATTGTTTTCAGTTGGTATTTCTTTATATTTTTCTATTTTTTCGTAACATGCTATAAAAATGGCTATAGTGGATATTACAAGATATGTGAAGGTTATCATATCTGGAAGGTTTATTCCAAAGGCAAAAGTTATGGCGATGTTCATTATATACAGAGCGATGAGTAATCTCCAATTGAATTTAATTCTGTATTTTGTTTTGATTTGCGTCTGAGCCATATTTCTTTCACTTCTAAATAGTAGCTTCTTTGTTGATATATTTTTATGCGCGCATGATTGCGGTAATCTCATTATTCCGTAAGTGTTATTTAAAAACTAAAACGAACGTTAAAGGGTGGGAGTGAGTGAATATGTCAAAACAGGAAAAGGGAATATTTGTCACTATTCGGTTTTGGACGGATTTTACAAAGGAGGATGGAACTTTGGGGATTATTCCTAAGCAGGCTTGGGCTGCTGGTTCGATGTATGTTAGGGCTTCTGAGGTTCATGGGATAAAGGCGGGGAACCCTGTAATGTTTAATAATCTTGAAGAGTTTATGGTGAAGCTTGACCAGCTTCTAAGACAGCATGGTGTAACTTTGGTTATACGAGATGAAGAAGGGAATTATGTGCCGAGGTTGGGTAAATCTTATCCGAAATGGACGTGGACAGGCATTGAAACTATTTAGTATCTAGTGAAATGCGTGGTGAAACTACTAGTCTGCTTGGAGTAATAGTGGCTTCAGAATTTTCTATTTTCTTTATGCTTTTCGAATCGGTAGTAGACCTACTCTCTAGTTTTAGCTGTCGCTTATTCTCAGTTATTTTTGTCTAAGCTTCTTTTGTCTAAAATAGGTAGCCCTCTAGAATTTTGAAAGTTAACACTCTTCTTTTCATCGATTTTCATTTTGCATCCGGAGCAATTTTGGCTGGTGCAGACTACCTTGTCATTGGTTTGTACTCTTCTTTTCATCGAGTCTCCTTTTGCATCTCTCAGGCGGGGGTTGTTAATTCAGCAACAATCATTCTGTTGCACTCCTCTTTTCATCATTTTTCTTTTACATCGACATTATGTACATTGGGGAAGATGCTAGGGCGATAGAGTTGCACTCTTCTCTTCATTGAGTTTTATTGTGCATCTAAAAAAATTGTTGAGACGTAATCATGTATTAATAGCCTGTTACACTCTTCTCTTCATTGACTTTTATTGTGCATCAAAGAGAATTAAAAGTTTTAATGTGCATGCCGCTGCAAGAGTTGCACTCTTCTCTTCATTGACTTTTATTGTGCATCAGAAAAAGAGAAGCTTATACGAGCTTTCTTGGAGTAATGTTGCACTCTTCTCTTCATTGACTTTTATTGTGCATCCGAACGCTGTTTTTGCTGTTTTCTTTGATTGGACCGTTCTTTAAGCTCTTTTCGGCTTCACTTTCCGATTATCCCACATCTGCGTTGTTGCTTAAATGGATAATCGAAAGCCTACATCATTCCTAACGCCTAACGCTTAGGAACTCATGCTTCACCATTCAACTATAACCTTAAAGAACCAAAACCCTGATTCTTAAACCTGCCAACACCATACTTCATAAGGGCAAACGCCTTCGCAACATCCACACCTAATTTTTCCTTATCCCTAAAATGAAATGTTAACTCTCCACCCAACCCTTCAAACGGCAACTTCCCCTTACGCTTAAGCCTTCTGCTCCAAGCAAAAATCGTCATAGTCCTAACTCTCCCACTGAACCCCGCCACAAAATTTTGAGGATAAACCTTAACATTGTAAAATTGCCAAAACCTTTCACCAATACAATTACAAAACTTCTCCCTAAAACCATCCTCAGAAACACCTTTGTAAACACCATCCCCATCCTTATCAACAATCAAAAGCGGACTAATCTTAAAACTCAATTTTCCCTCACCCAAAATCGCCTCCCGAATTTTTTCAGCGTAAGGCTCAATTTTTTCACGGTTAAAACGCTCAAAAGAATCAATTCTTTCCACATTGTCTATTGTTCCCCTTCCAAAACCTTCGTTGCAGAAGCCGCCCCAACCGAAAAAACGCAAGCTCGTTTTAACAGCGTTCTCAAAATGGTCTGCAAACTTGGCGCCTTCACCCATCAGTATCGCTTCAAACTCGAAAACAGCCCCTTCAACCAAATACTCCACAAAAACAGGCGCCTTCTCCTCAACAACCCCCAAAAACCTATCACTCAAAGTAGCCAACGCAACCCTATCCTTACGCACATCCCCAACAAAACAAAGGTTAGTAATTATCAAACGAGGCTTATCCTTAAACTCCCCCTCATCATCAGTTCCAACAAGATTCGCAAAAGGACAACCCTCAACCATTCCGCAAACCACACAATCCTTTTCAGGAGAAAACTCCACCCTATCACGAGCATCCGACTTCGAACAAAACATACGCCACAACAACCTCAAAACAGGACCCCTAACACCTCTACCCCAAAGATAATCATCCCTAGTGTAAAGGTAATCGCTGTACTGTCTCTTACCCACATGCCAAGGAGAAGTCGTCTTACCCCTAAAAAGAAAATAACAAAAACTCACGCTTTCCCGCCCTTAGCTTCACTTGAAAGCAAATCATGATACTTTTTCTGACATCCTTCCAAGAAAGCTTTAAGCTCACTTCCTTCGTAAGCCTTTTCAAGACCGAAAGGCACAGTCTTATACTTCTCAACCTTCAAAATCTCAATTTGGACAGAGCCGAACCCCCTAGTCTTAAAACCGCCAAACTGCACAAAACCTTTTTCACTCATATCTTGAACTTCCTTGATAGCACCAATAATTTCCTCGCTTAAATTCTCACCCTTAATCCAGCCACGAAACTCCACGCCCTCCTTGACGGGGGCAAGCAATAAAAATGCCCTAGCTTTAGGGTCAATGGCGCCATAATCTTCTCTCTGAGCAATCATAGGAATAGGGTCGGAGACTAAGACTTCTCCTATCTCCTTCACACTCTTAAGTAAACTAAAATGTAAGGCGCCTTGCCTCGAAGGTGTACCAAACCAATTACAGACGAAGCATGGGTTCTCGGGTGGGCACTCCTCTTTTCTTCCACTTGGAGGTGCATCTTTACATTTAACTTTTTGACAACAAACTTCTAAACCAGCTTCGGTAAGCTGAGATGAAATGATATGCCTAAACAGTCCCTTCATGCTATTCCCAGTAACAACCGCCCTCCCCTCAATAACTAGTGGAACAGCATCCGGAAAATCCTTAGGGATACGCTTGCCAAGAATACCATCCACAATCTCCTTAGTTTCTTCTGACGCTGCCTGTGTAAGCAAAGGCTCAATAGTTACAACCTTAAACTCGACCTTCCAAAGACTAGCAAGTTTATGAAATCCTTCCATCCTTTCAAACTTTAATTCTCCAGACTTCAACTATTTCCACCTTTCTCTTCTTGTAAATGGCTCCAACATCTTTAAACTTCTATACACCACAGCTTTTAACTCTTCACCCTTAAACCTTAAAGCTAACTGGTCGATAAGCCAACAAAGTTTTTGAGAGGACTTAAACGGAATTTTTCCATCCGCAGCCTTACCCTCTATAAGGAACTTCAACTCCTCCAAACCAGTTCTCCTTGACAAAGTAATAATCTCACTAAACTGGCTTCTAGAAACATCTTTCACAAAAGGAACGACTTGCCTTACCAAATTAACATCCTTATCCGTCAGCTTCACCATTTTCTCACCAACAACGAAAACTAAGCAATCATCCAAACCACGTTCACGTGCCTCTTTGAATATTTCATTTACCCGCCAAAAGGGGTATTTAGGTTTTGCCACAACAACAGATAAAACCGCGGGCATATGCAACTTCCCCTTTTTATCCAAAATCTCGTTGTAGAGAAAATATCCTTCAGAAGGCTCATTCAAACCACGAATGAAAACTGCCTTATTAAAAGACTTACAAACAGTATTCGCCTCAGGGTCTTCTTCATTAACAACTTTCGCACAGTCCCCCAAAAAATCGTTATACCCCCCAGCAATAGAAAGAGCCAACTCTGGACTCAAAAACTCCTTACATTCACGAACAGGCTCATTTAACGCTACTCTATCCTTCTTTTTCTCACTTAATTCTTTTTCACCCCAAACCAAAAACTCCTCAGCTATTTTCCTCATATCCCATTTAGGCATAACACAAACCCAAGCAACATAATCATAAGCACCATCCAAAATCCTCGCCCACTCAGCATAACTCTCAGGTGCAAACTCAAATTCTTCATGAACCCCAACGCTTAACTGCGTCAAACTACATTTTTTCACTAACAAAATGGGTACAGCTTCTTCTTTTTTAGGTATAACTTTCTTTTTAAGTCGACTTATAGTCCACTCAAAAACATCGATGTAAAAACCTAAATTAGTCCCCGCAAGAGCCTTGCAAACTTCTTCAACTTCACCTTCCAAACAAACCAAATAAACGTCGTCACCTATCCTAAGCGGAAACCACTCCAAGAGTACGCTGATGACAATTTGCATAATCCTTAAATGCTCATCCCTAAAACTGCGCAGTTCCTTTAACCTATGCTCAACTTCAGGCTCAGCCAACGAAACCCTAACCAAGTACATCCTTTTAAGCGAATACCTTCTATCCTTTATTCGGTTCTGAAAAACCTTGTTCATGCGGATGGCATCTGTAAGCCAATGATGAGTTTTCAAACCAACAAAAGGAAACCTGCTATCCGCCGGAAAACTTTTCAACAAATCGTTAATATCCGCAAAAGCCTTAAACTGCTCCTCTACATTATCGCAATATTTCACAAGAATCTCACTGATTTTACTCCACCATTTGCTCTTGCTTTCCCTGTTCCACTCTTTAAAATCACCATAAACTCCAACAAAAAAAGGGTCGCCATCACTGGCATACCAATAATCATATTCAAGCCTAAATCTACCAGCAACCACAGAATGCGAATCCGAAAACTTCCACAAAAGCACCCAAGGCTTATGCATAAACAATTTACCCCACGCATGATGCTTCTCAATAACCTCCTCAATTGTATGGGTTTCCCCCTCACAAGCAATCATATACTTTCCATACACACTTTTCGGAAACATTTCCTCAACCAGTTTATGACTCGTATGACGTTGCCCACGCCGTCGACCAGCGACAACCTTCAACAAATCATGAGGGACAGCTCCAACTTTTCCACCCATCAACAAATCCATTATGCTACCTACCTTTGCTTGCCTCACACTCTTGCCAACTTCCTCTGTCAACTAGCCACCTGCCACTAACACATAAAAATGCGATAAACCAATAAAAGTCTTAACAACCATGCTCGCATATTGACACATAATAGCAAGGCATGGTAACCACCATTAAAAAGCTAATTTTATAAGAATAATTTTTATTTGACAATTAAGTTTATGAGCCGTGGTTAAACTATTTAGCTTTGGAATCGTAATGTTTGAAATTGGCTCATGGTTTATTGAACAATTTTGGGGAATAATTACAGGGATAATCATTTCCTTGCTCGTATACTTTATAGTTAACTTTCTCCCATTCGGAGAGGATGTCCGGTATAAAGCCATATTCTATCGCAGAAAAATTTCAAAACTGATTTTGAATCCCACAATTAGAGTTTCCTACACAGTAAAAACAAAAAATTTAGAAGATAAGAAGTTAAATCCAAATGACCTCTTAAGTATGATTAAAAAGAAACTGACAGGCATTAAAAACAGCAATTTCATCTATATCGGTGAAAAAGGTAACGCAAGCATTTTTAGCTGCACGTTAGGAAAAACGGAAGTTGAAATTATCCTAACTCCAAGTTATGCTGTTAAACAAAATGACGAAGAAGAGCTATTAGTAGACTATTTACAATGTGATTTCAAAATAAAAGAATGCAAGTACCGTAATTTTGATGGTCATTTGTTGGATCTGATACAAATTTTTAGAAAATTAGAAGTAAACATAGAAGATATTGTTGGAAACTGGGTCGGAGAAAGCTTAACTTGCGACATCCGGCGACTTTACGAATTTGTAGGCGTCCTGAAAAACTTGAAAATGTCTTCGTTAAAGGGTAAGATAGATGGACGGTATGAAATTGAACTTTACGAGAACAAACTTGTTATTTACGGTTCATTAGAAACCGCGATGACCTCAATGATCAAAGATATCATCACATACTATTACTGAGCTAAGGAAGTAACGAGATTATTTCATTTCTTATCCAATCTAATGCGTCTTGCACTGTTATATTTCCATAAAACGTAATTATACCCCTATCAGATATTCTAACAATTATTCTCATATCATGAAGCTCTATCATGACATAACTTTTTCTTCCATGAGCGTCATAGTCTCGGGTATGACCAAACTGATCTACATTGCCTCCATGCAGACTCGACTTGTTGACACCCACAAAATTCAAGTCTTTCCAGCCAACCACTTTTTTAGTGTGCGGGTGATTAGCAAGAAACTGTTCTATGACATCTGTAGAGATTCGGCAGTTGAATACGACTTGGTGTGGTACATCTTCACCTCGTGTTAGTATATGATTGATCTTTCCAGCAGCTTTTTCCGCTTCGCCTCTATTTCCAAAAACAGCTAAATAGAGTGCTACAGCTCCGTGAAACAGAGAGAACATAACTGTCGTCCCAGATTTAGTAAAAGCCATTCCACCGCCAATTTGCGGAACACGTTGTAAAGTTTCGAAAGATAACGTTCCTGATAGAACCTCTCTTTCCATATCCCAATGAAGGTCGGAAATAAAAGTTCGAAGAACATAAGTTTCTCCTAAAACTTCTATGGGGTCTTCTAGACTTACATTTTCGAGTCTTGATTTTATATCTTCCAACGTAGCCTCTGAAGGTACAATATTATACAGACTGCAAGACATCGCTGGCATTTTTATTCGTAAAATGTTAAGTGTAACTTCGAAATAAATTTTTTAGATTACATATAGATATTCAAAATCAACTAATTTTAAAAATGAAACGGTTTGAGGTTTTCTTCCCCTTATTTCAGTTCATATTTTAAGCTGTGCTTTCTTCATTGCTTCAACAGGATGCATTCCATTTACAACATCTTCGAGCATTTCAAAGGCAAGTCTTTTACCTTTGTACCTTGGTTGAGGATAGTTTATTTCCTCTTGTTTGAATATTAATTCCAAGCAATACAAAATGTATTCAATAGAATATCCCACGGAATTTGCTAATCTATTCTTATCCTCTTCCCTTAGACCTTGAAGAACCTCCTCAGCTGTTCTTCCCTCATAAACCCTTTTTATCAGCTCAAATACCATTTTGCCTAATTCTATGTTTTGGCATAATTTTCCATAAAGGTCTATGACAAAATGCGCGTGCTTTGGAGTTATACTTCTTCCGGAAGGAAACGTTGCCTTAACTATAAAATCTTCTTTACCTTTAGTTCCTTTTATCGTAAATATTTCTGTTCTGTCTGAAAGTCTTTTTCGAGTTAAAAATTCCATGCTAAAGTTTATGAAAATCATTTTGTGATAAGTTTATTTACAACTTTCTTACATAATAGTGTATGCAGTGAGTAAATAGAGTGAATGCAACATTGGACTGGGAAACTGTAAGTTACGTGTTCTCGAGCGAGTTAAGGTTAAAAACATTGCTGGAGTTAAACAGATCAAAATACACCCCTAAGCAGCTATCTATGTCTTTAAAACAGCCCATAAGCCACATTAGCAAAGCCCTAAAAGAGTTGACAACTAAAGGTCTAGTAGAATGTTTAACGCCTAACAGAAAAAAGGCGAGGCTTTACTCCATAACAAAAGAAGGAGTTCAAGTATTAAACGAAATAAATAGACTTACAAAAACGGAGAAAAGTTAATGGTTCAAATTCAAAATGAAGCCCAGCCTAAAAAAATCTATCGTTCTATGGAAGAGGTGACTTTTGATGATTTTAAGAAGTTTGTTGCTGAGAGAAAGTTTGTCACGATTGAGGATCAAGTCGTGAAAATAGGAAACGATTGGAAAATTAAAGAGTTTGGTCCCCCTAAAGATTATTTTCCAGAAAGTGAGACTGTATGGAGTTTTCCCAACAGGGGGAACTGGGCTACTCACGTCGGAAATTATAGGGGCAATTGGTCGCCTTACATTCCCAGAAATTTAATACTAAAATATACGGAGCCCGGCGACCTAGTTTTAGACCAAATGGTAGGTTCCGGGACCACTTTGGTTGAATGTAAATTACTAGGTAGAAACGCTATTGGGGTTGATATAAATAGGGATGCCGTAATGGTTACTTTGGATAGGCTAAACTTCAACTATAGCTCTTTGGACCCTCGATATCCTAAGGACTTAACGATTAAAACTTATGTTGGAGACGCAAGAAACCTAAATCTAATCAAAGATAACAAGGTTGATTTAATTGCCACTCATCCACCCTATGCAGGAATTATCCCATACTCAAACAATAGAGTAGAAGGAGACCTCTCCAGCCTGAAACTGGAAGAATATTTGAAAGAAATGAGAGTGGTAGCTGAAGAATCTTTTAGAGTGTTAAAGCCTGGTAAATGTTGTGCCATACTCATTGGAGATACCAGAAAACACCTACATTATATTCCAATTTCTGTGAGAGTCATGGAAGTGTTCTTAGATGTGGGCTTTATTTTAAAGGAGGACATCATAAAACTTCAGTGGAAAACAAAGACAACTAGGGAAAGGTGGAGAGGCAAAACCTACAGTTTCTACAAAATCGCCCACGAACATCTCTACGTCTTTAGGAAGCCTTTAACCGACGAACATGTCTCAAAATACAAGTATAGTGCCAAATGGAGCTAACTTACTATTTAGAGTAACTAAGTTATACATAGAATATAAATAAGTTCATTACTATTTTCAGGCTTTCTTAAATTTGAAATGAGCTCTAATGATATTCAACAAAAACTTTCTCAATTCTTTGCAACTTTAGACTTAGAATGTGAAATAGCAGAAGGACCCGTTGAAGAAGGACTTCCTCCTTTTCTTGAACAAGTTTTTCAAGGAGAAGAAAATTTCTGGAAAGCCGCTAAGTGCTTACAAAATCTAAAAGGCAAATATACATCTGATAACGAACTAATCGCCAAAGTTACTCAACTCTTAAGACAAGATTCTCGGAATTTTTTGGTTTTAGCCCATTTACATAGACAACTTCGTTTCACAAATGTAGAGTTAACTCATTTCCTTTTCGACCGCCACAGACTTAATGACATCGAATATTTCTATCACTTATTAAGCACAGATAGTACATTCAAGAAACAATTTGAAAAAGTGGCAAGATCCATAAATTGGTCTAAATATGTTGGCAGTTTGGACATGGAAAAACCTGAAAAGAACGTCCTTCTTGCTTCTTTTAAAAAGACCTTGACAAGCTATTTTGGAAGCGAGAAAAGCTGTTGGTCGTTATGGAAGGCAAGAATAGAAAATGATTCCACAGTTTCATTTCGGATTGCGGAATTTCTTATTAAAAAAGAAGATCTAAAGAAACTAATTGAAACCGACTCAATAATAAATGCGCTTAAGCGTAGCTTAAGAACAGTGAATGTTGAGATACTAAAACGAGAAAGAGGCGAGTATGGCGCTCGAAAAGTTAAGGAAATTCTTGAAACTAATGATTTTGTTTATGAGCCTTACAGCCAATTTAAAGATATTGAAGACCTAGAGAATTTCCTTAAAACTCAAAGTCTTCTAACGGAACCATGTGAATACCTGTACACGATTGAAAAACTATGGAAAAGAGAAGACAAAAGATTCGACTTTGTCTTAATTTTCAAAAACCAAATTCGGTTTGTAATTGAAACTAATTACTTTACAACTTCAATGTCTAAAATAAGAGAGGTGGTACGCCACTTTATGGAACTAAAAAGG
>Ga0078972_1012231_pt1 | contig 14871 bp, 14 predicted proteins | sample YelNatPaOPGAMG01_FD_67568 | JGI IMG/M metagenome (GOLD analysis project Ga0078972, IMG submission 67568) | Hot spring thermophilic microbial communities from Obsidian Pool, Yellowstone National Park, USA - OP-RAMG-01 (SPADES assembly) (version 2) | ecosystem: Environmental > Aquatic > Thermal... | reverse complement strand
TATGGTCGATGATGTACCCAAGGCGCTCTCCTGCGATAAAAAGAATGCCTTGGGCAAAGGTAGCGGTCAGATGCCTGCGTGATGGACGCATCAAGCTTCTCTACCAGAATATGGAACTCGAGTATTTCGAGCTCGAGAAAATATCACGCAAGGAGGAGCTGGCTACTCGCTCAGCTTGAGTGATAAGGGGACATTTAATCGAGCCTTGACATGAGGCAATACGTCCGCTTGACATTCAGCTGCCTTCTGTGCAAGTACGCCACCCAGTTTTACGTTTTCGGGGGCGTAGCTTCGTTGGCTAAAGCGTATAAATGGCATTCATCAGGTCAGGAGTTCAATTCCCCTGACCTCCACGATCGAAGTGATTGCAAAATAATAATTTCAAAGATAGACCGGCTAAGCAGAGAACGCTCTTTCAGCTCTTCGTTTCTCTCTATTGCTTCTTATTCTCAATCTTTATCGTTCCCATCCATTCAATTATTTATAGATTTCAGGATTGATGCAATCTGGCGGCCTTCTCCCTTCAAGCATCGCTATCAGATTCTGCGCCGCCTTTACAGCCATACCATTTCGTGACGCAACAGTCGCACTTGCTATATGAGGTGTCATGACAACATTCGAAAGCTCAGCTAGACCCTCAGCTGCCCTGGGTTCATTCTCGTAGACATCGATGCCTGCTGCAGCGATTTTGCTCTCTCTCAATGCCCTGACAAGCGCTGCTTCATCGACAACAGGACCTCTGCTGGTATTGATCAGAACCGCACTTTTTTTCATCAGGTCAAATGCTCTGTCATCGATAAGGTGTCTGGTTCCCGGAGTCAGCGGAACATGGATTGACACAAAGTCAGCTTGAGATAACAGTTCGGAAAGGCTTACCCTCTTTGCACCCAGTTTTTCTTCCAGCTCTTGGCAGGGATATTCGTCTGTATACAACACTTTCATATCAAAACCGCGTGATTTCATGGCAAAGGCCCGTCCTATGCGGCCAGCTCCAACAATTCCGAGCGTTTTCCCGGTTACATCCTGTCCGATGAATTGAAGCGGTCCCCATCCTTTCCAGGTACCCGATCGCATGACAGCATCGGCTTCAACCACCCTTCGAGCCGCTGCAAAAAGCAATGCCCAAGCCATTTCCGCAGTGGCGTTGGTAAGAACATCCGGAGTATTGGAAAGAGGAATCTTTCTGCGTATCGCTTCGGCAACATCCATATTGTCATAGCCTACCGCATAGTTTGCAAAGCCGCGGGCCTTTTTGGCAGCATCGAACACTTCGCTATCGATCCTGTCGGTAAGCAAACATAGAACCCCGTCCGCATCTGCGACATTTGCAAGCAACTCCTGCCGAGTAAGGGGTCTATCTTCAGGATTGACTACAACCTCGAACTTTTCTCTCAGCAGAGCGAGCCCTGCCTCCGGAATCTTGCGCGTTACATAGATCTTCAACATATAGGCCTCCCTACTTCAGGCTTTTCGCATGACGAGCTTTTTCGCTTGCTCGGCAATATTCGCAAACCCAATGCCATAGGTATCCACAACACCCTGGTAGTCACCCGATTCGGCAAAAGTATCATCAAGGCCGATGTGCTCGAAAACTGCAGCCATGCCTTTTCTCGCAATGTAGTCTCCGATAGCGTATCCAACTCCATTTCTCACCTGGTGGTTTTCGGCAACCAGCAGTGCACCAGTTTTATCGAGAGATGCGATGACCGATTGATAATCCAAGGGCTTGATGGAATAAAGATCGATCACTTCCGCTTCGATGCCTTCCTGCGAAAGGATGTCGGCTGCCTTCAATGCCTGAAACACGATATCTCCATACGATGCGATCGTGACGTGCCTGCCTTCGCGTACAACATGCGATCCTCCCAGGTGGAATTCATCACTTTCCGAATACATTTCATAAAGCGGGTCCCGCATGAGCCGAACGAAGACCGGTCCGGGAGTTTCGAGAGCCAGGTCGAAGGCTTTTCTTGCCGAAACTGGATCGCATGGACAAACGACTTTCATGTTTGGCAGGGTTGTCATGTAGGCGATATCTTCGGTTGCCTGATGTGTCACTCCATCTATAGCAGCGGTTACTCCACCATGAGAGGATAATATTTTGACATTCAGATTGGGATAGCAGACAAAGGATCTCACTATTTCCACGGCGCGCATCGTCAGAAAGACACCATACCCGCACACGATCGCGGTACGTCCAGCGGAAGCCATCCCTGCTGCTGCCGCCATGGTGCTGACTTCGGCAATTCCAAAATTAAAATATCGATCGGGATAGGCATCGCCGAAGAGATATGAATAGGTAGAATGACCAATATCTGATTCGAATACGGCAAAATCTGATTCCTGGCCACGTTCTTTCATCCTCATCGAAAAAGCTTTTCTGGTTGGCATTGATGCAGGTTTCAAATTCATACTGTGACCCCTTTCAGCTCGAGAACAGCGCGGGCATATTCCTCATCATTGGGTGGTTTGCCATGCCAATCTCGCTCATTTTCCATAAACGAAACACCCTTGCCCTTTACCGTATGCGCTACGATACAGCATGGTTTCCCTTTTACCATCTTCGCTTTCTGGAGCGCTTCGATGACCTCGGACATCGAGTGTCCATTGATCTCCATTGTTTCCCAGCCAAAAGCCCTGAACTTATCGACAATGGGATTCATCGGCATGACATCGTCGCAGAAGCCATCGTTCTGGAGCTTGTTTCTATCCACGATTGCAGTAAGATTGTCCAGTGAATACTTGGAAGCTGCCTGTGCTGCTTCCCAGACAGCCCCTTCATTGAGCTCCCCATCTCCCAATAGAGCCCACACCCTCCAAGATGCCTTTTCAAGCCTGGCTTCAAGTGCAAGCCCAACTGCTTCGCAGAAACCGACCCCTAGAGAACCGCTGGTAACTTCGATCCCGGGCAGTTTGCCTGCTACCGGATGACCCTGCAGGCGCGAATGCAGCTTTCTGAGCGTATCGAGTTCTTCCAAAGGGAAGTAACCCCGCAATGCAAGTGCTGCATATTGAACCGGGCAGGCATGCCCCTTGGACAGGACAAATCTGTCTCTTTCAGGCCATAATGGATGTGAGGGATCAATATTCATGATTTCGAAATATAAGGCGGTAACGATATCCGCAGCCGATAGTGAGCCGCCACAGTGGCCCGATTGTGCTTTATAAACCATGTCTACTATATGAAAGCGGATTTGAGCAGCTATCGATTCGAGTTCTTTTATCTTATTAATTCCCAATGATTCCATGTGGCTACCCTTTATTCAAAAATTTATGCTCATTGCATTCCATCAATCAATTTTGAATGCAATATTTCAAATTCAAAAACAGCCTACCACGATTCCTGTCATCTGTCAAGACAAAAATGCTTTTTGAATACAAAATATTGACAATTGCAAAGAATTGAAATATAATGAAAACAATGCAAAAGATTGAATCTCCTGACCTTTCGGAAAAGGTGTACTGCGAACTGCGCAACATGATTCTGGAGGGAGAACTTGTCCCCGGAGAAAAACTCAAGCAAGAATTGCTTGCGCAAAAGCTTGGCATATCCCGCACTCCTCTTGTTACAGCTTTTTCAAAGCTTGAAAAGGAAATGCTTGTCGAGCTTCTCCCAAGGCGCGGAGCAAGGATCCGAGCTCTCACCAGCAAGGAGCTTCTCGATCTCTACGATATAAGGATAATGCTTGAACCTATTGGAGCCGGAGGAGTCGCAAAAAACGCCACATCAGAAGACATCCAGGTTCTTCGCGGATTGCTGGACTCATACAAGAAGCTGGTAAACTCCAATGATGACAAGTCGATTCGAAAGGCAGATTACGAGTTCCATCTGGCAATTGCGAGGATGTCGAGGAATGAACCTGTGTATCGCATTATATCGGCATTCAACATTGTATTCATAAGCAATCAGCGAGGACTTCTGAAACCAGCCCAAAACAGCTACATTGAACATGCCGCGATCGTGGATGCAATTGCTGAGCATGACGAAATGAAAGCCAGCAACCTGATGAGGGATCATCTCACTGATTCCAAGCATAGGCTTCTTTACAAGCTTGAGGAGAAAATGTGAGAAAGATAGAATCCACAATTGTAGCAGACGAGGTTTACCGCCAGATAAAGATGATGATTATTGATGGCAGTCTCGAGCCTGGAGCAAGAGTTGATCGACAGGCTCTGGCCGAAGGCCTTGGTGTCTCAATGACACCAGTAAACGAGGCGGTAGCCCGGCTTGTTGGAGAGAGATTTCTTGAACGAAAGGTTGGAAGTGCGCGAAAAAGCGATGGTTTCTTTGTTCCAGAAAGCCAGCGAGACGCGCTAGTGCATTTTTTTGAAATCCGCGCAGGAATAGAGGGAATTGCTGCACGCCTTTGCGTCGAGCGAATGCTGCAGGGAGAGGATCCAGAAACCGCTGCAAAAATCTGCTCATTTTTTTCGAGCTACAGTTTTGATTCACAGGCATTGGATGCTGATGAACTACAGCGGTATGCCATTGAAGACACGAATTTTCACGAAGCAATAATTACCTTTTCAGGTAATCCAATTATTGAGGACATAGACAGAAATCTAGGATTCATTCATATCAGCAAAGTAAAAGGACTTATTAGACCACCACATGAAACTCTACCTGAACATTTGGCAATCATTCAGGCATTCATTTCGCGCGACGCGGTTTTGGCCCAAAGCCTTATGACACAACATCTCTTGAAATCCAGGGATGTCCTTCTGGAATCCCTGAGGCGCAAAACCGTTATTTAATGATCCCCAGCAACGTGCGGGTTTCCTTGATTGATGCAACGTCACACCCCATCATTCTTACAAGTTTCGCGGCATGCCGGACGAGCTCTGCATTTGTCGCGATTTTTCCTGGTTCAATCTCGAATCCATCCTCATAGCCGACACGAATTCCCGAAGCTCCGCAGCCGATCGCAACAGCCAGAAGAGAAAAATCCCGCATTCCTTCGTGAATCAAACTCCATGAAGCACCTTGGGGTAGTGCTTGTTTCAGCCTGAAGATATTGTCAGCGGTCGCGGACAGAGCTCCCTTGAACCCAAGAGAGAAATTGAAATGAAGCGGCTCGTCGAGAACCCCTTCCGAGACAAGGCAGAGAATGCTTTCTATCATTGAAAGATCAAAGACTTCCAGTTCAGGAATAACCCGAGCCTTTTTCATTTTTAGCGCCCAATACCGAATATCGGGCCAGGTGTTGATGTAGACACTTTCTCCAAAATTGGTAGATCCCATATTGAGCGAGGCCATCTGGACACGGGATTCGTTGACTGAAGCCGACCTGTCCTCGAGCGAGAGACTTGACTTTCCGCCGGTAGAACCCTGGATGATGATATCGGATTTGGCTCGTATCAGGTCTATGGTCCGTTTAAAGCTTTCAAGCCCTGCGATCTGGTTTCCTTCCTCATCTCGGACATGCAGGTGAACAAGAGAAGCTCCTGCTTCCGCACACTCAAGGACTTCTCGTGCGATGTCTTCGGATCGTACTGGATTCTTTACTCCATCAGGGATGGTCTTTTCCTTGTGGGCAACCGGCGCGACAGCGATAATGATCTTTCGTTTAGACATCATGATATCTCCTATAAAATGCATCGGATTGCGATTGACAGGTTCTGGTATCTATCTTATAGTAAAACCAATATTGTATGCAATATTTGGAGTTCGAATGTTTGGAGTTTCGCCTGCATACTTCTTCTCGCGATATACCACTGAGTTCCACATCAGGGATTATATTGATGGACTGGAATGGCTGGCGAAAAACAGCTTTACTGGTTTCCAGCCAGAAGTCTTCAAACCGGACCGTCTCAACGAATGGCGTGATGGCGTAAGAGAACTGGCGGATGCCGCTAGAGATCTTGGGCTGTCTGCAACACAATTTGTCGCACATTTTTTGCTCTCTACAACCAGGGACAGGGAAGCACTTTGCTCAAATTCCGGGATTGAAGAAATGAAGGTGGTAGCTGAAATTACTTCGCAGTTTCCGAACTGCAAAACGGTCACTTTGCCTATTTCGCCTTTTTCCGCTTCACCTGTCGTTATTGAAAAATCAAATGATTATCGCCATTTGTGGGATGCCCTCTGCCGTAAACTGCTTGCAATGGATGAAATCGTAAAAGCAGCTGGTCTCAGGCTGGCGATTGAGATTGTGCCGGGTTCATTGCTTGGAGGAACTGAAGGCCTTCTGCGTTTTTATCGTGAAACCGGAAACTCAACCATAGGATACAACTTTGATACTGGACATGCGTACAGTTCAAAGGAATGCCTGTTATTGATTCCCGCCAAGCTTGCGGGCAGAATCTATGGCACTCATCTGAAAGACAATTTTGGCAATGAAAACCTCGCTTTGCTGCCAGGCAAGGGAAGTATTTTATGGGACCGTCTGATTGATGCATTACTGGCCAATGGCTATGAAGGGTCATTTGACCTTGAGATCGCAAGTTCACAGCCTGATAAGGTATTCGAAGATTACCTGCAGGGAAAAGCGAGAATTATGAGCGCCTTGAGCGCCTCGCAATATAGAAGGCAAAAGGAGGAAATGCACTTATGATCAAGTATGCGGTAATTTCATCATTTCTTGGAAAGACAAAGGATAGATTCCATGAATACAATCAAGAGCTGAACCTTGATCAGAAGTTTAAAATGGCTTCGGAGATTCCTGGAATGTCGGGGCTCGAGTGCGTGTATCCCTACGAAGTCAGCAAGCCTGCAGAAGTAAAGGAGTTGATGAAAAAGCACCATCTCGGCATCGCTGCAGTGAATGTCAATGTTAAAGCTGAACCCGAGTTCCGCAATGGAGGATTAACATCCCCCATCAAGGAAGTCCGCGACAAGGCTGTCCGTTTTATAAAAGAAGCAAAGGATTTTGCAAAGGCAGTTGGTGCCGATAAAGTTACCTGCTGCCCTCTTGGAGATGGATGGGAGTTTAGCTTTCAGACAGACTATTCGAAGAGCTGGAACTATCTGAAGGAAACCTTTGGCGAAGCAGCAGCGTATGAGCCGGAAATTCCTCTCTTCATAGAATATAAGCCGAGCGAAACGAGAGGTACCTGCTTCATCAACAATGCAGCGAAAACAATTCTGCTGATCCGGGAAATCGGCCTGCCTGGACTAGGCGTAACCATCGATGTTGGGCACTCAATCTATGGTGGTGCAAATCCTGCTGAAGAGCTGGCGCTCGTACACGATTCGGGGTTGCCTTATTATGTTCATATCAATGACAACGATGCCAAGTGGGACTGGGACTATTTTGCAGGAAGCAAGCATTTTCTGGCATATGCGGAATTTCTCTATTATCTTCGGAAATACGGATACGACGATTATGTAACCTCCGATACTTCGCCGACCCGCTGGGATATCAAAGGCATGTTCGAAACCAACAACAGAATCACTGCTCGTTTGCTATCAAGGCTTGAGGAAATGGAGAGAAAAGGCTTTGACAAGGTTCTTGAATCCGGCGATTACATGGTTACCTGGAAATTTATCGAAGAGGAGCTCTTCGGTTTGAAATGAAAGAACCTGGGCTGTGATTGTGGACATGTCTGCCAAAGTTCTGCCGAATCTTGCTCTCGATCATGTAAGAGGGCTCTATCCTGAAATCGATCATTCCTCTTTACAGGAAAGCCTAAAGGAAGTATTGCAACGATCTCCAGCGAAAATCATCGTCCTGGATGACGACCCGACAGGTGTGCAGACAGTCCACGACACAGCCGTCCTTACCAATTGGGATGAAGCAAGCATTGAACAGTGTTTTCTTGAATCATCGCCGCTATTTTTCATATTGACAAATTCCCGTGCCCTGACATCCGAGCAGACAAGAATCCTCCATAACGAAATAGCACATAACATTGCAAATGTATATCAAAGATTGAAAATCCCCTTCATCATAATCAGCCGAAGCGATTCGACATTGCGAGGCCACTATCCTCTGGAAACGGAAGTCCTGAGATCCATCATCGAAAATGAAACAGGAATCGTATTCGATGGTGAGGTGATATGTCCGTTTTTCAAGGAAGGAGGTCGATTGACAATAGACAATATTCATTATGCGCGCGAGGGAGATGTGCTGATCCCCGTAGGTCAGACTGAATTCGCCAAGGATAAAACCTTTGGGTATTCAGCCAGCCATCTCGGGAAATGGATCGAAGAAAAAACCGCCGGAACATACAAGGCACAGGAGCTTACGTATATTTCTCTGAAACAATTGAGAGAAGGAGATATCGAATCGATTCTTTCGAGCCTGCTTACCGCAAAAGATTTCGGAAAGATCATCGTCAATTCGATAGATTATGCTGATCTGGAAGTATTCGTTCTGGCTTTACTGAAGGCAATGGAGGCAGGAAAGCGCTTCCTGTTCAGAACTGCTGCATCTTTTCCCAAAGTAATCGCCGGCATTGAAGATCGCCCGCTTCTGCAAAGATCTGAGCTCATTGACCCTGCAACAAGGAATGGCGGGTTGGTAGTGATTGGATCACATGTAAAAAAAACGAGTATTCAGCTTGAACAGCTTCGAACGATACAGGGTCTGCATTTCTTTGAGCTGAATGTACACCTTGCTGCGGATAAAAGAAGGTTCAAAGCTGAGATCGGACGTGTCGGAACATTATGCAGAGAGTCGATAGAAAAAGGAGTTACCACGGTTCTCTACACCAGCAGAGAGCGCATCGACATCAATAGCGGCAATAAAGAAGATGAATTGAAAATTGCAGCCATCATCTCTGCAGCCTTGGTGGAAATAGTCGGCACCATTGGAGTAAAACCGCGCTTTATCCTTGCAAAAGGTGGAATTACTTCGAGCGATATCGGAACAAGAGCATTAAAGGTAAAAAGAGCTCTTGTGCTGGGCCAGGTATTGCCTGGCATTCCCGTATGGCTCACAGGCCCCGAAAGCTTGTTTCCCACTACTCCTTATATCATATTTCCCGGAAATGTGGGTGATGATGATTCGCTGAAAAAAATCGTAGCAATGCTCATGTAAGAAAATGGATTTCACATTCAACCATCTACTATTTTGGTGGTTCGAACAATATTTTTATCTGTAAACTGATCGAGAATATCCCGAACGCAGGTGGAAAAGCTTATTACGCAGCCGCCTTCAGGCCCCCCTTTCAGCCAATGCTTTATTCCGGGCGGGATTATTATCTGTTTGCCAGGATCGAGATCGGTTCTAGATCTGCATGTGTAGCACTTGGCTTTGCCCGCAGGAATTTCGCGGTCATCAAGATTCCCTCTGCGTTCATCAAAACAAATGACCCGACCCCATAAGCCCCGGATTATTTCTTCCTTTCCTGGATCATTGCCGACAGCAGGATGCCAATGCTCAGGCAGTATCTGGCCGGGAAGAAGAACGATAAGTTTTGCGCTGATTCGCTCAGTCGAGAAAAGTGTCAAGATCTGAGCTCCTTCAACTTCAGGTTGTCCAAGTCCAAAATCTGCAACAGCAATAGTTTTGAGCTCATCATCAGTCAGAGGAAATCCTGTACAGCGCAAAAGCACTTCCGCTTTCTTTCGGAGCTCAAGCTCTTTTGATTTTGTGATCATACCCTGTCTCTTTCCCTGTGGTTGTATGTTTTCAGCAGATAACCGTACCGGGGAATATTTTTCCTCCTTCTCTGAACTGCCTATTCGTTTGCTCATTGAAGGACCAGAGATAATTCTTTTCTGGTTCGCTGAGCGCATCCAGTCTAGACTTAATCTCCTGCGGAAGCTCAAAGTCAGCAGCGCTGAGATTTCTTTTGACTTGTTCCTCGGTCCGGGCACCGATGATCACCGATGATACAAAATCATGCGAAAGAAGCCAGCTGATTGCGAGGATAGCGGGTTCGACTCCAAGCTCCTTTGCAATCTTTTCAAGCTCGCGAGCAATATGAAGAGAACGTTCCGACCAAAAGCGGGGAATATCGAGGTTCTTTCGCAGATCGAAACGTGAACCTTCCGGCACCTTTCCTGCCGAATTGTATTTTCCTGTCAGAAGGCCTCCTGCAAGCGGGCTCCAGCAAAGAAATCCAATACCATCGTGGATCATGGCGGGAATAATCTCCTGCTCGCAAGACCTATCGACCAGATTATACATATACTGCCCGCAGACAAAGCCGCTCATTGCTCTCTTTCCAGCTGCAGCGTTGTGCAGAATGATTCTCCATGCAGGAAGATTACTGCATGCGATATATAGAATCTTGCCCTGGCGCATGAGGATGTCGAAGGTCTCCATTATTTCGTCGACCGGTACGCTCGGATCGGGGCGATGCAGGTAGAAAATATCGATATAGTCTGTTTTCAGCCGCTTCAAGCTAGCGTTTACCGATTGAATGATGTGCTTCCGGTTCCCCCCTGTGGCATATGGAGAGCTTCCCATGGGGAAACCGCACTTTGTGGCGATCAAAACCTCGTCTCGCCTAATATTGTCCATGTAGGCGCCGATAAGAGATTCGGAATCGCCTTTTGCATAGACATCGGCTATATCGATCATTGTTCCGCCGGCGTCGAGATAGGCGGCCAGGATTCTATGAGCTTCCTCCTGGCTGCAACCCCATCCCGGCGCCCCAAAAGTCATGGTGCCTAGCGCAAGCTCTGAAACCAGCAGACCTGACTTGCCAAGATATCTGAACTTCATTGTCTAGCTTTCCGGTTCTTGATCTTAGCCATGAAATTCTTATAGAACTTCATGTTCGTCACGAAAGTAAAGAATATAACCAGCAGCAGCGCTAAAGCCACGGGCCTTGTGAAGAATGGAGCCAGGCTCCCTTGAGAAACCATAAGTCCTCGGCGGAGATTGGCATCTGCCATCGTTCCGAGAATGACGCCGATCACAAGCGGCGGGACGGGGTAGCCCATATCCGTGAAATAATAGGCAAAAATTCCCATTGGAATCATCAGATAGAGATTAAAGACCTTGAGGCCGAGTGAATAGGAGCCAATGAGGCAGAGCACCGCGACCACTGGCATGAAAAGAGCTGCTGGCACCCTAAGGATCTTAACAACCTGTTTCGCCAGTAGTATTCCCACAACCCACATCGCAAAAGATGCCAATAGAAGGATGGCAGAAGTGCTAGCCGTGAATCCAGGTCTTTCAATCTCGAGCATAGGGCCGGGCGCAACGCCGTGAAGGAGCAAAGCTCCCAGCAGCATCGCAGCAGGAGGGCTGCCTGGGATCCCCAAGGAAAGCAGAGGTATTATAGCGCCACCGATGCATGCATTGTTGGCGGTTTCGGAAGCAACAATACCTTCCTCAGTTCCCGTCCCGAACAGCTCAGGATGTTTCGAAGTCTTTTTCGCAGTACCATATGAAACCCATGCCGCGATATCTTCTCCGATTCCTGGAACAGCACCAATGCCTACGCCGATAAGAGCGCTTCGAATTAGGTGTCCCAGATTTCTTCCAACATCACGCCAAGATGGAAGGACTTTATCCAACTTGTTAGGTTCTGCTACTGATTGCTTATCTTTCAATACCTGTATGATCTGTGGTATCCCAAATGCACCGATGAGAACAGGCACCACCTCGATGCCGCTTTCAAGCTGCGTCATGCCCAAGGTGTATCTCGGATATACCTGTAGCGGATCTCGGCCGACCATCGCGAGGAAGAGTCCGAAGAATCCCATGATCCAGCCCTTCTGAACGGTATCAGGGGTGGAAATGCTTCCGCTGATCATGATCCCGAAAAACGCCAGCAAAAAAAACTCGAACGATGTGAACTGGAGAGCAAGCGCCATTATAAGGGGAGTGAAAATAACTACGAAAAGCATGCCAACGAAGGTACCGATCGCCGATACCGTAGTGGTGAGGCCCAAGGCTCGCCCTGCTTCGCCACGTAGAGCCATCGGATAGCCTTCCAGCGCGGTTGCAGCAGCTGCCGCAGTTCCTGGAATATTGATCATTATAGAGCCGTAGGATCCACCATAAATAGCTCCCACATAAATACCCAAGAGCGCAATCATCGCCGATTGAAGGGGAAGGCTATAGGTAACTGTCGTAAGAAGCGCGACGCCAAGCGTTGCTGTCAGCCCTGGGAGCGCTCCAAAGATGATGCCTAGCAACGTGCTTCCAAAAAGAATCAGCATCTGTACAGGGTTTGTCAATATTGAGAAGATATTGGAGAAGAAAATATTGAATTGCTGAAGTATATTCATATTTTTCCTCTGTTATCGTATCGAATAGTAGAGGAGGGACATCAGGTTGACAATCGCGCCTTCCCGGGGAAGCGGCACTCGCAACATATACCTGAAGATAGGAACGATGAATAGCGGCGTTATATAGGTCATCCACATAGCTGCTCTGAATTTCTTTGGGTAGCTGGGGTTTCCTGATTTCTTGATTTGGTTCCAGAGAAATACAGTGATGACGATGATCATCGCAATGGCGATTACATCGAGCGAATATTCAAATAGCCCAATGAGAGCCTTGTCGAGCTTGAACACTGCGAGGATGAGAATTAAGCCCATTTCGGAAGTGTAGAGATAAAGCGCTCTCCTCATAATCGCCAGATTATCGAGATAAAATACTGTAATCGTGAAACCGAGATATAGAACAATGGTAAGGAAGAAATCGATTCTTGTGATATTCAAATAGACCATCGATAGAAGGGGAACCAAAACACATCCATAGCGTATGTTCGAATCGCTGAGCAGACCATTTTCTTTACGCTTTTTCCAGATTTCCTTCAGCGACTCGAGACCACCATTTCTCACAGCATGGACGAAAATCGAGATGGAGAGCAGGAGCATCGCCGCTCCAATAATGAGCGGCATTAAGGCTGGGGACACGTACCAGACGCTTTCTACGCCTGCATAGGTATCCTTGAGCGGCATGGTAAAGGCCTCGGCTACTATCCAGATTCCAAGCAAAAAGAAAATCACGCTTGTGATGATATCAGCACCACGAAGCTTGCTCTTATCTATCATGGAATTTCTCCTAAAACATGGAGTTGTGAAATTTTCACAACTCCATGTTTTTAACTAATAATCAAAATGCAAATCGGAAGAAGTCAGCGGGGGATACCCAGTGTGGCCGGATCGATCTTTGCTGCACCCAAATCCCAGAGCGTCCAGGAGAATACCGACTCCAGCTTATCGAAGATGTCATCCGCTTCCTTGCCGACAAGCCCTTTCATGGTGAAATAGCGGTCTTCGCCGAATTTGAGTACTGACTCGGCTTTCATGGCTTTCTTGAAAGCATCCTGGAGGACAGCTTTCACCGATTCTGGAGCATCTTTGCGGATCGCGAATCCGATTTGCTGTTCGAGCGGCAAATATTGCGCAAGCCCTGGATAGGTCTTGAAAGCACTGGGGATTATGGTTCCCTTGAAGTCGAAGTCATCAGGGATGAGCATCGCAAGAGGTCTCAGTTTTCCTGCCTTGATTAATTCACTCTGTTCCTGCATCGACGTGATGACAACAGTCACTTCCCCTGTCATCGCCGCATTCTGGGATCCTGCTGAACTGTCATATGGAATAAAATTGAATTTTACTCCTGCACCTTTTTCGAAAGCGAGAAGATTCAGATGATGGATGGAACCGGCAGCACTCGCTCCAGCGCGAATACCTTTTGGATTTTTCTTCAGCGTTTCGACAAGATCCTGAATTGTCTTGTAAGGAGCATTGGGAGTAACGGAGAGGACATCAGGAGATCCACCGATGATGAAGAAGTCCCATACTTTCATTCGTTTGTCGAAGCCACCTTGCACACCAGCTGTCACACAAGATTCTGAAACGCCGGCAAGGGTATAGCCATCTGCGGGTTTCGAGTACGCTTCGTACAATCCAACTGAACCGCTGACACCGCCAGGTACGTTTACGACATTAATATTAACCTTGAGTTCTTTTGCCATTTCTGCCATAACAAGCCGGTTTGCCAAATCAGTGCCACCGCCAGCGCCCCACACCACAATATCAGTGATATCGCGTGCCGGATATTTAGGCTGTGCCATAGCAGAAGTCAACGCCATGACCATAATAACCAATACTACCAAGATCCTTTTCATTATAACCTCCTTGAAAGGATTTTATTTAATTTTAGCACTGTTTTGTTATTTGTCAATGCATTTTTTATTTTGTATGCAAAGTTTAGTATCGAAAAAGCTCTTTTTGGACAATCAGGCCGTTTTGAATATTCTCAGGATGCCGAAAGTGTGGTCCCCAAGCTAAGCCAGCTGGTTTATGGCACGAGAAAAAAGCGTTGAAACAGAAAGAACTGATCCACAAGAATCATCGATTGGATTTAGTCCAGCGGGAGATAGGAGGATTGAGGAAAAACCATGTGCAAGGTTCGTGACACTAAGTGTGAATTTTGAAACTCCATTATAAGGTCCCTTTGGGAACTCGATAAAAATGTCCCCTTGGTAGAAGAGCAGCCAGGAGCGAACATGGCTGGGAAATTACCGAACAGGAACCAAGGGAAGGCTTCTGGGAACGCGTATGATCCTGGAATACGAGAAGCAGCGCTGCGCGTGTACTAAGAACGATACGGAGACTTTGGTCCGACCTTTGCTAAGAAGTGCCTGCTGCCTCATGAATATGGTCGATGATGTACCCAAGGCGCTCTCCTGCGATAAAAAGAATGCCTTGGGCAAAGGTAGCGGTCAGATGCCTGCGTGATGGACGCATCAAGCTTCTCTACCAGAATATGGAACTCGAATATATGGAGCTCGAGAAAATATCACGCAAGGAGGAGCTGGCTACTCGCTCAGCTTGAGTGAAAGGGGACATTTTAATTGAGTCTTGGCATTCTGAATCCGTAGTACTTGCGCACCACAGGGCACTCTTGATACAGTCAATGTTCTGCGTCTTTGAGAGGTGCGAATTGTATGCAAGAAAGGATCAGAACAATCAGACTCGCAAGCTGGATTGCGCTCGTGGGCAATTTCATCCTT
>Ga0078972_1012229_pt1 | contig 14872 bp, 13 predicted proteins | sample YelNatPaOPGAMG01_FD_67568 | JGI IMG/M metagenome (GOLD analysis project Ga0078972, IMG submission 67568) | Hot spring thermophilic microbial communities from Obsidian Pool, Yellowstone National Park, USA - OP-RAMG-01 (SPADES assembly) (version 2) | ecosystem: Environmental > Aquatic > Thermal... | reverse complement strand
AATCATCTCCACTGCTGGTCAGTGGTCAGTCGTCCGTTGTCAGTTGCCGCAGGCAGCATGCAGCCTGCAACTGACCACTGGCAACTGACCACTACTCCACCTTCAGCTTGCCCAGTTGCGCGCGGATGTCATCGGCATTGCCCTGGCCCTTGAGCCGGTTCTCGTCGACGATCTGGCCGTCTTTGAGGAAGATGATGCGGTCGGCATGGGCGGCGATGCGCGGGTCGTGGGTGACCATGACGATGGTGCGGCCCCAATCGCTGGCGGCGCGGCGCAGGAGCGCTACCACCTCGTCGCCCGATTGCGAGTCGAGGTTGCCGGTGGGCTCATCGGCCAGGATCACTGCCGGGTCGGTCACCATGGCCCGGGCGATGGCCACGCGCTGCTGCTCGCCGCCCGAGAGCTCGGCCGGCCGGTGAGCGGCGCGCTCGGCCAGCCCGACCCTGGCCAGGATGGCGTCGGCGCGCTCCAGCGCCTCCGAGCGCTTCATGCCATCGAGGATGAGGGGGATGGCCACGTTCTCGCGCGCGCCCAGGATGGGCAGGAGGTTGTAGAACTGGAAGACAAAGCCCATCTGTTTGCGGCGCAGGCGCGAGAGGGCCTCGTCGCTCAGGGTGCCCAGGTCGGTGTCGCGCAGGCGCACCTTGCCGCTGGTGGGCCGGTCGAGCCCGCCGAGCAGGTAGAGCAGCGTGCTCTTGCCCGAGCCGCTGGGGCCCATCACCGCCAGGAACTCGGCCTCCTCCACGGCCAGGTTCACCTCGTGCAGTGCGCGCACCGGGTGGCCGTGGTCGCCGTAGGTCTTGCTGAGCTGTTCGGTTAGGATCAGGGACATGACCTCAACTCCTTCGGGTCAGGGAACTGGGGGAACTGAGGGAACTGATGTGCGGGGCACGGGGGTGTGTCGCCCCCTGAGTTCCCCCAGTTCCGCCCTTTCCTTCAGTTCCCTTGCTTGCGTGGCCGCCCCCGCGGTTTGGGCGGGGGTGTCGGCGGCTGATAGCCTTTCAGGTCGGGCAGGCGCGCTGCGCACATCTCGATCCAGCGCAGGTCGGCCTCCAGGTGCATGATGGCGCTGTCGAGCAGGAGCACCCAGGGCAGTTCCCTGGCCGGGTCGGCCTGCTGGCGCATCTCGGTGAGCTCGTGCAACACCTGGTAGAGCTTGCGCCGCTGCGCCATCAGCACCTGCTCCGGCGGCACCGGTCCGCCGGCCAGGCTCAAGACGAGCTTGAGGTAGAAGGCATCGCCCAGGTGGTACTCGCGCACCTCGGGCTGCAGGAACCACGAGCGCAGCTCGGCCAGGCCCTGGGCGGTGAGCTGGTAGACCTTGCGGTCGGGGGCGGCGTCGGCCTCCTCCACCTCGTAGGTGGCGAGGCCGGCTTCGCTCAGCCGCGCCAGGGTGCTGGCAATCTGCCCCGGCTTGACCTCCCACTGTGAGTTGAAGATGCTCGCCAACTGCTTGCCCAGCTCGTAGCCGTGCATCGGTCGCTGGTAGAGGAGGGCGAGCAGCGCATGTTTGACGGTCATTCGCACCCACCGTCCGAAGGGGGCAACCGTGCCCCTGTGCGTTCCAGGCAGGCCCGGTACCCGGGCAAGTGCTCGAGCATCATGCGCTCCTCCTTGGGCACCCGCGTCGGGTACAGGGAGAGGCAGTAGGCGAGTGCGGCGGGCCCGGCGATCGGGTTCTGGAGTCAGAAGAACGTGACCCGATTAAACTATACACCCAGTGTATAGGTTTGTCAATTGGGGGGTGTATCCCAGAATCGTAGGCCACTCTGCTGGCCACCGGCGCCGTGAGAGTCATTCTGAGCGGCAGTGACGGCCAGGCAGCACAGGGGCGCCAATTCCAGCGAAGAATCCTTGCTTGCCGTGGCGCCAAACCACTCCGAGCGTGCCGCCATGGCCGGCAAGGACTCTTCGCTCGCTTGGCGCCGGTCTGAGAGCTGGCCGCAGGAGCCGCTCAGAGTGACAAGTGGGTCTGGCGCCGTGCCGAACGACTGCGCCCCCTCCGACGGCCAGAGTTTGCGCCGACGATTCTGCGGTATACCCCAATAGGCGCGGGTGTATCCCACACTGCGGGCAGCTTGGGCGAAGGCCGGGCCACTCGCTACGCTGCCCTCCGGCACCGACCCTCTCAAGGGATGGGCCGGGCCATTGCGAAGCCGTTGAGCCGGCCGCCGCCCAGAAGGCCATGCACCGCGCATGTTGACTCCCTGGCCCTCCTGATTACAATGAGTTCGCACTCGATTATCTTGAACTCTGGGAGACGTGCCTTTGCTCGGCAGCGACCGCAAATGGCGTTCGCGGGAGGCGCTGACTGCTCTGGTCCACGGCCATCTGCTCCGCTACCCTGCCGCAGAGCCACGTGATATCTACAAGCTCCTCTACCAGGGCGTGCTGGGGCCGGAGCATGCCATCTCGTCGGAAGACGAGTTCGCCGCGCAACTGCGCGCCGAGCTCGCTGCGGCCACGCCCGACGACAATGAGCCCCTTTGGGAGCCACTGCGCCCCGATGGGCTGCTCGGCCGCCTGAACCTGCGGCCGTTCAAGGCCCGCGGCGGCGACCCCGACCGCCTGCTCGAAGCCTGTCTGCGCACCGCCTGCATGCGCTGGGGCACCCCCGAGGACCTCAAACGCGCCTGGGATACCTTCACCGTGCTTGCCCGCCAGGGCGCTTGGCCCTCCATCCCCTTCAGCCGGGTCGAGGTCCTCACCCGCTACTTGATCCTGCACGGCTACCCGCCCATGCACCACACCAGCCTGTACAGGCGCAGCTATGCGCCCGCCTACCGGGTCATCGCCGCCCGTTGGACGGGAATGCTGCGGGTGTTGGGGCTGCCGCCGATGCTGTAGCTACAGCCTCGGGAAGCCGGGAGGTGGCAGAGCGCCACAGTTCACTGGGGAAGCCTGTGCGGAATGCCCTGCTGCGATGCAGCATGGCGCCATGGCGCGGCCGATGGCCCCCTATGCAGCAGGAGGCCTTGCAGATGGAGCTGAGCTCTCTCAGAGGGGGATGAAGACCGGCTCGCGCCCGACGAAGCGGGTGAGGTGGGTAAAGCCGGCCGCGCGGGCCAGGGCCTGGGCGCGGGCGATGTCGCGCCCCAGGTCTAGAGCGCGGTGGCTGTCGGCGCCGATGGTGATGCGCGTGCCCCCCAGTTCGCGGAAGCGGCGCAGGATGGCCTCGGCGGGATGGACCTCGCCTGCCGCCCGGCGCCAACCGGAGGTGTTGATCTCCAGCGCCGTCTGCCGCTCGACCATGAGGCTCAGGATGCGGTCGATCTGCTCCTGGTAGGGCTGCGGGTCGAAGGGGCCGTGGCGCGCCACCGAGTGGCGTTTGGGCAGGTCCAAATGGGCGATGGCGTCGAAGAGGCCACTGGCGACGGCCTGCTCGACGGCGGCAAAGTAGGCGCTGTAGGCCTCGGCAGGGGCGTGCCGCTCGAAGTAGGCCTCGTCGATGAACTCGCGGTTCACCCAGTGCACCGAGCCCAGCACGAAATCCAGCGGGCAGGCGCGCAGGAAGGCGAGGATGCGCGGCAGGAACACGGGTTGGAAACAGACCTCGGCCCCCACCAGGAGCTGCAGACGGCCGCCCCAGGCGCGCCGGGCCTCGTCGACGGCCTGGCTCAGGCGGTCAAAGTCATAGTGGCCGTAGCCGGGGTCGGCCGGCTCGGTGTCAAAGTGGTCGGTGAAGGCCAGCCCGGCCAGGCCGCGATCGATGGCAGTGCGGCAGAGCACGTCGACGCCATCCCGGGCATCGGGCGACATGGAGGAATGGACGTGGTCGTCAAAGAGGAGAGACATAGGCCTTTCGTAGCGACGGCCCGAGCCGTTCGGGTCGCGATGGATGGGTGCGGTGCGCTGCGGCAGCAACGGCCCAAGCCGCCACCAGCGGGGGCAGCGCTAGTGGCCCACCAGCCACACGCCGGCAACGATGAGGAGCACGCCCAACCAGCGCAGGGCGCCGACCTGCTCCCTCAGCACCAGCCACGAGAAAAAGACCACCAGCACATAGCCCAGGCCGATCATGGGGTAGGCCACGCTGAGGTCGAGCCTCGAAAGCGCCAGCAGGTAAACGACCGATGAGAGGCCATAGCTGGCAAAGCCCAGCAGCACATAGAGGTTCGAGAAAACATGCACCAGGGTGGCCAGGCTGAGCTGGCTGATGGCCCCGACCTGGTTCATGCCGTTCTTCATGAGAATCTGCCCCACCACCCCCAGGCAGACGGCCACGAAAATCAAGAGAAATGGGTTGGCCATGGAAAGCCTTGTCTCCTTCGCCAAACTGTAACCTCCCCAACGGCGACGATCGGTCGAGGGTCGCCTGGCAACGGCCGAAGGGCCGGCAGCCGCCGCTCGTGCACCCCATTATAGGAGCCGCCGCCCATGCGTCAAAGAGGGGGCCAGGGCAATGCGGGCCGGCCGAATTGAACAGAGTGGGCAGCGTCTTGACAAAACGCGTTTTTCCCAGTATACTTACTGTTAGCTATCCGTAGCGCGTCACCGTTTCTTCGCAAGCCAGTGACCCGTTGACCTCTCCCCGGTTATCCGCGGCTGAGAAACCTCACAGGCCTGGGCAGGGAAAGCGAGCGCGCGATTCTCACCTCTGCGGAGGAAAGGACCCCGATGGCGTTCCAAGACAAGACCCTCGTTTGTCGCGACTGCGGCGCGCAGTTCGTCTTCACGGCTGGGGAACAAGAGTTCTACCAGCAGAAGGGCTTCGAGCACGAGCCGAGCCGCTGCCCCGAATGCCGTGCCAAGAAGCGGGGCGGCGAACGGCGCGCTACCACTGAGGACCGGGCCATGTTCCCGGCGGTCTGTTCCGACTGCGGCCAGGAGACGATGGTGCCCTTCGAGCCTCGCCCCGACAAGCCCGTCTACTGCCAGGCCTGCTTCGCCAAGCATCGCCGGCGCTGAGACTCGAGCATGCGAACGGCGGCCCTCACAGGGGTGCTCTGTGGGGGCCGCCTTTATCACCAGAGGGTGCCCTCGAGGCCGCTGAGCCGTTGCTGATGGCCCCAGGGCGCCAACCCACTAGCCTGCCGCCGCGCCGGCAGGCCGCGCCCCGGCCCTGGGCGCCGCAGCGGCCATACCTCCCCTTGGGCCTCCCCCACGCGCCCCTTTATGCAACTCTTACGTTCGCCCGGGCGTCTATACAAGTAGAGGGCGCTGGCGCTCTCCGCACGCTGCTCGCGTGCCATGGCCTGCCCGGCCCTGCGACCGGGCGTCTGCCAAGGAGGTGCACCTATGGTCGCCCGTCGGCTGCTGTGTGGGGTGGGCCGTTCGCTGCTTGCTCTCGCCCTGCTGGCCCTGGTCCTTCCTGTGTGGTCCGCATCGGCTGCAGTGCCCGCCTTCCGCGGCGAGTACTACAACAACCGGTCGCTCGTCGGCGCGCCGGCGCTGGTGCGCGACGATGCGGAGGTCAACTTTAACTGGGGCGCCGGTTCGCCCGGCTCCCCGGTCCACGCCGACGACTTTTCCGCTCGCTGGACGAACTCGGTCAACTTGGCGGCCGGCACTTACCGCTTCACGGTGCGCGCCGATGACGGAATCCGCCTCTGGGTCGACGATGCGCTCATCATCGACCGCTGGGTGCTGCAGCCTGCCACGACCTACACGGCCGACCGCACGCTGAGCGCCGGCTACCACAGCGTGCGCATGGAGTACTTTGAGGCCAGCGGCGACGCCGTAGCCCAGCTCTCGTGGGCCAGGCTCGGCGATAGCAGCTTCCCTGAGTGGAAGGCCGAGTACTACACCAACCCCGACCTGGCAGGCACCCCAGCCCTGGTGCGCAACGACGCGGCCATCGACTTTGATTGGGGCACCGGCTCGCCGGCCCCGAGCATCCCTGTCGACAACTTTTCCGTCCGCTGGAGCCGCTCGGTGAGCCTGGCCAGCGGCGGCGCCTACACCTTCACCGTCACCGCCGATGACGGCATCCGCCTCCGCGTCGACGGCCGGCTGCTCATCGACCGCTGGATCGACCAGCCGGCCCGCACCTACAGCGCCAACACCTATCTGGCGGCCGGCGCCCATGATGTGGTCGTAGAGTACTATGAGCGGGGCGGCATGGCCCGCGCACAGGCCTCCTGGGCGCGCATTGCCTCGCCGGCCGATACCCCCACCGTCACCGTCGACGACCTCGACGTGGGCTTTACCCGTGGCGGCGACCTGGCCGCCTTCACCGGCTTCGCCTTTGGCTACCGCGACCACATGTTCTACCTGTGGAACAGCACCTCGGCCGTCTACGCCTGGGGCCGCTGGACCCCCAACCTGCCCGGCCCGGGCCGCTACGAGGTGCAGGCATTCATCCCCAGCCGCTACGCCGGCACCTCGGCGGCCACCTACCGCATCTACCACAACGGCACGCGCCACGACCGCACCATCTCTCAGGCGCCCTACTACGACGAATGGGTGAGCCTGGGCACCTACGACTTTGACGGGGCTGGCAAAGAGTACGTGTATCTGAGCAGTGCGACGGGCGAGGCGTGGGCCAGCCGCGCCATAGGCTTTGACGCGGTGCGCTTTATCGCCCGCTCCGAGCAGCCGGCGCCGCCCCCAACCTGCACCATCACGCCGGTGCTGGGCTTTGGCAGCGTGTGGGCGAGCAACGCCTCGGTGCGGAGCGCCCTCGGCTGCGCCACCCGCGCCGAGAGCCCGGTGTGGCTGGGCGAACAAACCTTCGAGCACGGCAGGATGTTCTGGCGCCAGGATACCGCCACCATCTATGTGCTCTACGACGATGGCACCTGGCAGCAATTCGCCGATAGCTGGCACACCGGCGACCCCGAGACCGACCCCAACATCGTGGCCCCCGCCGGGCTCTACCAGCCCAAACGCGGCTTCGGCAAGGTGTGGCGCGAGAACCCGGCCGTGCGCAGCAAGCTGGGTTGGGGCACCATCGAGGAGCACGGCCTCAACGGCGCCGTCGAACCCTTCGAGCGCGGCCTGATGCTCTGGAGCCCGCAGTTGGGCATCCACGCCCTGTACAACAGCGGGCGCTGGCAACACTTCTAGGGGCTGGCAACGGGGTCGGGGCCGGGCAGGCGAAGCCATCCCCATCGCGGGTTGGGGATTGCTTCGCGCCTCCGGCGCTCGCAATGACCGTGTGGAACTTGCTCAAAAGAAGCTCCGGTGGCCGCCGGGCCATGGGCCGGGCTACAGGCTCCGCGGCCACCCGGTGCGAAAGCGATGCGGGGGCATGGTGCATTGGCTGGCCGCGCCGCCAGGCAACACACCATGCCCCCGCTCACGCTCACCCCTCTGGCGCCGTGGGGGCAGCGGCGGCTGCCCACCCCCCGCGCCCGCGCAGGAGCGGCACATCGGCCATCAGGCGCTGGGTGTACTCGTGTTGCGGGTTCCCCAGCACCTGCTCCACCGGCCCCTGCTCCACCAGCTTGCCACGGTACATGACGAGGATGCGGTCGCTCACATAGTAGGCCTGGCCCAGGTCGTGGGTGATGAAGAGGATGCTCATCGCGTGGCGCTCGCGCAGGTCCTTCAGCAGGTTGAGGATGGTCACCCGCAGCGAGGCATCGAGCATGCTCGTCGGCTCATCGGCGATCAGCAGTTCCGGCCCCACCACCAGCGCCCGCGCAATCATCACGCGCTGCACCTGCCCGCCCGAAAGCTGGTGCGGCCATTTCTCGAGCACCTCGCCCGGCTCCAGGCCGACCTCCGCGAGGGCCCGCGTGATGCGCCCCAGTTTGTCTCCGTCGGCCATCTTTTGGCCGAGCACGTTCAGCGCGTTGCCCAACACGCGGCGGTTGGTGTAGAAGGGGTTGAAGGCGGCATAGGGGTCCTGGAAGACGGCCTGCACCTTGCGCCAGTACTCGCGGAGCTGGCGGTTGCCGCGCAGGGCCGTCACATCCTGCCCATGGAGCAGGATGCGGCCGCCGGTCGGGTCGAGCAGGCGCAAGAGGAGCCTGGCCAGGGTCGTCTTGCCGCTTCCGCTCTCGCCCACGATGGCCACGATCTCGCCCGGCTGCACGCGGAACGACACCTGGTCCACGGCGTGCACGGCGTTCTGGCCATGGCCGAACTCACGCGAGAGCCCTTGGGTCTCGAGCAGCGGAGCTTGCGCTTGCGCCGTCATGGTGTTGCCTCCCTGCTCTTCTCATGCACGCGCCAGCAGGCTGCCAGGTGATCGGCAGTGCCGGTGAGAGGTGGCTCCTCCTCCGTACAGATGGGCATGGCCAGCGGGCAGCGCGGGTGGAACCGGCAGGCGCTGGGCGGATAGCGCAGGTCGGGTGGGGCGCCCTGGATCCCCTCCAGCCGGCACTGGCGCACCCTGGGGTCGGGGTCCAGGGTCGAGGAGATCAAGGCCTGGGTGTAGGGGTGCTGGGGCGCGCCGACGATCTCGGTGGTGGCGGCAACCTCGACGAGTTTGCCCGCATACATCACGGCGATGCGATCGGCGATGTTGCTCAACATCGGCAGGTCATGGGTGATGAAGGCGATGCGCTTGATAAAGCCGCGCTCGAGCAGCAGCTTGAGCAGCAAGACCAGTTGTTTCTGCGATGACACGTCGAGGGCCGAGGTCGGCTCGTCGGCGATCAGCAGGTTGGGGTCGAGCAGGGTGGATACCACCGCCACCACCCGCTGGCGCATCCCGCCCGACAACTGGTGGGGGTAGCTGTCGAGCACGCGAGGGGGCAGCGAGAGCTGCTCCAGGCGATGTTCAGCCCGCTCGCGGGCCTCGCGCGGAGATACGGCGGGGTCGTGGGCGCGCACCACGTCGACCACGAAATCGCGCACGCGCGCTGTCGGGTTCAGCGAGTTCAGTGCCCGCTGGGGCAAGAGGGCCACCATCTTGCCATGCCAGTGGGCGGGGGCGCGCACCGGCCCGGCCAGGGGCAGCACCTCTCCATCCAGCGCCAGCTCGCCGCTCTTGATGTACAGCGGCGGGGCCGCGGTCAGCGAGATGACGGCGGCGAGCGTGGATTTGCCGCACCCCGACTCGCCGGCGATGCCCAGCACCTCGCCCTCATAGATGGCAAGCGACACATCGTCAACGGCCTTCACATCGGGGTCGGGCGCGGCCGCATAGTAAGCCCGGACGTTCTTGATGCGCATCCAGTCGCACTCCTTGTCGTGTGCTCAGGCCCTGCGCAGACGGGGGTTAAAGAGCTCGTCGATGCTCGACTGCAGGAGGAGCAGCGAGAAGGCGATCAGCGTCAGGAGCAACGCCGGCGGCACGAACGCCCACCAGGCCCCGGTACGCACCGATTCCCACAGGAGCGCCCACTCGAGCATGACCCCCAGCGACACGTTCATGGTGGGCCCCAGCCCCAACATGCTGAGCGCCGCCTCCTGCAGGATGCCGCTGCTGAGCTGCAGCACAAAGGCCATGACGACGTACGAGAGCATGAAGGGAATGATCTCCCAGAAGATGATCGACATCGTGCCCGCCCCCGAGATGCGGGCGATATCCACGTGCTCGCGCGTGCGCAGGCTGCTGGCCTGGGCACGCACGGCGCGGGCCGTCCACGGCCAACTGGTGATGCCGATGATGAGGCCCATGGTCTCGATGGAGCGGTTGTTGAGGGCAATGGAGAGCAGGATCAGGATGACGATGGAGGGGATGGTGATCACCACATTGGTGATCGCCATCAGCACCTCCTCCAGAGTGCCGCTCTGGTAGCCGGCGACGGTACCGATCAGGAGGCCGATGAAGGTGGCCACCAGGCTGGCGATGCCGCCGATGATGAGCGAGGTGCGGGTGCCGTACATCAGTTGGGTCAGCACGTCGCGGCCAAAGTTGTCGGTGCCCAGCCAGGCTTTGGCCGAGGGCGCATCGTACAGCCCGCCGACGGTCACCAGAGGGTTGGGCCGCCTGAGGATCACAGGGCCCAGAAAGCCAAAGCCTACGATCAGGAGCAGCATGACGAGGCTGAACACGAAGCGCCCGTTGAGCGCCACGGCCACCCTGGCCACCGAGCGCCGCACGCCGCCGAGCGCCTGCCCCCTGGAGCTGCCCTGTGCCTGCCAAGTCGCCGCCATTCTGCCTCCTCGACCTCTAGCGCTCCCCCGCCGTCGCGGCCCGGATCCTGGGGTCGATGAAGCCATAGGCGATCTCCACCAGGAAGTTGGCCAAGAGGACCGCGATCATGATCAGCAAGGTGATCCCCTGGACCACCGGATAATCCTCGGTGCGGATGGCGCCAAAGAGCAGAAAGCCGATGCCCGGATACGAGAAGACGATTTCGGTGATGAGGGCGCCGCTCATCATGCCGCCGATGGAAAGGGCCAGGCCTGTGACCTGGGGCAGCATGCCGTTGCGAAAGATGTAGCCGATGATGCTCCGGTCCTTGACCCCCAGGCTGCGCGAGTAGCGGACATAGTCGGCATCGAGCTCATAGACGCACATGGCGCGCATGCCGACGGCCTGGGTGCCGGTGAAGATGAGCACCAGCGACAGGAAGGGCAGGACGTAGTGCTGGAGGGCGCTCTGGAAAAAGGCCCAGGTCCAGGATGGGTTCATGTCAAAGCTGTAGCCGCCGCTGGCGGGGAAGATGCGCCAGTGCACGGCGAAGAGGTAGACCAGGATGATGGAGAGGCAGTAGTAGGGCATGCACGAGATGAAGAGGGAGACCGGGAAGAGCCCCCGGTCGAGCCACCCTTTCTTGTAGGCCGAGAGGGCGCCCAGCACGTTGCCGAGAATCCAGCCGATCAGGATGGCCGGCAACTGGAGGGCGATGGTCCACGGCAACGCCTGCAGGATCAGGCCGCTCACCCTGGCCGGGTACTGCCGGAAGGAGGCCCCCAGGTCGCCCCGCGCCAGGTTGCCCAGGTAGACCAGGAACTGCATCCACAGGGGCTTGTCGAGGCCGAATTCGGCCATGTAGGCCCTGTAGATCCTCTCCATCGCCTCGCCGCTCACCCCGCCGCCGGCGGCGATGCGGGCGATCATCGAGTCGACCGGGTTGCCGGGGATCAGCCGGATCAGCAGGAAATTGAACACCAGGGCGACCGCAAAGGCGACGAGGAACCAGGTGATCTTGTTCAACAGGTAGCGCTGGAACTTGGACATGCTCACCCGCCATGGGCAGTGAGCGGCCCGGGCTCGGGCCGCTCACTGCCCCGCTAGAGGCCGGATACCGCCGCTTGGGCTACTTGGCCGGCTTGATCTTGTAAAGCACCTCGATCCCCGCGCCCTGGAACATGGGCGGAGCCGTGGGGTTCTTGGCGGTGGGGAAGCCGGTCCAGTACTTCTGGTTGAACTCGTAGAACTCGAACGGCCGGTACATCAGCGGGATGCCGGGGACGTTGTCCATGAAGATCTTGTCGAGCTGGTCGTACACATCCTTGACGGTCGTGGGGTCCGAGGCCTGGCCCGCCTTGTCGAGCAGGGCGGCCACGTCGGGGTTGCTGAAGCGGCCATAATCCCAGAAGGCCGTCTGGCCAAAGTCGGGCACGCCGCGGATGTCGAGCATGTCGCGGAAGCGCTGCCACGGGGCAGCCGGGCCCACGCCGGTGATGTACCACAGGTTCAGGTCAAAGTCGCCGTTCTGGATCTTGCTGGTCACGACCGGGGCATCGGGATAGTCCTCGGTCAGGTCGAAGCCGACCTCCCTGGCGCTCTGCACCACGATGTTGATGGCGGTCTGCCAGTCGGTCCAGCCGTTGGGGGTACGGGCGCTCCAGGGGCCGAGGCGGGTGCCATCGGGCAACACGTAGATGCCGTCGGCGCCCTTCTTGGCCTTGAGCTGGTTCTCGAGGATATCCTTGGCCTTGGCCGGGTCATACGTCCAGCCATACTTCTTGACCTGGTCGGCGTTGAACAGCGCCTTCTCGCCGCCCTCGGGGATGATCAGGCTCGAGTTGGCCGGGATCGAGTACTTGGACATGGCGGTGGAGGCGATGAGCGGGTAGTTGATCGAGTAGGCGAGCGCCCGGCGCACCAGCGGGTTGTCGAGCCCCTTCTTGTGCACGTTGATGATGAGGATGGGGATGGAGCCTGGGATGTAGTAGGGCTCCTTGTCGTACCAGGTGCCGACCGGGAGCTTGTTGTCTTCCCACATCTTCCAGATCTGCGGCGTGAACTGCTGCATCAGGTCCACTTCGCCGTTCTGGAAGGCCAGGTTGCCCACGTCGTTGGTCTTGAAGATGGGGTGCACCAGGTACTTGGGCGCCGGCAGGCCAAAGACCGACTTGCCCCAATAGTTGTCGTCGCGCACCAGGGCGATGCGCTCCGGCGAGTAGTTGAGCAGCTTGTACGGCCCGGAGCCGACGGGGGCCAGGTCGATCACCTGCGACAGCTTGCCACTCTTCTCGCGGTCGGCCCAGATGTGCTTGGGCAGGATCTTGATGCCCACGAGAAAGTCCTTGACCATGCCGGGGTTGATCTGCTTGGGGTTCAGCGTGATCTCCAGCGTGCGGTCGCCGGTGGCTTTGATCTCGGAGATATAGTTGAAGAGGGTGCTGTAGTTGATGTCGGGCTGGGTCTTGGCCAGGTTGTAGGTGTAGACGACGTCGTCAGGCGTCAGCGGCTGGCCATCCTGCCACTTGGTGCCATCCTGCAAGGTGATGACGGCCGTGGTGGGGTTGGGCCACTTGAGGTCCTTGGCCAGGAGTGGGTCGAGGCCGCCGGTCAGTTGGTTATAGGCAAAGAGCGTTTCATAGGTCGGCAGGTGCCTGCCCATGCCGGGCCAGTCGGGGTTGCCGCTCAACGGGTTAAAGTTGGTCGGCGCGGCCCACTGGAGGCCGGCGATGTAGAGCGTCTCATTGCGCGGCAACTGGGCGGGCGCAGCCGGCTGGGCGGCGGTAGGAGCTGCCGTGGCAGGTGCTGCAGGGGGTTTCGTCGCAGCCGCCGGGGCGGCCGGTTGGGTGGGCGCAGGCGCTGTGCCACCACAGGCGGAGAGCACGCTGACCAGCATCACGAAAGCGAGCACCAAAGAGAAGGCTCTCTTGGTCGACATCTGCCTTGCTCCTTTCTACGAAGGGATTGCTCGTGCAACCAGACCTTCTGGGGCCGAACGCTCCGGGCGGATTGCCATCACCTCCTTCCGCATCCGCCGGAGGAATCCGCATGCTGGCCGATCGGAGTTGGGCAGGGACATACGTATTCTATGCCCCTGCCTGTGTCGATGTCAAGTGTGGATTCTGAGCACTTGCGGCGCCCGCACCCCGGGGCTTTTCCCAAGTCGGCGTTATGTGTGGCCCGAACCCTTCGCAGGCCGGCGTTTGCCACGTTAAGGCCCGCAGAACCTGCTCAGAGCTTGCCCTGAGCAGAGCGAAGGGGTGACAATGACCGGACTTGGAAAAAGCCCTGCCCGCACCCCCGCCCTTGCTTGACGCGGCCGCGAGGAGTGGTGCGCAACCGACGCTTGCGCCGCACGCCTTGGACACCTTTACGCCGTACTGCCGGTAGCACCTCCTTTCTCGCTGCGCATGGAGCTCTCGCGGACCACGAGCTCGGGCTGAATCCAGATGCCCTTCGTTTGTTCGAGGGCGCGGTCTTCGGCAGAGAGCTGGATGAGCCGGTCGATCTCGGCGACCGCGTGCAGCCCGATCTCCTCAAAGTGGTGGCTGACGGAGGTCAGTGGGGGCAAGAGGAAGGCCGTCTCGCTGCGGTTGTCGAAGCCGGCCACCCCCACCTGCTCGGGCACGCGCAGCCCCAGCCGATGGGTGGCGCTGAGGACGCCGACGGCCATCTGGTCGTTGTGCACAAAGACGGCGTCGACTTGAGGGAACTGCTCGTACAGCTCGAGGAAGGCCCGCTCGCCGCCGGCCGGCGTCCAGTCGCCCTCCACCACCTGCTGCGGGGCCGGGGGCAGGCCGGCCTGCTGCAGCACCTCTTGCCACCCTGCGTGGCGCTCGAGGGCGGATAGCTCGTACATGGGGCCGGTGATGGTGCCCAGATGGCGGTACCCTTGGGCCAGGAAGTGCTGGGCCACCAGGTGTCCGCCGCGGCGGTTGTCGACGCTGACGAAGGTGAGCGCGTCGATGGCGCGGGTCGAGATGCACACGATGGGGACGCGCAGGCTGGCCAGGCGCGCCCTCCAGAGGTCGAAGCTGTGCGTCGTCTCGGCCACGGCCCAGATGATGCCGTCGACCTGGTAGGAGAGCAGGTCCTCGAGGATGCGGTCATCCTGGGCTGAGGGCGGGTTCAGGGCCGAGTTGATGACGTTGACGAAGAGCTTGTAGCCGCGCTGGCGGGCCTGCTCTTCGACCTGGGCCAGGATGAGGGTGGGGTAGAAGGCGATCTCGCTGGTCACAAAGGCGAGCATGCGGCTGCGTTTGGAGACCAGGCTGCGGGCGGCGGCGTTGGGGAGGAAGCCCAGGCGGTCGATGACCGCCTTGACGGCGCGGTAGGTTTCGGGCGAGACGTCGGGGTGGTTGTTGAGCACGCGCGACACGGTCGAGGGCGAGACGCCTGCCTCGCGTGCGATCTCGATGATGCTGCGTTTGCCGGGCATAGCCACCCCCACTCCGGCGCCGGTTCGCAAACGCTGCCGGTAGCCTTACCGGGAACCTTTCCAGCCTGCTACAGGCATCATACCAGATTTTGCACAGCCTGTCAACTCTCCACAAACGCAGGGTCAGGGCTCTCTCCAAGTCGGCGGTGTGTGTGGCCTGGACCCTTCGCAGGCCAGCATCCGCCACGTTGGGAAGCCCGCAGAACCTGCTCAGGGTGACAATGACGGGAGTCTGAAAAGGCCCCGGACGCAGGGTGCGGCCAGGGTGCGCCGGTGCCTGGGTTCCGGCCGGGCTTTTCGCTGGGCTGCCACCCGGCCCCAGCCCGGCGTAAAGCCCGGTCGCCAGGGTAGCCCTTCGGAGAGGCTGCAAGTCGGCGGTGTGTGTGGCCTGGACCCTTCGCAGGCCAGCATCCGCCGCGTTGGGAAGCCCGCAGAACCTGCTCAGGGTGACCTTCACAAAG
>Ga0078972_1012227_pt1 | contig 14872 bp, 15 predicted proteins | sample YelNatPaOPGAMG01_FD_67568 | JGI IMG/M metagenome (GOLD analysis project Ga0078972, IMG submission 67568) | Hot spring thermophilic microbial communities from Obsidian Pool, Yellowstone National Park, USA - OP-RAMG-01 (SPADES assembly) (version 2) | ecosystem: Environmental > Aquatic > Thermal... | reverse complement strand
GAATGCAGGAATGAAGGAGCACCTGGAAGCTTTGAGCGAGGTGACGAGCCGAGGAGCGGACTTTGAAGCTTTTTGGAAATTCATGGAAGTTCGCATGGCGCATTGGGATGCCCTGTGGAAAAAGTATACAAAGTCCCGGTGGGCTCGTCTGCGTATGAACTTGTATTGTGGGAAGCAGCGGGCGTTCGCGAATTTGTTCAATGAGTTGAGCGCCTTGAAGGAGGATGGGAGTCAGAGGCTGGTAGTGGCTTATGGAGCAGGGCGCTGGGCGTCGAAGAAAGGCACTACGCCAGCTCCAACTACGAGGGTGCACAAGGAGTGCGCAAGGCGTTTTGTTACAATACCTGTAGATGAGTTCCGAACATCGAATACAAACCACGAGCTGGGATGCACACCCCAGAGAGTGGAGATGGAAAAGTGCCAGAGGAGCCCTGAGGAATTTGCAAATTACGGACCGCTGACGGAGGAGCAAATGGAAAGGAGAGCGAAAGTGCGAGGGCTACTTGCACTATTAAGTACAACGAACGATGGCAAGAAACGTATGGAGTTCGTGAATCTTGACTTTAATGCCGCTATCAATGTAAGGAGATGTGCGGTGCTGGAAAGTAGACCTCCAGAGTGGACACGAGAGAACTTTTTTGGATAACCTCCCAAAGTCGAACTATATGAGAAAAAGTTGGAAGCAGAAGTAGGTGGCCGGTCGAAAAAGGCGCGGAGGCGCCTGCGCGTCGACTGGAAACGTTTCGTGTAAGGCGCGGTTTTCCCGCCACTACTGTAAACTGCCGACGTCGTTCGACTTAGAACGGCGTTGGCGGCTGTCCGTTCAGGGTGGCCTCCTGTGCGAGCTTGGCGTCGATACTTGCACATATGGGTCGCATACAGCGCCTAGAGGTAGAAAACTTCAAGTCTTACGGTGGCAAGGTGTGCATCGGACCTTTCGTGGAGGGATTTACGGCTGTCATCGGACCTAACGGCGTTGGCAAGTCGAACTTATTAGATGCCTTGGGGTTTGCGCTAGGCTTGCCCGCCCGCTTTCTTCGGGCGCAGCGCTTAGCAGAACTTATCTATCGCAAATCTGACCATGATGTTGTTCATGGGCAGGAAGTTGCTGGTGAACATAACGTGGACGGTGCAAACCAGTCCCACCGTGAAACGGCGGTGGCAGGGCACGCAGACGGCTGCGCTAGCGTTCGTCTCTTTCTGGAGGTTGCGCCCGACCAGGTGCTCATTTTTGAGCGTTCCATCGAAACGAAAGGTGTTGCGAGCTACCAGGTGAACGGTCAACCGCTGAGCTCCGAGGAATATGCGGATAAGCTGGCAGAACACTCGATCTTAGTGAAAGCTCGCAACTTCCTCGTGTTCCAAAACGAAGTGGAAGATATAGCGACAAAGTCGGGAAAAGCGTTATCTGCGCTCTTCGAAGAGATATCGGGATCGGCCGAGTTACGCAATGAGTACGATTCGGCCTTGGCGGAGGTTCGCAAGGCCGAGCAACGGCTCCATTTGTGCGCCCAGAAAAAGAGGGGCCTCCTGGCCGAAAAGAAACAGTGTCGCGCGCATTGCGATGAAGCTGAGCGTTACAACCAGCTGCAGCAACAGATCGCGAAGATCAGGAAGCTTCGCGTGCTGTTCCAGCTGTTTCATTTGAAGAAGGATGATTCCGAAGCTGAAGAAAGCACGCAGGGACTCGAACGCGAGTTGGAAGCTCTGCGAGCACGAAGAGTTACCATCGCCAGCGACCTGGAAGACCAGAAACGGGCTCTCGCCAGCATGCGCCGCGAACAAGCCGCCCTCGAAAAGCGGCGGCAAGCACTCGAGTTATCCCTCGAGAAGAATCTGATACAGCAAGCAGCTAAACGAAGCGAAGCTCGCGCTGCGGAGAAGCGGCTCTCGATGGAGCAGAAGGCCCTCGACAACCTTCGCACCAATCGGACGCGATCCAGGGAGGAGATTCATGCGCTGGAAAAGGCGCTTGCCGAAGTTGGAGAAGCGCTGCGTGCTTTGAACGAAGAAGAGGAGCAGGCGTTGGCAGAATTGCAAGCCGCTCACGGAGTGGATTCCTCTGCAGTTCGCAGGTTACGTGATGAGGCGGTCGCGAGCACTGCAAGCATGCGTGAGATGCTTACCACGGCCGAGAGAGCAACGGCTGCGCTACGCGCCATGCACAAGACGGAGGCGCAGAAGCTCGCGGCCTTAGAACGACGCTTTCGCGAGCTGGAAATCGATCGTGATCGTCTTTCCATGCAGATCGAGAAGATTCGGGCAAAAATCCAAGACGCGGAGAGAAATTTGGAAGAGGCCCGCATCGCAGACCAGAAGGCGCGACAGCGGTCCAGCGAACAGGCACAGAAACGCGAGGCGCTCGAGAGGGCGGCCCAGCAGTATCGCGAGCGTCTGCTAGAACTTCGCTGTGCACGAATGGAGTCCGAAAGAGAGCGAAGATTCCACGAAACCTTAGATCAAATCATGCGTCTGTTCCCTGGCGCTCGAGGTCGCATCGTGGATATCTGCCGGCCCGTCCAGCGACGCTACGAAGAAGCCGTATCTGTCATTCTGGGCAAGCTTGGAGATGCGATTGTCGTCAATGACGAACGTACAGCAAGCGAATGCATCGCTTACTTGAAACAGCAACGTGCGGGCACGGCTACGTTCTTGCCCCTTGCTGAGATTCGTCCCGCGCCCATTGATGAGAGCTTGCGTGGTATTGGTGGCACTGTGCGGCTCGCAATCGATGTACTCGAGTTTGACAAGTCATTCTTCCCGGCCATTCAGTATGTTGTCGGAAACGCCTTAGTTTGCGACAGTTTGGATGAAGCACGCCATGTTGCGTACGGCGGCAGTCAGGTTTCACGCATCTGCACAATCGATGGCACGCTGATCCACCGTTCTGGGTTCATTACCGGCGGCGCGGAATCCGATCAGGGTGCGTCGCGCACGCTCTGGGAGAATGAACAGGCCGTCTCTCTCAAGCGGGAATTGGATGAAGTTTTGCTGGAGTTAGCGAAACTTGGTCCAGTAGATTCGGCACAAGAACGCAATGAAGCTGAGCAAGCCCATGAAGTGCTCCTCAGTACTCAAAGACATCTCGAGTATTTACGATACGAGCTGCAACAAAATGAGGAACGTGCTGTCAAAGTCTGCTCCCAGCTGAATGCGCTTCACGAACAAGTCTCCAAAGCCAAGGTCAGCGAGGAACAATGCCGGCAACAACTCGAACAAGGCGTCGCAAATGTATCCCAGATCAAAGAAAGAATCGAACGCGCAGAGCGAGAAATACTCGGAGATATTTCCCCGCAGAGTATTCACCGAAACGAAGAGTTCCGCGAGCGTCGCCTGGCGCTGACCTCCCAGCAAGCCAAACTGCGCGCTCGTTTAGAATACGAATACGCCAGAGAAGCAGAAACCAGCGAGCAGGACCTCGTCGAGCGCGTCCAAAAGGCCACCGCAGCCAGAGCTGAGCTGGACACCCAGATTGAACGCCTAGAGCGTGAGCAGGAAACACTCGAGCACAGTATCCGGGAGGCACTGCAACAACAAGAGCATATTCAGCAACAACTGGCAAAAATAGAGGAAGCTCTGGAAAAGATGCGCGAAGAAGAGAAGCAGCTGGCAGAAGACATCAGTTCCAAGGAAAACGCCCTGAACACGCACCGCGCAAACAAGGAGGATATCGCCGAGCGTCTGCGCGCCCTGGAGACTGCGTGTCGCATCGACCAGATCGATGTGCGTGCGCCCGCGACAGCAGCAGAGGCGGGTCGGGGTCAGGGCCGCGGCGCTGGGCATTCGAGCGATCGCGCACGCGCTCGGACGCGCACCCGTGGTCCATCTGGTGCGCAGTCCGAAGACCCTGTCCTATTTGCAGAGGATCTGGATATGTCGCTCTTGAGCGAAGAGCATAGACATGCGAGAAGCCACTCTGAGCGCATGGCCATAGAGTCGTCGTTGAATGAACAGGAACAAAGTCTCGTGGCAGAGTTGGAGCGCATGGCCCCAAATCTGCGAATCACGCAACAGCTCGACGATATCCAGCAGAGGCTCGACCTTGTTGCCACCGAGCAGGAGGTCGCTCGTGGCGCGCTTGCGGAGGCAAATCGTCGATGGTTGAACGCGCGCGATGAGCGTACGCGGCGCTTTCGGGAGTGCTTCGATCATGTCGCCGTCTCCATCGATGGCGTATTCAAAGAGCTTACACGATCAGAGGTACATCCCGTGGGCGGAAGTGCCTCGATCAGCCTCGAGTCCGCGTCGGAGCCGTACCTAGGTGGCATTCGCTTCAGCGTCATGCTCCCCGCAAAGCGCTTCCGCGAGGTGGATCAGCTCAGCGGGGGCGAACGCAGCCTGGCGGCACTGGCACTTGTCTTTGCACTGCGTGACTTTCAGAAGTGTCCGTTTTTGATTATGGACGAGATTGACGCTGCACTGGACCCCGCAAACTTAAGCCGCGTGGCGACTTACATTCGAGGGCGTTCCGTACAGTCCCATCCATTTCAAACGATCGTCATTTCGCTTAAGGACCAGTTCTTTGAGTTCGCCAATGCCCTGGTTGGTGTTTATCGCAACCCTCTCGAAGGTCACTGCAGTCGCATGCTCACCCTAGATTTGGATGCCACTGTCGCAGCGACGAACACTGCGGACGCCAAAGAGACGCCTGCAGACTCGTCGCCCAGTTAGCCGCTGCAGCAGTCTGGTGTCGCACCTGTGACGCTCTAGGGCCCTGCTCGAGTGCACCAGGCTCCAGGAGAAAGCGTGCACCCGCCTCTGACTTGCGGAGACAATCGCAACCGGCTTGCTAGTCGTTAGACGACTCACGCAAACAGTTCCAAGCTAAAAAAATACACCCGCTCCAGAGACTCGCAGAGTTTCCCCAGGTCCATAGAGGTGCCCACGACACGGGGTACCCCCGAGCGCACCTCGGATATTGGCGTGCGGGCAAGCGCGCACCACTCCGCATCCAACCTGCAAGCTCCACTGGTTGCCACCGAGAGTTGCATACGGAGAAATTGGTTCACTCATATGAAACGCTGCAACGCCAAGTGCCTACCGTGAGCACCCATACCGACACCTATGCTGTCGCTATGGACGCTCCATGGAGACGACGCGCGGCTTTGCCATATCCGTGCAGCTGTCGACTCGAGGTGCCTTGCACTAGCAGCAGCCCCAGCTGCAGCAGCAGCAGCACTGGATTGCGTCGAACGCGGATCAGAGCGGATTCGTGCGGCCGTCCACCGAGACCCGTGTCCGTTTCCGAACGCGCGCCGCCCGGCCGTCGCCGGCGTCGTCCGCCTACCTGCCACCAAAGGCGGGCGCACGTCTCCGTTCCCGAGCACTCCCCGTGCGAGTGCAGGTGTTGGTTCAGAGTTTTTGCCAGTACACCGGCTCTACTGGGGGTATGTTTGGTTCAAGACCGCACACTGAACGCAGGCAACGCGCTGGCAGAATAATGTCGGCATCAGTGTCTTTCGTGGAGTCAGTTCAATTTCTGCAGCGTGGCTTTGGCTCGCGTCTGTGTCGCGGGGTAGGGTGTCGGCGTCGCAGCAGCGGCCGCAGCACGCCCGACTTGCGTTTACCGTTCGAGCGCATGCTTGCGAGCGAAACCCGAGTTCGACCTCGAATAGCTGTTGTCGTGCAGCGGCAGTACGTTGCCGCCGCAGCGCCAGCGATCGATCCCCGGAGGCCCACCCGTCAGAGCCGAACCAGTGAACCACAGCGTCAGCAACAGAGCTTCGAGGGTTTCGGTACGGGTACGGTTTCGCGCCCCGTCGGGCGCACCTCGGCGGGTGTAATCATAAGCGTGATCGTCGTGAGCGCTGCACTGGGCACAGCCGGGTACTTCGGCGTGCAGCGTTTCTTGAAGCAGCGCGAGCAGCTTATCGTTGAGTTTGGCGAGGAAATGGTCCAGGCCCTGCAGTTCGTTGAGCGACGCTCTGCAGATGACATCCCTGACGAGGATCGACTGCGGAAGGAGCTCACTCATGTAACCCGCGTCTACAGCGCAAAGGCGCCACTCTGGGGACAGAAACGGCGAATGTACAGCTCGTTTTTGTACACGCTGATCCGAAACGTGAAATTGACGGTGGGCGGGATTATGGCAGCACGCATTGCGCAGCAAATGCTGGGTGTATCGGAGCGTACTGCAGAGCAAGTAATGAACGCGCTCACTGAAGAGCGACTCGCATCAGCGCCAAGCTTGCTGAGCAAGCTGCTCTTCCTTAGCGAGCGACTCGGAATGAACAGCAAATCCCTACGCATTCGCGACAAGCTCTCGTTCAGTGCCGAAGCTGTGAGGAGTTTGCAACAAAACTTATGCGAAAGCTGTTATCGGGACGTTATAGAGGAAAGAATAAGTCGTCTGAAGGAGGCGCGTGGCGAGCAAACGCTGACCGCGGCGGGCCTGCCGGGCCCCGGTCAGGACGCGGAGCTTGAGCGCTTCCGAAGGCGTCTAACGCGGCTCTCGCTCGATATCGAACTCGCTAGGGATATGCTGCAATCGAACAACATTCCGAAAGGGTACGAATTGCTCGGACTCGGTGAGCGCGATGCGCGTACGATCATCGAGAATTTCATCGCGGACAAAGAACGCGCAGTGGACGCCACAGCTCGCGACATTGAGGCTCGCGAACGCTCCATCATGGCTCGCCAGCGCGAATCCGCCGCTGAGGCATCTGGCAGCGGGGGCGCAAAGCCCGCAACCCACCGCTTCGAGTGCCAGCGGTGCGGTTACACCCTGTTTCCGGCTGCTGGGAGGGAGTGGAAGTTTTACGGTGATGATTTCAAGTGCCCGCAGTGCGGTGCACCCAAGTCGGACTTTCGGGATACCTCTGAGCAATCGTAAATCCCAGGAACCTCTCTATAAGGGCATCTGCTGAGCGCGCCGCAGCACTTGGAAAGCCTACACCAGAGCCTGATCCGCAGCCGGGGAACCGCATCGCATACGACCCGCGCACAAGTGACGCTGCACGCCGCGTGAGTGGCGCGGTTTTCGGAAGGGAAGAAGGGGCAGGCGCGAGGCGTGCCTCATGGACGTCGTCACTAGTCCAGCGCGTCGTGCATCGCAGCGAAGCGGTGCGTCTGCGAGTGGGCGCTCTGCATGCCAGCCTCTGGGACACTCGGTCTCAGCAGAAACGAACAACCCGCCTGCGTAGGAGCTTTTCATCGCTGTATCGGTTGCATCTGAGCCTGAAAACAAAAACCCCATTTTAAATGTTGCGGCGTTGGTTTTGGTGACGTCTGCGTAGCGAGTCCCAACTCGGATCTCGATACCTAGAAACTCGCTCTGAGCTTGCAGATAGCACACACATGCCGAAAACGCGCTCCAGACACGATTGATCACCTGCTGTGCCATTTCATATCATCCACAGGTCATCCAGCGACGGCTTGGAAAAGTTGCAGTAGCGCGGTAGAGGGTCCAAGTATGGCGAGGACGCAGACGATGTCGCGCGGCAATGACAAGCGCTGCCCGGGCATTTTTTCGCACGTGTCCGCATTGAGTGGAGCGAGTCGCCGTAGAAAACTCGGACGTGCGCGTGAAAGCTTTTCTTTTGCTTCCCATGGCCATCAACACCAGTCTCTGCGGGCTTTTCATGCGACTGCCTCTTTATCCGCTCTCTTATCTCCGGATTTGCGTACGGCTATCGCTGCTCTCCGACAAGCTCCGATATCAACAGTCGAATATTGTTGATGGCAGCGTTATTGTACAGATATCATCGCTTCCGGCTATTGTCGACGCCTATGATGCAGATGAGGCAGTTGCGAATTACGTTTCAATAGCCATTTTCATGTTCTTTGGCTGCAGCACCGATGCGTCCGTAGCAGCGGTGGCGCTCGGCTGAACTCAGGGATTTTCACGTGTCCACTATATATCCTGGTCCGGGGCCTGCACTGTGGCGCGTAAACGCTTGTTGCATTGCTCGGAATGTGCACATAACGGATACGAAAGGTGCCTCTCGATGCACGCCTCCGTTTCCGAGCCCGGTGCCGTACCCAACGATCTCGGGCCTCTTTTAGGCGATCTCCTCGGCGTGTGCTCTGTCCGCTCCGAGTACAAACGCACGTTGCTCCGTTCGATAGCGGATTCGAAGAACGCGGTTTGGTTCTTGATGAAATAAGTAGCAGAAGGGGCACCAAGAATGCGGAACAACTCGAAAAATTTCGATCTCCCTACGCTGCGTTCGTGGAAAGCGTCGACGAACCCTCTATTGGATGCGATCGCTCCGATGATTCAGGTTTGAGTCTAAGACACTGTTCCATGCAAACAGAACGGACGGGAGCCTCTGGGAGCTCATCTCGCGAGAGGTATAAAGTTAGAATTTTAGTGAACTTTCTGCTTGAGCTTCTGAACAAGTCGTCATACGATGACATCGAATGTTTCCCCCAAAAAAGAATAAGTCCGAGCACTGACAAGCAATTCGATAAAAGTAGCTTTCCAGCTCTATGTTAAGCATTGAAAGGGAGAAAAGGTTGCCGCATCTTCGAAACTTTAACTTCTAGACGCAAGGTCCCGCGAGCCGGTCGAGTGTGCCGGGCTTGCGCTCCATGTGCCCCTGCAGTGGCGGATGCTGCTGTGAGCCTTGAACAACTCGTCCGCAATGCAGTGTACTCTGGGACTCGGAGCGGCCAGGCCGTGTCTGGGCGTTGCCCTGGTCGCGGTGGACTCTTTGCATATCGCTCCGCGCTGCCGCATGCAGCGCGTCTGTCCGCGCGGCTCGCAGGCTCCCAGAATGAGTACGTTCTCCGATTCTGCCACTGGTGAATCACACCTCGAGGTGCCACTCTCTAAGGTATGGCAAAGCCGTTCTCTCCCTATGATGCATACGCACCAGCGATATAAGCACTAGTGCAGGTGCAGCAAGGCAGGTACTCAGCACTCGATAGAACCTAAGAAACGACCAGTCTCTCCGAGAGAAACAAAGGGTAATGGAACCTGAGCGCAGGATGCAGCATGATAGTCAATTTCCCAACCCCCGATGTACATCCTGCAAGCCAGGGTTCACGGTCAATCTTAACGATTTGTCGAGCAAAAAAAATCGTCTATCCGGGAAGCAGCGATCCCCAGTTGCGCGCTGATGCTAGGCATCTGGTACAGGCTCCCGCACGGTCATCGTTGCCCCAGGGCGCGATCGTTGCCACTGCGCCGCGCCCTTGCATTTTGTCGCACTCACTGGAAGCCGCTGGCGCTGTTTCGCCGCAGCGTTTGCGTGGCGCCTGCGCCTTCGCTCGCCACGAGCGCGTGCGCACGCATGCGCCTGCGACCTCAGAGGCGCGCGCACGTCCGGCCCTAAAGGGTACCAGTGCTCGCAGATACGCTGCGAACGGTGGAGCACGTGAGGATGACTGCTTTATCCGCGGCCTTTGTAGGGTCTTTGGGACCTGGTACACGAATTCAATCGCGCTGGACGCGTCAGCAGTCAAGAGTCCCTCTGGGGAGCGGTGGAGCGAGTGCTCGGAGCAGTTTGCGCGCGGGACGTCCACGGCGCCTCGCGTGCTGCGCGCCGGAGGCCAGCGGTCTCTCTGAGCCTATCTTTCAGACGAGGACCTCAGCTGATGCTGAGCACGCCAGTTTTCCAAACGGTCGCAGTGTTCCGAGGAAAGAGTCTGGAGCCGCGTTGCCGGAAGACACCGGCGAGCACGCTGGGAGCCTACCAGCTTCGTTGCCTGTCGACGTGCCGTCACTTGGGACCGCCCCAGAGAGAACCAGTTACTCTGTTTGTCCCGAGCTGTTGTCGTCGACCGCAAGCACTTTCCGACCGTTTACTCCGACCGAGGCGTTTGGTGGCCTTGGCGTCTCGTGGGACGAGCTGGAGCCCCCGCAGCTCGGGGAACGGCTCTCGATTTTCCAGCGGGTAGCCGCTGACGTCGGGCCGGAAGCGTGGGCGCGAATTGCCTCTGCTGAGAAAATGGACGGTGATGAGGATGAACAGCTCGCCACGGCGGAGGGCTTCGACCGACTGCGGAAGCACCAGTTGCTGTTTGATTTCGAAATAAACCCCTGCCGCAAAGAAGAGGCTCGCGAGATGCTCATCCATCGAATGCGAAAAACGCGGCAGCGCATACTGTATTTGCAGAAGGAGATTGACAAGCTTCCGGAGCGACTGGAGAAACTCATTGCCGAACTGGATGTATGCACAGAGCGCGGCGATCGACGGCGGCGTCAGGACGTGCTAGCGCTCGGGAACCGCCTCTGGGCGCGACATCATGAACTGATCGACATCATCGCACGGGAGGAAGTGCGCATGGAAGAGTACTTGTATGTCTGGGGGCGTCTGCGTTGTAGCGATGACTCGGCGGATGTAACTCAAATTGGGGTGTGAATATGGTTTCCTCTGCCGGTGGTTTTGGTGTGGCACCGAATTGTACCATCGCGGGTACCGTGCGTGTCTAGGCGGCTTTCGGATGGATGCTGACACAGAAGCACGGAGCCATTCCGAAACAAACACGGCATTGCAGAGCTGCTATCCATAAAAGAGCATGAGCTTTTCAGGAATCGGACGAGTAATGGCGCGGGAATGTTCAGCATTACGATGCACTTGTTGAGGACAGGGAACTGGAATGCGACTGAATCGCACAACCCCGGCCGAATACAAAACGAACAGACACATTCCATGGACCATTCTCGATCGATCCCGTGACACTGGGCTTTCCAGCAAGTTATCGCCGCATGTGCACACGCACACGCAAAGCAATGACGCTGGCAAAGGGCCTCGACTCAGTCGTATTTTACTTCATGTAGCGCTTTCCAACGAATTCATTAAACCTGGCAACCTCTCCTTTGGATCCGTAGCAGACCTGAGACCGGACGTCGGTGCCAGGAATCGGGATGTCCAGTGCACTCCGTTCACCGTCACTGGAGGCACCGCCGGCGCGCTCGATTAGGAAGGCAACTGGAGCCACTTCGTAGAGTACACGAAGCTTTGCCGGCGCCGACGGGGATGCCGGGTTCGCAAACACTCCTTTGCCTTTGATGAGAATTTGATTACAGTCCGGCACCATGCCGCCTGTATAGCGCAGCTGATACTTGTTCTCCATCCAGTACTGGACGAGTTTCGCGTATCCGGGGTTATCCTGGGTCGCCTTCAGATTACCTGGCGCGAACAGCTTACCCTCATTAATTGTGTAGAATGATTGCACAAGTACCCACATCCCATGGTTCCCTGAAAAGTTATCGACAAGGAGAAACTCATGCGTTCCGGGGATCCCTCTCACGGAAACCGATATTGAGGTTCTTGGCCCATAGACGGCCATACCGGCAGCTTCGAGTTCCCGTCCTGTTATACCAGTGAGACGCTTACCTCTCCAGACGCCAAAAATCGTGCCGACGGAAAAATTTGTATCCACGATGGAGGACCCGTCGAGCGGATCCCATGCCACGGCAAACGTCGAGCCGCCGAGGTCCTTCTCAATGGGCTGCTCCTCGGAACTTCCGATAGCGACGACACGAGACGCCCGGAGCGCAGCCTCGATGGTTCGGTCCGCCAGCAAGTCAACTGCCAGCTGCTGGTCGCCGAACGCGTTCACGCACTCTTCCTTGTTGCAGGATGCAGTACGAACCTCGTAGCCGACGACTTTGCAAGCCATGAAGAGAGCCTCAATCGCTTTTGCCAGCTCCTTGTCCTCCTCCAGGGCTAGAAACTCGTGCAAACGCATGCCTTCCACGACGCGGTCGTCAATTTTTGGCATGGACACGATGCGCGAGCCCTCTGCGGACGGTACCACCGACATGCGAACGAGCCGGCATGCTCGCTTTCCTGTTTGCGGCTGGCTCAAGCGCCGCTGCTCAGTGATGCACTTGCGTGCACTGAACACGAACCTCGACGAATGAGTTAGGAAACTCGACGCAAACGCCAAATTAGCAGCCTTCATTCTACGTGGCACTGAAACAAGCGTCTGCGCAGAAACTTGAGGAGCAGCGCTTTGCTGCTCGCGAAGATCGCAGTCGTCGCCCCTGAAGGCGCAGCGGCCGCGGCGCGGACCCCGCCCAGCGACTGCCAGTGCCGCACCCATGCCGAAGCGACAGCTGCTGGCGCTCGGCTGCACGGCGCCCTGGACCGGCAACTGCGTGCGCGCATGGCATTGCGTGACAGTCACGAAGTTCCGCAATTGCCGCGGGTACCCGCAACTGTTTCCGTTTGCGTGCGAGCACGTTTCCACGCAGACCAGCGATCCGCGGTTGTGCGATGGGTATCAGCGCGCAGTGAAGCATCCGTCGTGCCACCAACATCCAAGCACCATCGACCGTACGTGATCTCGGGAGGCGCTGTTGCCTAGCCTCGCAGTTTCTCGGCCGTGTCCGAATACTATAGAACGAGTCCAGTTTTGCTAACTCGGGCGTCAACATGAGAATTTCGTGACGCTTCGCACTCTCGAGAGTACGAACGTTTGCGGGATTCTGATACGACTGCTTCCTTTGCCCCTCTATTATTCGAGGCTGTCGATGCGTCTGTCTCTGCTTTCCCTCCAGTCCCGTTATCACCAGCTGAACGATAGGCATGACAGCGTTCACGTTCCGTCGTCGCTGCGTTCGGCTATTTTCTAAGCATTTCATGCACAGAAGAAAGTTGATGTCTACGCTTCAAGTGCGATTTTCACCTTATTTGGGTTCGGCCTCGTCGCGTCCTTCGCAGAAGGTAGACCTGGGTGCGGTCAGATATTTGCATTCGGTCGTCAAACGCTGCTCGTCCAAGGGTCGCCCTGCGCCACGTGAACGCTCACTTCACTTGAAGCGATCGCAGCGATGACTCGAGTCCGAGCCGAGGACGTTTTCCATAAAAACGCAACTGACGGGAGCCTCGGGGAGCATACCTCATGAGCGTGCAATCATAGTGCTGGTGTCGGGTGCAGCTTCGTCGATGGCAAAAAGACAGCTAGATCCATCTTTGAAACGTAGTCGATTATTTCACAAGTTCAGAGAACTTTTGGGCATAAGCTTGTGATCGAGTCGTTAGAAAAACGACGTCGCGTTTCCTTCGTCGTCGGTCCAGCGGCGCGAATTGCTGCGCGTGTCAGTTGTGTTGAGAAGGTAAGATCCAAAAATTGAAGGATGCGTTGGTTTAGCATGCTATTCCTGAGGAAAGGAGATGATTGTAGGATTGTACGTGCGCATTGCAATCCGATATGTGTTGTTTTACGTACCCTTATTCGACGGCGCCGCAAATCAAATTGATTCCGATGACGTAACGGATCCATGGTGTACTGAGTCGAAGGGGCAACTCAGAAAACACGACCGAGACTCCTGAAACCACTCATAGATTTGCAACTTGTTATCGCCGTATCTGGAATGTCCAAAATGTATATCTGAAATATTCGAAACAAACCGCAGTGCAGGAACAAATCGACGAGTACAGTGTTCCATTTGAGCATCGACGGTTCGTAGAGCAGGCGCTTATGCGGCAACCGACGCGGTGTGCAACGCTTGTCGCAGCGAGAAGCCGCTCGCGCTTACAGGGCGTGCTCCGGTGCCGCACCAACGCGTCCGTGCCAACGGACAGGCCACAGTCCCACTGGGCTTTCCGCTCCAAAGTCGCAGCGTGCGTGGCTAGTGTCGAACGCTCTCCGAGGCGCATCCGGGGCAGTCAGAGCTGGCAATCGGGTGTGCTGCGACATTTTCGTATCGCTTGCCGCTGGGTTATCGCAAGCGCCTCGCGGTGTCAAAGACATGTGCGTACTGCGCACTGCATGCCTGAGGAGCGCGCAACCCCTGCCAGCCTGGACCTAGTGGTTGCATTCCGTATTGGCCGAGGCTCTGTTCGCGAGAGCAAAGCACGTGTGCGCCCATGGCTCGATAACCTATTGCTTTTCACACTATTGCATTCCGTGAGAGCCGTGTTCGAAATGGTCGTGGATAGAAGTTCTTGCTGAACGCGTCCAGAACTTCGCTGCGAACAGAGACTCATTTTATCCAAAGGCGGGCATGCAGTGTACTTTTGGCGCCGATGAAGACCCCACACACATGCCACGAATGAAAAAGGTCACTGAGCGTAAACAAAAATCGTCACTTGTTTCCATTCACGATCAAGACTCGGAGGGCGTCGCCATCTGGACAGCCCAGTTTGGTGCATCGGAGAAACGCTTCAGCATTCGTCCCGTCTACCAGCTCGGGGCGTTGTCCAGTCTCGAAACCAAATCCATGAACAACGATGGCGTTGCTGAGCGCTCACGAGACAATATCCGGAGTCGCCATTGACGTCCCATGGAGCAGCGTGCGTATTACCTGGAGTGTGCGGCAGCGCTTTGAGTGGTGCGCACGTCTTCGAGCAACTGGCTCGGCCAAAGCATGTTTCTTGATCGGCAGCGTCGGCGTCGATAAGCTGTCTGCCGCTGCCCGCGGCGATACATCGCGAAACCCGAATGGAGCTCAGAGCGCTGCCTCTCGCATTACAGTACAGACGACCGAAGCACATCGGGCACAGGTCGAGCACATCCCCAAGCGATGAAGCATCGCGTCCTCCATCGTCGAGAACGCGTCGGAATAACCCTCAAACCAGAACTCGGATCCACGCTCACGAGAATCCAATCGATCGCGCTGGACTTGTGGTCTGCGAAGTAGTACCTGCAGTCGCTCACCGTGAATAACTCCAATGCACCATTTGGATGTCATGACAATACAGTCCAAAAAGAACATGTGCTGCATCGGTCCATACGCTAGCGCGATCAGCCTGGGTGCCTCACTCAGGTCGATGAGATGGAATGACCGATGCGTAGCACATGTATGGGCATCCACGAAAGCTCGCTCCATATCAGTGAGAACACTGGGTCCCAGAAAATGAACGCGATGATCAGTCGGCGGTAGCGCAGTTCCCGGCAAGCACAGCGCCACGATGCGTAGCGATCGCGTTGCCCCACCAGGAACGGAACCCTGAGACCTGCCAGGAGGCGCGAG
>Ga0078972_1012226_pt1 | contig 14872 bp, 8 predicted proteins | sample YelNatPaOPGAMG01_FD_67568 | JGI IMG/M metagenome (GOLD analysis project Ga0078972, IMG submission 67568) | Hot spring thermophilic microbial communities from Obsidian Pool, Yellowstone National Park, USA - OP-RAMG-01 (SPADES assembly) (version 2) | ecosystem: Environmental > Aquatic > Thermal... | reverse complement strand
AAAACTTTTTTCTTGCACATTATTCGGCCAAGCGGCGATGAGACCTTCATCCCGCTTCGCAACGGTTCATATTCGCTTGACCAATTAACTTGGACTAAACCACCCCAACCGATAATATTGGCCGACGGGATTGAACGAATCCGAAAGGGTGAACTTATGCTCCGGATTAAGGAATTGGTGAATACCTGGCACCGAAGATTAAAGGGACAAAGGCATTAAATGAAGATTCTATTTGGGAGTTATTCGGCAATCTCGGTCTTGGGCGGTGGGATTAAGGTGCAGATGACGAATCTTGCTTATCATCTCCAAAAATTTGGTTATGAGATTGAAATTTTTAAACCAACCCAAGACTATAACCTTAAAGAGTTTGATTTATTTCATCTCTTTGGTGCCCATCTCGGAACTTATCATTTTGGGCGGGCAATGCATAGTTTAGGAATGAAAATGGTCGTTACGCCAATATTCTTTAGTAAACGTAATCCAATCCAGCTCTATTGGTTGACTAAATTAGCCAAGGGATTAAGACATTTTGGTGGAATATGGACTGAGCACCTTTTCACCCAAGAACTTTGTGCGATGGCAAAGATAGTGACGCCGAACACGGAAAAAGAAGCCTTGTTACTCACCAAGGGGCTTAAAGTAAACAAAGAAAAGATTAAAATCTTACCCAATGGCGTAGATGAGAAATTTTATAATGCCAACCCAGAACTCTTTATCCAAGATTATAAACTGCGCGACTTTATTCTCTATGTCGGTCATATCGGCTGGCGAAGAAAAAATCTTTTGGCTTTGATTAAGGCATTGGCAAGAATTGACCGAAAAGCCGTATTCATCGGTCCGGTTCTTGAAACCGATTACGCCAAAATTCTTTTAGCCGAGATTAAAAAGAATAAAAATATTATCCTGATCCCTAATTTGCCACCGAATTCACCATTGTTGGCATCGGCTTATGCAGCTTGTGATGTCTTTGTTTTGCCTTCTTATTATGAGACACCGGGTTTAGCGGCATTAGAAGCGGGTTTGGCCGGGGCGAAAATCGTTATCACCAAATACGGCGGCACTTGCGAATATTTTGCTGATTATGCGGAATATATTGAACCAAGAAGTATTCAGTCCATTAAAAACGGAATCATAAAAGCCCTGAATAAGAAAAAAGATAAAACCTTAGCCGAACATATAAAAAATAATTTCCTTTGGGAAAAGGCAAGTCAAAGATTGGTTGAAATCTACCGATTATTGACAGGCTGATTTAATTATTTATGATTAAGGATAAAAGCAATACAAGTTATCTCTTACCAAAATGGGAAAGGAGGAAAAATGTTTAAAATGAACTACCCGAGGTTTTTGGTCTTTGGTTTATTAGTTCTCTTTTGCTTTGCCCAAGCAAGCAGTTTAATTCCGATAATGGAAAAAGAACTCAACCGCTCCTATGCCGGCTTAAAAAATGCTGGCAAGGAACCGCTCTACTTTTTACAATACGAAATCGTTGACGAGGAAGAAATCCGGATCCAAGCCTTTAACGGTGCCATTCTTGCTAATGACTATTCACGGAACCGTTATCTTACCGTGGATTGTAGAGTTGGTAACTATAATTTGGATAATACTCATCAATTACGCGGCGCAACGGGTTTTTCCGGTTTTGAATTCTATGCCCCATCTTTTGACCAAATCCCCTTAGAAGATGATGAGTTTGCGGTGCGCGAGGTCCTTTGGCAAAAGACCGATGAAGAGTTCAAAAAAGCCCAAGAAAGGATTATGAAAGTAAAGGCGGAAAGAGCGACCAAGGTGGCAGAAACGGATACTTCGCCCGATTTTTCCAAAGCCGAACCAATCCAGGATTTGGGCGAGCCGGCAAAACTTGTTTGTGATACCGTCGCTTGGTCAAAGCGTTTGAAGCACCTCTCGGCTTTTTTCAAGCCGTATCCTTGGATTTATTCTTCTAATGTTAGTTTGACTGCCAAGGCAGTTACAAAATATTTGGTTAACACGGATGGGACAAGGATTATTGAACCGAGGAATAGTTACTCAATTCATATTTCGGCACAGACCAAAGCCGAAGATGGGATGAGGCTTGCCCTCTATCGCCCATTTTATTCCCGAACGGTTTTGGGATTGCCCAAAGATGATGAAATAAAGGCAGCGATAGATACCTTAATTAACGATTTAGCCGCCCTAAGAAAAGCACCTTTGGTTGACCCCTATTCCGGACCAGCCATTTTAAAAAACATAGCCGCGGGCGTATTTTTTCACGAGATATTTGGCCACCGCGTCGAGGGACACCGCCAGAAATTAGAAAGAGAAGGCCAGACCTTTAAGGATAAAGTCGGCACCAAAATTCTACCTGAATTCATCTCAATTTATGATGACCCAACATTGAAAAGTTATCAGGATAAAGATTTGAATGGTCACTATCAATACGATAACGAAGGGGTAAAGGCACAAAGAGTGACCGTGGTGGAAAATGGGATATTAAAGAATTTCCTAACCACGCGTTCACCAATTGAAAAATTTCCCAAGTCTAATGGCCATGGTCGCAGGCAGTATGGCTATAAAGTGGTGGCGCGGCAGGGTAATTTAATCATTGAATCAAAAAATCAGGTCCCTTATGACAGTTTACGCAAACTCTTGATTGCCGAATGTAAAAAGCAGAATAAACCCTATGGATTAATCTTTGAGGATATTGCCGGTGGTTTCACGATGACTGGTCGGGGTGGTTTACAGGCATTCAATGTTACACCATTATTAGTGAAAAGACTCTATATTGATGGTCGGGAAGAGGTGGTAAGGGGTGTTAATATTGTCGGCACACCACTAATCGCCTTTTCTAAGATAATTGCTACGGGCGATGATTCAGATGTCTTCAATGGCACTTGTGGTGCCGAATCCGGCGCAATTCCCGTCTCGGCAATAGCCCCATCAATTTTAACTTCCGAATTGGAAGTAGAAAAGAAAGTAAAGGAACAAGAAAAATTACCAATCTTACCATCACCGATTGGAGGTGGGAAATGAAAAAACCGTCAATCCGCCATAGGCGGAAGAACGAACCACGGAGAACGGACAAAGGATTTGGGATGCTAATCTTTTGTCTATTCTTGCTTATTTCGATTCTTTATGGTCAAGAATCGCCAATTCTTCAAGCGATGCAAGATGAATTACTGCGGACGACAAAGAATTTGAAACTGCAAAAGGAAAAGCCACCCTATTATGTCGCCTACCGAATTGATGACAAAGAGGATATAACCATCACCGCTCGTTTCGGGGCAATCGTTGAAGACCATTCCGAACGCACCAGAAACTTATATATTGATTTAAGGGTCGGTAATTATGATTTTGACAATTCCAATTTTGTTGCGGGTGAACGTTCCCAGTTTACCGGCGAGGAGAATTTTACACCACTCCCTTTGGATGACGATTATGACGCAATCCGACAAAAGATTTGGTTAGCAACCGATGCCGAATACAAAGCAGCAATTGACCTTCTTGCCAAGAAGAAATCGGTCGTTGAGCATAAGGCACTGACCGAAACCATTCCGGATTTTTCCCGCTCAAGCGCTTATCAAAAAATCGAAGAAATCCAAAAAATAAAGATTGATTGCGATTGCTGGCGGAAAAGAGTCAAAGAAATTTCTAATTTATTCCGAAACTATCCGAAACTTCAGACCGCAAAAGTAGTTTTTCGGTTTTCCCATCTTGTGCGGTATTTTATTGATTCGGAAGGTAATAAGCAGGTGACCAACCACTTCTTAACTTATATTGAAACTTATGCCCGAACTCAGAACCAAGCCGGGGCAAATCTTTTTGACTTGGTGGGCTTTTATGCACAAAAGCCCTTTGAATTACCCGAACTGAGTTTTATGATTGATAAGGTAAAAGCGATGGCCGAGACCTTATCCCTTTATACCGAGGTCAAAGAAGAAAAGGAATATACCGGACCAGTAATGTTTGCGGGCAAGGCTTCTTGTCAATTATTCTATCAAATCTTCGGCAAGGGGGTATCGGATACCCGTAAGCCCTTATACGAGCAAGAACCGATGGAAAAAATCTTCGAAGAAAATACCGGTTTTCTTGCCGGCAAACTCAATAAATCAATATTACCCGATTACATTACGATTTATGATGACCCGACGGCTATTGATTACCAAGGCGCTCCGTTAATTGGTGGTTATAGTGTGGATGACCAAGGAGTAAAGGCAGAAAACATTGAATTAGTAAAAGCGGGCAAACTTGTCACGCTACCAATGAGTAAAAAGCCGCTCAAGGAGATTAAGCAATCCAATGGTCATGGTCGGTTCTATAATGGGGTGGCAAGAAATTATATCAGCAATCTGATTGTCAAGAGCGATAAGACAACGGATGATTTAGAGAAGGAATTAATAAACTTGTGTAAGGAAAAAGACCTTGATTATGGCATTGTCATATCTGCGTTTAGCCCGTCCATTCCCAAGACGATTGAAGAGATGGAAGAAGAAATCTATTCCTATTTTGGTGGTGGTAAACCAGAGACGCCAATGCTTGTTCCCACATTTGTTGCTTATAAACTCTATACGGATGGCCGCAAGGAATTGATCAAGGGATTAAAGTTTGAAGGGATTACACCCCAAGTCTTAAAGGATATTGTCGCGGTTGGTAAAGACTTTACTGTCTATAACACACTATTAAGGGAGAGGTTTGGCAGTGATTCTTATCTACCGATTTCAGTGGTTGCACCTTCACTGATAATTGAAAAAATGGTATTAACCAGCAAAGAGGAGAAGACCAAAAAGCAACCCTATTTAACCCATCCTTACTTTGCAAAATGACCCAGCACCTATCCTCAAGTCCGGGCAAGAAAGGCTTTTATGACCTCGTTTTTCTCAAGGTCGTTGATGGATAGGTGTTGGGTTTGGGTTTAGGCGGATGAAATAGCATTTCGCTTAGCAACCGAATAAAACCCAATTTTTGCCTATAATTGAGTCTAATCGGCACATAAAAATCAAGCCGAAACTCCTTCAAAACATTAGTTATAACTAATGTTTAAATTAGCCGAAAATTTCTCCTAAGTATTTGATATTTGATTTCTTATATTTAATTTTGCCTTGGGTACTTGGTTGGGGAGCGACCTCGGAGGCAACTGGGAAGCAGCCTCGGGGGTAGCCCCGGAGGCTACTTAGGAGGCTGGTTCGGGGGTTGATACTATCTAAATTGGAAAAAAGGCAGTTTTTTTGATGAAGTAGGCAAGGCAAAGCAATAGCCTTCCTTGCAAATTACAAATAATTGTTAACCGATTCTAACATTTTTAATTTTTAACATATGTAATATAATTCGTCGGGCAACACTACAGTTTTCAAGGAATTTTTTGATTGAACAATCTCATTTTGAGAAGATTATTTTTGATGAAAAACTAACTCTTGACATAATTTTTGCTTAACCTTAAAATAATTCGGGCGGGTCGGGCGGTCGCCTGATACTTATAAAGTATTGGGAGGAAAGTCCGAGCTTCACAGGGTGCGACGCTTCCTAACCGGAAGGCTTTTTGGCAGCAATGCCAAAAAGACGGAAAGTGCCACAGAAACGATACCGCCCAGCACCTATTGTGTAGGTTCTTTTAAAGTTATGTCTTGAGTGCTTGCTAAAGACTTGACCATTGTCAATAGGTGCTGGGTAAGGGTGAAATAGTGCGGTAAGAGCGCACTATTCTTTTCGGTGACGAAAAGAATGGGCAAACCCCGTCGGAAGCAAGACCAGATAAGGGAGCAGGACTGACCCGGTCCGTTATGACTCCCGGGTAGGTCGCTTGACCCAGCACCGACAAAAGGTGCTGGGCAGATTAATGACCGCCGAACACAGAACTCGGCTTATAGACCCGCCCGCATTGACAATTTAACAAATGAGGCTATACTAAGACAATGGCAAAAAAACCGAATCTCAATTTTCGAGTGCCCAAGATTGAAAAAATGCGGGCAATAATTAGACGACCAAAGGGGTTTTTAAGACCGTCGCTCGCGCATAAAGACGAAAAGAAGTATTATCGGCCAAGAGCAAAACAAATTCTGCAGAAAGAGATAAAAGAGGAGAGTTAATGGACGAAAAAGAAGGTTTGGCATTAATGGAATCAATGGTAGCGAACAAAAATTTGCGCAAACATATGATTGCGACCCAAGCCTGTATGCGTCGCTTGGCGCAACATTTTGGCGAAGATGAAGAGTTATGGGGATTGACTGGTTTAATTCATGACTTGGATTATGACCAGACCGCCCAAAATCCAGCCCAACACGGACTTTTAGCCGCGGAAATGCTAAAAACCAAGGGAGTTCCTGAGAAAATAATTTATGCGGTTAAAGCCCATAATAGTCATGTGCCATTACAAAGCCGTTTAGATAAAGCCCTTTATGCGGTTGACCCGTTAACCGGACTAATCGTTGCCGCAACATTGATGCATCCGACCAAGAAACTCGCTAATGTTACGCCTGAATTTGTTATGCGGCGGTTTAACGAAAAACGATTTGCCGCCGGCGCCAACCGTGAACAGATTGCAACCTGCACCCAACTTGGTTTAACCTTAGAAGAATTTATCAAACTCAGTTTAGAGGCAATGCAAGGAGTTGCCGAAAAACTCGGCTTATAACCCCTTATATGAAAAGAAGTAAACCATTCAATTTGCAGGATATCGTTTTCCGACTGGAAGAATATTGGGCAAAGCAGGGTTGCTTGATTTTTACGCCTTATAACTCCGAAGTTGGAGCGGGAACTTTCAATCCTGCCACTTTTTTACGAGTTCTGGATGATAAGCCGTGGCGGGTTTGTTATATTGAACCCTCCAAAAGACCGCGGGATGGCAGATATGCCCAAAATCCATTGCGCGTTCAACAGTTCTGGCAATTCCAGGTAATTCTAAAACCTGCCCCGGATGAGGTGCAAGATATTTACCTTCAAAGCCTATCGGCAATTGGTATTGACCTAAAGAAAAATGATATAAAATTTATTGAAGATGACTGGGAATCACCGACCTTAGGTGCCTGGGGCTTAGGCTGGCAAGTTGAACTCAACGGCATTGAAATCACTCAGTTCACTTATTTTCAACAATGCGGTGGTATTGATTTAACCGTAATTCCGGTTGAATTGACCTACGGCTTGGAAAGGATAGCGATGTTCATTCAAAAGGTTGATTCAATCTTTGCGGTAAGATGGAACGAACAATACACCTGGGGCGATATCTACCGCCAAAATGAAGAAGAGTTCTCTGTGTTCAATTTTGAAGAGGCTTCGGTTGAATTCTATAAAAACCAGTTTGACCAATACGAAACCGAGGCAAGACGATTATTAGAAAAGAATTTAGTCTATCCTGGTTATGATTGTGTAATAAAATGCTCCCATATCTTCAATCTCTTAGAGGCAAGGGGTGCCATCAGTGTTTCGGAGAGGACCAATTATATCGCCCGGGTCCGCAAACTCGCCCGCCAAGCCGCTTTGAAATATTTAGAAAAACAGGCCTAACTTAACTTTATAAGCAGTCAATTGTAGGATTATTTTAAACCTAAAAAAATCTTGACAACAACTGAAAAATATTTATAATTTCTCAAAGAGGAAAAAATGAACGATTCAAGGCTCGTTCTCTTAGCGTTAGGGTTTGTCCCCAACAAACTCAGAAAAATACATCTTGTAATTTGTCTTGCTTTAGGCGGATTGATTATGACTCGCGTTTCTGCCCAATGGCTGGAGACAACAATCTGTGTTCCTGACAGCATATCAGGATTGCGTTATCCCCAGGCTTTCGCTTATAATCCAACCAATAATAAAGTCTACATCGGGGGACAAGCGGGCAATTGTCTGATTGTGCTGGATGGCACAACCAACCAGCGAATCGCCAAGATTCCAACAACGAGTGAGGTTAAGGCTCTCTTGTGGAATTCTACTAACAATAAAGTTTATTGTGCCAATCTTTATACCAACACCGTAACTGTAGTTGATGGTGAGACAGATACAATAATTACTAATATTATAGTGGGCCATTTACCAAGCGCCTTGGTTTATAATCCCAATGATAATAAGATTTATTGCGCTAATAAAGAAAGCAATAGTTTGACAGTGATTGATGGTATGACCGATACGGTTATAACAACAATTCCGGTAGGTTCAAAACCCGGGGTTTTACTTTATAATCCGACCGATAACAAAATCTATTGTTCCAATTATAATAGCGATGACATAACAATAATTGATGGAACTGGTGATACGGTAATCGCGACAATTCGCACCGGTATGTATCCTTGCGCCTCAATTTATAATTCAACCAACAATAAAATCTATTCGGCTAACCAAGGAAGTGATGATATTGATGTGATTGATGGAACCACCAATCAAGTCACTGCAATAATCCGCATTGGCGAAGAGCCAAAAGCCTTAACCTACAATCCGACCAATAATAAAATTTATTGTGCTAATAATCGTTCAATCGTGAGTGTGATTGACGGCGCAACCAATCAAATAATCACCAATATACCGGTCGGCTATGAACCAGTGGCTTTGACTTATAATTCAAATGATAACAAAGTCTATTGCGCCAATTATGAATCGGATTCTTTGGTGGTGATTGATGGGGCATTGGATACGGTAATCACCACCATACCAGTCGGAACTTATCCTCTCGCTTTACTCTATAATCCAACCGATAACAAAATTTATTGCGCCAACTCCGGCGAAGCTTCAGTCACCATAATTGATGGGACAAATAACAGTATAATCACCAGCATTGCCTTAGCCGGTAGCCCCTATGCCTTGGTTTATAATTTCCGAAACAATAAAATCTACTGTGCTAATCAGTCTGACAATTCGGTCACAATAATCAATGGTGAAACCAATGAGATAATTAGAACTATCCCGGTTGGTAGTTCACCTTATGCACTGGTCTATAATCCCCACAACAATAAAGTCTACTGTGCGAATTATGGCAGTGCCGATGTCTCAGTAATTGATGGTTTGGGCGATTCAGTTATAAAGACCGTGCCGGCCGGTTCGCGCCCGGTCTCTTTGGTTCACAATTTATTGAATAATAAAGTATATTGTGCCAACCGGAGCAGTGACAATGTAACCGTGATTGACGGTTTAACCGATTCAGTGATTACCACAATTTTAACCTATAATTATCCAATTGCCTTAGCTTATAATCCAACCAATAATAAGGTCTATTGTGCCAAACGTAATAGCAACGATATATCCGTGATTGACGGTGCTTTGGATTCGGTGCTTACCAATATTACAGTGGGCAGACGCCCGATTGCTTTGTGTTACAATTCGCATAACAATAAACTCTATTCGGCTAATTATTACCGAGATAGCGTCGCAATTATTGATTGTGCAACTGATTCGTTGATTAAAAGAATTGGGGTTTTAAATTATCCTTGGGTTTTAGTTTATAATCCAACCGATAATAAGGTCTATTGTGCCAATCGTAGTAGCAATGATTTAGTAGTGATTGATGGCGCGGCCGATTCGGTCATCAAAAGGATTCCGACCGGCGATTATCCAATTGCCTTAGCCTATAATCCAGTAAATAATAAAGTTTATTGTGCCAATCGTAATAGCGATAATGTGGCAGTGATTGATGGTGCTTCGGATTCATTAATTATGACGATTCCGGTTGGTGATTATCCAAGGGCTTTCGCCTATAACCCACGCCAGAATCGAATCTATGTAGCGAATTATAATAGTTCAACTATTTCAGGCATTCGCGACGAGTTCCCAGGGATTGCCGAAGGCCGCTTATTGCCAACCACTGTCCGCCGACCACTTAAAATTTACCCCAATCCTGCCAAAACCGCCTTTCATATCCACGGTCCGTGGTCAAAAGAAAATCCAACTAATTTAAAAATTTTTGATGTTTGCGGAAGAATTATCAAAGAACTAAAAATCGCTGCGCCCAAGACCACAATATCTTTAGAAGGGATAATTCCGGGCGTCTATTTTATTCAGTTCCAAAACGAAATCAAAACGAAAAAATTAGTTGTGACAAACTAAATGCATTGAATAAATAGGAGACGGCGATGAAAAATTTTATTTTGGTATGTGCATTCATCACCTTGTGCTTAACCTTAGTTAATCACCTATCTGCCCAATGGCTGGAGACAACGATTTATCTCCCCGATAGTGTAAGCGGTCTGCTTCTACCACAGGCTTTTGCCTATAATGCAACCGACAATAAAATTTATGTCGGTGGGGTAATGGGCAATTGCATAATTGTGATTGATGGGACAACGAACGAAAAGATTGCCCGAATTCCAGCCGGAACTGACATTGTCGCATTTTGCTGGAACTCTATTAACAATAAAATCTATTGTGCCAATCGTGGCAGTAATAGCGTATCAGTAATTGATGGCGCTACAAATCAAATAATTACGGTTATTGAAGTCGGTATTAATCCTCAGGCTTTGGTCTATAATCCGACTAATAATAAAATCTATTGCGCCAATCGTAATAGCGACGATGTCTCAGTAATTGATGGCGAAACTGATTCCCTACTTGCTACGATTCCCGTAGGCCGAAATCCTAATTCTTTAGTCTATAATTTGCTTAATAATAAAATCTACTGCGGCAACTACTATACTTTAGATGTAACCGTGATTGATGGTTCAACCGATTCCGTGCTTGCCACCACTCAAATCGGAATCGCACCGAATGCCTTGGCCCATAATCCAGCGCAAAATAAAGTCTATTGTGCGGGTAGTGATAATGTGGTAGTTCTTGATGGCATAGGCGATACTGTCATCGCAACCATCCCGGTCGGCAATTCCCCTTGCGCTTTGCTTTACAACTCAACTAATGATAAAATTTACTGTGCCAATAACCAAAGTAGTGATATTGATGTGATTGACGGTTTAACTAATCAAACTCTGACCATAATCCGAGTGCGGCGAAATCCAACTGCGCTCGTGTATAATCCAACTGAAAACCTAATTTATTGTGCCAATAGCGGAAGCGCCAACATTGATGTGATTGACGGTGCAACCGATAATGTAATTGCTACCATTAATGTTGGCAATGGACCTTCGGCATTAATCTATAATCCGACCAGCAACAAAGTTTATTCGGCAAATCGCAATGACGACAATGTCAGCGCGATTGATTGTGCAACCAATCAGGTGATTACAACGATTGAATTTGGAATCGCTTATCCTTGCGCCTTGACTTACAATTCAATCAATAATAAAGTTTATTGCGCAGGTGAAATGGACAATAAAATCTTCGTTATCAGCGGTGAAACCAACCAAGTGATTTCAACCCGCCGAGTAGGCGAAGAACCTTATGCATTAATCTATAACTCAACCAGCAATAAAATCTATTGTACGATTATTGATAGTATAACAATAATCAATGGCGCAAATGATTCCGTTATTGTCTCATTGCCAATCGGTGAGGGTTATATTAGTTCTTTACTCTATAACCCATTAAACAACAAGGTATATTGTGCCGACGAAGATCACAGCAATGTTATTGTGATTGATGGTGAAGGCGATTCGGTGATTAAAACTATCGCTACTGGTAATTATCCAGTTGCATTAACACTAAACTCAATTAACAATAAAATATATTGCGCCAACGATTTTGCTAATAACCTTACGGTCATTGATGGAGATGCGGATACAATAATAACTACAGTTCAAGTAGGATATTCACCTAATGCCTTGGTTTATAATTCAACCAACAACAGAATTTATTGTGCGAATATGGGTGGTTATATCACAGTTATTGACGGTGAGACCGATACCATAGTTGCGCAATATATTATGGTTGGAGTCGGTCCTTATTCCTTAGCCTATAATCCGGTGAATAACAAGGTCTATTGTGCTAATTCTGAAAGCAATACGGTGACGGTAATCAATGGCGAAAATAATTCCATAATCAGGGTTCTCCGAGTTGGCGATTATCCCAATGCCCTAATTTATAACCCGATAAATAACAAAGTCTTTTGCCTTAATGGTGGAGCAAATGATGTATCGGTCATTGATGGTTCAACCGATTCAATAATCATAACCATCGGTGTCGGTTCTGACCCAATTGCCTTTACCCACAATCCGCAAGCGAACAGAATCTATGTGGCAAATTATGAAAGTTCAAGCATCTCGGTTATTCGGGATGAGATACCGGGGATTGAGGAATACCGCTCGCCGCTGGACGTGTACCCGATTCGGGCTAACCGCCAACCGCTTGAGATTTATCCAAATCCGGCAAAAGCCGTGATTCGTGTCCGTTGCCCGTTGTCCGAAAAAACTATTAAGATTTTTGATGTCTCAGGAAAGTTGATAAAAGAGGTTGCCTTCACCGGCACTGACCGGGAAATAAAAATACCGCTCAAAGGAATAAATTCGGGAATTTATTTCTTACAATTAGGAAAAGAGACCAAAAAGTTTTTAGTTGTTAAATAAAAATTGAAAAAATTTACTTCTTTGAAAATAAGTCAATACTTTACTTTTTTAATCCTCCAGTTATAATATATGATAAGAGAGTGTTATCTCCAATAGCAAAGCAATCTATCCTTGCTTAGTCTTCTTTTGGTGCCTTATGCACATTATACCAAATTGAAGCCCAACCCCCTATCCTTGACCAGAATCCACTTAACGATTAGCAAATTTTGAGGACGGTTGGGACTCCCAATATGCTCTCTTCTCTTTTAATACCAAATATACAATCTTAGCTATCTTGCGCGCCGTATCAATTATACCAGCCGCACTACCCTTTCTATTTCTTACCCGCATGTAATTTCGACCAAAATAGACCGATGAGCGTATCGCAGCATGCGCCGCTTCAATAAACGCCCATCGTAGCCACTTGTTACAAAACTTCACCAATCGACCATGATAGACCCGACCACCGGAAGCATAGGTCGAAGGCACTAACCCAGCATATGACCATAACTTCCGATAATCAGTAAATCGTTCGATGTCACCAATCTCTAAAGCAATCATCGGCGCAAATACTTCACCAATGCCCGGAATAGTCTTAAGGAGCTTTATATTCTCATTATCTTTCATATCTTCCGTAATCGGTTCTTGTATCGCTCGGATTTGCCATTCCAGATAACTGAGGAGTTGAAGATGTTGTTTTAGGATTATCTCTTCGGTTTTGGGTAATTCAACCGCTTCTAAAAATGCCCTGCCCTGCTTTCCGAATAGGTCTGTGACTTCGGGTATTAATATATGGTTCCTGGCTAAGATGATATGGATGCGGTTTTTAAGCCTAATCAAAAGTCTCACCCAATAAAAGCGTTGGCGTAATAGATATTTTTGGAGCCTTATTTCCTTAGGCGGAACATAGACTTCAGGAATGTAATTGACTCTTAATAACTGCGCTAAGGTTACTGCATCCACTTTATCCGTTTTAAGTTGTGCGTGGGCGATTGCTTTCACTTTAAATGGATTAGCGACTTTAACACTTTCGACCATTGGTAGGCTTTCTAATAAGTCATACATTACACCCCAGTTTCGACCGGTTTCTAAGACTGCGCTGAAGCGGTGTTTTTTACCGAAGGAATTAAGGAAGTTAGAGACTGCTTCGTAAGTGTTAGCGATACGATTACCGAATTTAAAGATTCTGCCGTCGGGATGGATAGCGGCGAAGAATGAGTAGTTTTTATGAACATCGACACCAAGATACACATCAGCCATGATTACTCCTTTCTTTTATATTATTTCATCATCTGAAGATTTTACCAAAATTCATTATTTTTTCCATTTTCATTTTATCCTTAACATTCCTGCTCATTTTAAATTAATTGCCGAAATTTTCATCTGGTATTGCGGAAAAACTCAACAGATTAATTATTATATAAAAAATCAACAACTAAGTTAAATTCGGTTAGTTATCCTTAATTATAAGTCTTGTAATTTCAAATAAATATATTTAAATTAAAATCACTTCTTAAAATTTTCGGAATTTTAATTGGCATAATATTTGCTTTATTAAATAGCATCTGACATGGGGTCTCTCTTTGGGGATGTCAGATTATCAACCTAACCGGCGAGTTCAGGTGCACACTCAGTTGTGCACCTTTTTTATCTGTTGGCTTTTTTAAACAAAAGAAAACGCTCTAATTAATCTGCAAACTCAGGGGTTAAGTTTTTAAGTTTGTTATTTAAAATATTGACATTCTTAAAATTATTCTATACTATTAATTGATTATGAAGGTAGCGGTTATCGGTGCCACGGGATTGGTTGGTAAAAAAATTATCGAAGTCTTAGACCAAAGAAAGTTTCCTGTAACCGAACTAAACCTTTTCGCTTCCGAAAAGAGTCTGGGCGAAAAGGTATTATTCCAAGAGAAAGAGATCGAAATTGGAATTCTCTCCGCGATCGATTTTTCCAAGTTTGACCTCGCTTTTTTTGCTGTGGATGATAAGATTAGTAAAGAATATATCCCTAAAGCCCAAAAGCATTGTATTGTAATTGATAAATCGCAAGCGTTTCGCTTAGACAAGGATGTGCCTTTAGTCGTGCCGGAGGTAAATCCTTTTGCCTGCCTTAAACATAAAAATCTGATTGCCAGTCCTAATTGTTCAACTATTCAATTAGTGGTCGTTATTGCCCCATTACGAAAGTTGGCTAAGATTAATTATGTCACAGTAACCAGTTTGCAATCGGTATCAGGTGCGGGCAGTTTCGCCTTAGAGCAACTCCAGTATGAAATTGAGAAGATCGCAGTTGGTGAAACCGAAAAACCTGAATCAACACCTCTGCTTCAGCCAATTGGGGCAAATCTTATCCCACAAATCGGTGAATTCGGTAAGGATGGTTATACCAGCGAGGAACGGAAGATAATTCTTGAGACAAGAAAGATTTTAAACGAACCAGAATTTCCCATTTCGGCAACTTGTGTGCGTGTTCCGGTCTTTGTTGGCCACTG
>Ga0078972_1012225_pt1 | contig 14873 bp, 10 predicted proteins | sample YelNatPaOPGAMG01_FD_67568 | JGI IMG/M metagenome (GOLD analysis project Ga0078972, IMG submission 67568) | Hot spring thermophilic microbial communities from Obsidian Pool, Yellowstone National Park, USA - OP-RAMG-01 (SPADES assembly) (version 2) | ecosystem: Environmental > Aquatic > Thermal... | reverse complement strand
GAGGCAGTATATGCCAATCTAATAGAAAATCTTGAGAATGCCTGTTTTAAAGCAAGAAGATACAGAGTTTGCGCAAAGAAAGTAATATTGTTTATAAAAGCACAGGATTACACAGACAGCGCCTGTGAAATAAAACTTTCCCATTATACGAATTATCCAGAAGATTTATTTCCTCTCATAAAAGAAGCCTTTGAAAGGATTTATAAAAGCGGAATTACTTACAGGCAGACAGGAGTAATTTTACTTGACCTTGTCTCAGTTCAGATTAAACAGAGTTCATTATTTGAAAATCCTGTGAGAGCAGAAAAAATTGAGAAACTTTATAGTGCCTTTGATGAACTTAAGATAAAATTTGGGCAAGACATAATAATGCACGGTGCTACTTTAAACAGAAATGAAAAAGAAGATAGAAGACAAAGTTTAGGGATACCTTTATGGAATGTGGAGGTTTAAGAGTAGAAGTAAATTTTTATAGTGCAAAGAAGGATGTACCTCTGTTAAATATTAATGACAAAAATAAAAAAAAAGGAGGCACATCCATGAAATTAAAAATTAGTCTCAGAACCTATGGAATTAATCAAGGAATGATTTTTTACTTTAAAACAACTCCAGGACAAAATACTATAAAAACAATGTTGCAGAAATATTGCAGTTTTTTAATTGAGCAAAGTAAATTAAAAACAATCAAAGAAAACCTTTTATGTGCATTCATTTACAATGCAATGGCATAACAATAGCAGGGGGCTATTTATTCAGTGAAGCACTTCTTAATGCTGTGCTTTCCCTACCTTGAGAAGATTTGAAATTGCCAATAGAAAATTTAGGTCTATTTGAACTGATAGAATGCTCCCTCAGCCTCATTTTAAGTTTCAGTCCCTGACAGCAGGGATATCTATTTGAACCATTTGGTTGGGTTTTCATGGCCGGGGTAACAGGTCTCAGTCCCTGACAGCAGGGATATCTATTTGAACCTTTTTCTCTTAAGAGAGAGAATAAAGCAGAGTGTCTCAGTCCCTGACAGCAGGGATATCTATTTGAACATACGAATTTGTGCTGAGCAACCCCCATTATAAAGTCTCAGTCCCTGACAGCAGGGATATCTATTTGAACCTAGAGAAGAGATCGATCTTCTGATCGAACAAGTCTCAGTCCCTGACAGCAGGGATATCTATTTGAACAGAAGGGAGGGCTTAATTCCCTCCCTTTAATTGTCTCAGTCCCTGACAGCAGGGATATCTATTTGAACAAATCCATGCACGTGTAATGCAAGTACAGATTGGTCTCAGTCCCTGACAGCAGGGATATCTATTTGAACGGAATTCTGAAAGTGTTCCCACTCCTTGTCTCGTCTCAGTCCCTGACAGCAGGGATATCTATTTGAACATTAAATTTTTAAGGAGGAGGAGGTTTATGAGGTCTCAGTCCCTGACAGCAGGGATATCTATTTGAACAAGTGAGGTTGTTGATCTCTCAGAAACAATAAGTCTCAGTCCCTGACAGCAGGGATATCTATTTGAACATTTTTTTTAATTTTTAAATTTTTAAATAGAGTCTCAGTCCCTGACAGCAGGGATATCTATTTGAACTTTACCCCCTACTATTACATAGTCGCTTATGGTCTCAGTCCCTGACAGCAGGGATATCTATTTGAACTAATCAGATAGTGAAACAATCAGAACCGATTGTCTCAGTCCCTGACAGCAGGGATATCTATTTGAACTTTGGGCTTGGCCTTTTACGCTAACCTACTGGTCTCAGTCCCTGACAGCAGGGATATCTATTTGAACCCAAGGCACTAAAAAAGTCGCAATCCCTTTTGTCTCAGTCCCTGACAGCAGGGATATCTATTTGAACCAGTGGTAATTTTTGATAGGCATAAAACAAAAAGTCTCAGTCCCTGACAGCAGGGATATCTATTTGAACCTTTGTAAAGTATTAAAGCTAATTGGCTATGGTCTCAGTCCCTGACAGCAGGGATATCTATTTGAACGTCAAGTAGCAAATTTTACCACTCATCTTTTTGTCTCAGTCCCTGACAGCAGGGATATCTATTTGAACAAAGTCAGCAAGCGTGGGACTGTCAGAAATATGTCTCAGTCCCTGACAGCAGGGATATCTATTTGAACCATAAAGTGACAAGTGATTCCAGTCAGTGATAGTCTCAGTCCCTGACAGCAGGGATATCTATTTGAACCCATGGCAATGGATTATCATGGCAGGCTTGTGGTCTCAGTCCCTGACAGCAGGGATATCTATTTGAACTGACTGAATAATTGCATTAGCAAAATTTTATTTGTCTCAGTCCCTGACAGCAGGGATATCTATTTGAACGAGTGAAAGAGAGTATGAAAAGGCTACCAAAGTCTCAGTCCCTGACAGCAGGGATATCTATTTGAACTTCTTCAGAAAATTTCCACTTTTTGATATTTGAGTCTCAGTCCCTGACAGCAGGGATATCTATTTGAACGATATAGATAAGCTTGCTGAGGTTTTTATGGTGTCTCAGTCCCTGACAGCAGGGATATCTATTTGAACTGAGGATTTGAAGGTATATGGGGAAGAGTTAGTCTCAGTCCCTGACAGCAGGGATATCTATTTGAACTGATTCGGAATCTCAATCCATATTTCTTTTCCGTCTCAGTCCCTGACAGCAGGGATATCTATTTGAACGGAAGGAGCAAAATAAAAACACTAAACCATTAGTCTCAGTCCCTGACAGCAGGGATATCTATTTGAACTATCCTGCGTCAAAACCATTCTTGTCAAAGAACTTTTTGATACTGTTTTCTAAACCCCATGAAGTAAAAAATTTTTTCAACAACTTTTCAACAGGGGTTTGGAATATGAAATTATTGAAATTATATAATAAAAGCATCGTTTTCATCAATTGATGCTGGAGGATTTCCCATTGTTTGAGCATCCACTATTTCTGTAAGAAGATATATCTTAATGAAGCCTGTCTTTATCCGTAATTCTTTAAGTTGCTCAATGAGTTTGCTTTTTAGAGCTGAAGTTAGTTTACATTCAAATACACTTTTTTGCACTCTAAAGCCATATTTTTTCAATACCTTATCTACTTTTGTTCTTTCTCTGTCATCAGAGATGTCGTAAACTACTACATATTCTTCAAAGCGTTTACCAGGGTATCTCAAAGGTTATTTCCTCCTTTTGCCCAGTTATCCATTGCTTTATATGATTTATCTGTATAAGAAGATAATCATGCAAGGTTCGGTTGTCAGTGCTGTAGTAAGTATTTAGATAATCTTCAAAGAGTAGAATAAACTTTTGCACTGCAGAGGAGTTCAGAGTAAATCCTTTTTGGCTTTCATTGAAGTCTGAAATTTTTATAATCTCAAGATTAATTGCCTTTAAAATTAGGGCATCCATTTTGGCTCTCATTAGTTCATGAAGGTCTGCTACAAGGGATTCATAGTTGTTTTGAGGACTGTGAAGAAAACCAAGATAAGGATTAACAGAGAAGGTATAAAGCAGAGTTCTTATCCTGTTAAATGTGAGATGACTACAAAGATTCATAAGGGAGTTTATAGGGTCTGGTTTTAGTCTTTTTCTTCCCTTTATTTGAAACTGCGGTTTCTTAATCAGTCTGTTCAATGCATTGTAAATATGCTTTGCATACATGGCTTCATATCCCCTTACCATATCAATTGACTGGGACTGAATAATCTTATGCCTTGCCTTTGATAGCACTTCTTTCAATTCTTTTGTAAAAATTTTCTTTTTTGTAAAGAGATTTTCATAGCCTCTTATTTTTAATGTGACAATTTCTTTTGCATATAAAAGTATTGATTCTTCTGTTAAGGTTCTATATTTAATGGTGTGATTTACTATTGAGTCATAGTGTGCTTTGGTGTTTGACCTGCAAGTAATAACAGGGCTGTTAAAACTGGATGAGACAGTTACAGGGATGTTTAGTTCTGAACATTTTCTCAATAATGGAGTTGTCAGGGTTGTGTCGTTTGTTATTATTATCTCACTTATTCGGCTTATCGGAATTGTGTTTATTACTTGATTTTTTGAAGAAATCTTTATGGTGTCAGATGATAGATTTAAAAATGTTTCAGGAGTTGAAATATAAAGAGGTTTCCTGAGTGTTTTTTCTTTTTTTTCCTTTGATAGATTTATTCCTGCAAATTTTATCGGGTCATCAGGGCTTCCAAATTTTATTGAGTTTTCGTTTATTGAGAGTTTTAGTTCTTTAAGAAGTTTTTTTACTGTCTGAAGTTTTTCAATTAAAAGGTCTTCGCTTGTTGACATTATTAAGTAGGTGTCTGCATGGCGAAAGGTCTGAATGTCAGGGGTGTTAAGGGCTTTGTCAATTTCTATCAAATAAATGTTGGCAAGTAGTGGAGTAAGAGGGCTTCCAGGTGGAAGTCCCTTTTGTGTCTCGTGATATTTGTTTTCAAAAATATAGCCTGCTTTAAGAAATCTTTCAATTGTTTTTATTATTACAGCATCGGGGAGAGGAATATATTTGCTAAGTATTTCAATGAGCTTTTTATGGTCCACAGAGGTGTAAAAGCCCTTTATGCTGAAAATAAGTGTTTTGTTGTATCCAAGATTTAGTGCTTCCTCAATTTTTTCTCTTATGTCTTTTTCTGAAATGTGTGGTCTGTAAGCAACTACGCTTAAAGGAAGCATGTTGTCTATTGGATTTTTTAAGATTTTGTAAATCAGGGAGTGTAAGGAAAGTTCCTTCCAGTGAAGTTGTCCTGTAAGGAATCCTATTTCTTCAGTTTTGAAAGCAGTGTAGGGCTTTGGCGTATATGTTCCGTTCAGAAATTCTTTGAGAAGTTCGTTTGTTATATTGTTGATAGATTTATCCTTGATTTGGTCTTTGTTTTTTTCTATGTAAAATTGCAGGGTTTCCTTTAATGGAGTTGATGCAAGATAGGAGGCAGAGTTTTTATGGATTATGAAGTATCCTCTTGCATAGGAGATGGAAGTGCCCGAATGAAGTTCTGAACATAAAATAATGAGTTTTAGTATTTGAGAGAAGTCTCCACGAAAATATACCTTTCCAGTGCATCCATTTATGTATCGGTTGTTTCCTGGTTGAGAGGATGAGGGAACTATAAGTTCATCATAACACCAGTAAAAGAGTAATTCAAAGGATTTTTCGTTAAATAAAATTTCTTCGGTAAAGGGATAAAGTTTTTCAATTCTTTGAATAAAGAGATTTATAAAGCTTTTCTTGTCTATGTAGCATCTTTTTTTTGGATGGATGGGTTTAAAGGGCAAGGGAGTAAGAAATTCTAAGCAGATTTCTTTCTTTTTTAACAGTTCATGGAAATTGCTCTCATTTAAAAGTTCATTGGTCATTCTTATCTTTGGAGAATGGATTATTCTTAGGGATATGTTTCTTGAATTCCAAGGGTCTTGAAAGTAGTCATATAAGGCATTTGCCAGTAACTGACTTTCTTCGTTTGTATGATTTATGAGGATAATGGATACAGAGAATTCTTCATTTTTATGAAGTTTCACCTTAAGAGGTTTTTCATCAATGTGAAAAAATACTGTTTTTTGCCAGTCAAAAAGGGTCTTTATGTCCTGAATTACTGCATCAATGATAGAGTAAGGAGAAACAGAGAGTGTGTGATTGGCGATAAATTCTGCCTTTATTATGTGCCATGTAAGGTTATCTAATTTAAGTAGTCTTTCCATTATGGTTAAGTTTCCATTATTTGAGTTGGAGGGGGTAGTACTCTTCTTTCTTTGAAATCTTTTGATTCTAATAAATATTCTGTTTCATCGTCTTTAGGTTTTTTGTCAAAGTTGAGCATTGCCCTTAGCTCTTTAATTCTCTTTATTTCCCAAAGAGTTTCTTTTCCTTCATTTAATTGGGAAAGAACATATTTTTCAAATTCGGTTTTGAATTCCTCAATTTTGCTTGTTTCATCGGTTAATCTGTCCCACTCAAAGAAAAAGTCTTGATATCTTTTTTTTCTGTCAGAGATGTAAAGTTTTGGTGTAATTTTTACTGAGCCAAGTCCAAGAGGTTTTCCCATTCCAAGTTTGTGGGCACATTCCTCAGGTAGTTTAATGGCAAAAAGTAAGGCGCCGAGTTCAACTTTTGAGAGGTTTTCAAAGCGAATTCTTCCACGAAATATGGAACCAGATTTTACAGGAGTAATTGTAGTATACTGTGAATTATATTTTTCTATGTTTTCTTTATTTATCTCTTTCCAATTATTTCCACTTCTATGCCAGTAAAGTTTATAGCCCCGAATTGGATTGTCTGTGTTATAGTGGGCAAGATTTTTTGGATGGTCATTTAAATTTTCTTCATATTGTTCAAGGTAGTGTTGAAAACTCGTTGGTTTTGGATTTGAGAGAATTTTTGGAATTTCCGGTTGAAGCAGAAATTCCTCGGGTTTTCCTTCAAGATAGGCATCTTCAAAGAAAATCCTGCTTGAATGGGTTTTTTCATTGCCAAATATTGCCTCTGCAATGTCTGTAATTTTTGAATCCTTTAATTCTTTGCGTATATGGTCTCCGATAGTTTTGTCATAGGCAATTCGGAAATAGCCCGTATGACCAAAGGAGATTCTTTTTTCTGACTCTTGGTCTTCGGGCTCATGTACAACATAAAAGCATGGCACTCCATCTTTTGCAAGTTTCAATAAATCAGGCACTTCATTACTTCTGTTTTTATCTTTTTTGTAGTTTTCAATGTCTTTTTCAGAAAGTTTAATTTTTTCGGCATTTTCATCTGGAAATTCAATTAACCAATCTGTTTTTTTGCCTTGCATTGGACCAGAGACAATAATGTATCCTTTTTCAACTTTATAATGTCTGAAGTGTTCATAATTTTTACCTATTTTTAGAATAAGTTTGCGAGCTTCACTATTGTCTATCCGTTTATAATGCTCAGAACGCTTTATGTAATACTCCATTCCATGCTTATGTAGAACTCCTGCTGATTTTTTATTGATTACATTTCTGTATTCTTCTCGTAAGCTTTTACATTTATCAGCAAGTCCTCTGTAATACAATCTTAAATCATCAAAGAAGGTGAATTTTCCAAAGCTCATTATCTCTACCAATGTCCTTATCATTCCTCTGATAGAACTTCCCGGAATTCGGTAAACTCCTCCCGGAGAGAAGAAGTCGGGATTAATGAATTGCTTTTTATCATTTTTCTGAGTTTCAATTTTTTTCTTGTATTCTTCATCTGTAAAGGTGTCTCTTATATAAAGGGGGGTTAGGGCTTTTATTTCAATGTCAATGTAGCCAGTGTATCTGTCATTGTAGTATTTATCAAAATCAGGAATCTCCTCAGCGGTTACAACTTTTTCATTTAAAGGTATAAAGTTATATGGTGCTTTCGAGAATATGTTCTTACTTGATTGAACAGGCTTTGAGTTTTTGATTTTTTGTTGCTTTAAGATTTTGTCTTGAGTTTTGCTTTTGGAGTATATAACCTTTTCTTGATGGATTATTTGTATAATTTGTCCCTTTTGTCTATTAACTTCCACTTCCTGCTCATTTAGGGAATCATCGGATAGTTTTAAATCAGGAATTGGCATTGATTTTCCATTTGAAAATACAACTAATACAGAAAAATAGCCTTTCTTTGTTTTTGATAGTTTAAGTTTTGCCTTTTCCATTGTCTCCTCCTTTTTTATGGAAACTTTATATTCTTCTATTCCCGAAGTCTACAAATCTACAGTCAAAATAGGTTGCCTGAATCTCCTCTGAGTCAATGTAGTTTCTGGTTAAGATAAAAAGCCTGTTTTTTTTGTCGTCTATTTCTACATTTTCATCATAGGGAATTATTAATTCTGTGCCTCTGTCTTCTTTTAGTTTTATCCATCCGTTTCCTAATTTTTCTTTTTTTGTTCCCCACAGTACCTGATTAGCATCTACTGCATAAATGGTTTGCCCTTCTCCGTCAATTCTTAATCTTCCCTTTAGTTCATTGTTGTCTCGCCAGATTAGAAGTTCTCTATCCCTATTGAAAATCCTTAACTTTTGTATGTATTTTTCTTTTATTCTTTCATCTTTGTAGAATTCTAAATTCTCTGAGTTTACTTTGCCAATTAGCACCTTATAGTCAAGATAGACAACTATGTAACCAGTGGAGTTAAAGATAGATAAAGCTTCTTTTAAATTGCCTATTTTGAATAAAACTGTCTTTGATTTTATTTCATGAAGTTCAAGTCCATTGGCTTTCATGATTTACCTCCATAATTTACCAGAGATAAAACAAAATTATTCAGCATTTTTTTCTGGTGTTCTTGCAACTCCTCTATATTGCTAAAACTTATTTTATTGCTATTATCGCCATTCCATGATATTTTTGCACATTTTCCTTGAAGCACTCCTCTTCCAATTGCTTTTTCTCCACCTATTGGAAGGTCTCCTGTCCAGAGGTCCTTAAGAACAAGTAGCACAAGTCCTGCTTCATGGTCTTCATAGTTGGTGATTGTAATTTTAATATCAAAATTAGAAGGAGCTTCTTTGCTGAAAATTGGTTTTGTCTCAAGGAGTGCACTTTCAATTACTCCTCCTGTAAAACGGTCAATTTTGATTCTTGTTTGAACTTCTTCTGGATATCCTTCAATTATTGCTTCTTCAACAGTAATTTTTCCCTTTTTTGCCCTTTTTTTCTTTTCATCAACATCTCCGAATAAATCGGTGATTATACTGTCGGGTTTCCCAAGAGTTTTTATAATTCTCTCAGCCCTTGCTCTTATTGCACCTTTAATTGATGTGCCGGGTAAAACTGGCTTTTTATTTGATTTAATGTGTTCAATGTCTGGCTTGTCTGGGTCATAGTTATAGGAACGGACAATAAGGGAGTTTTTGATTATAAAATCTGCATTGATTGTAAAAGTTTTTTCAGTGGGTTCAAAATCCTCTACATTAAGTTCAGATATAACAGAAAAATCTTGTTTCAACCATCTCAAAACATCCTCTTTTTTTGAGAAGTCAAAGATATAAATTTTATGTGAAGAGAGCTTTATTCTTCCAAAGCCACTGTTTGTTTTTGCCCCTATCCTTATTTTTTCATTTTGAAGAAATGCGATTATTTTTTTAAGCATGTCCTTTTTAAATTCATCATATTGATTATTCAATGTAACTTCCATGTGGAGTTTAAATTTTGAACCGGACCCGATTATCTCATAGTCAAACTTTCCTTTATCCTTTGCAATTCCCCTTTTGTTGTCAATTTTAACTCCATCTCTTATTTCAATATTAGGTTCATTAACCGGTAAAAGGTCATCTATTATAATTGAGCTTTGTCTAATTTTTTCATGATTTGACTCTTCCCTTTGGCTTCCCCAGAAGTATTCAATTTGATCTTTATTACCTCCCAATTTAATTGAATGCCTTAGTACTCCTGCAAATGAGGTGGCTGGTATGTATGCATTGCCCTGACTGTCCTTTAATAAATCAACATCGCTGTTTTCGTCTTTTCCTGAACCTATAATTGCAGGACAGAGAAGCTCAATTTCCCCTTCTATAACAATTTTCCCGGTAGGAGTTGAATTTTTAACAGACATTTTTTACCTCCCCTTATCTTGCTCTTTCTGTTTTATCTTTTTCCTCATAGTTGAAAGAAGAGTGGAAAGATAGATTTTTTTAAGTTCTTCCTTTAGTTTCTCATCCATCTCAGGTTTGTAATTAATCTCTCTGCGTAGATTTTGCAGTTCGTGGATATTAAAATTAATTTCTTTCTCAATTGAGAAGGACTTGAGAAAATCATGGAGATTTTCTTTTTTATTATGGCATCTTTCAAGGTGCTCCCTTGCTGTTTGCTTGATGTTGTTTATTAAATTTTCAAAACTTCTATTTAAAATAGAAAGCTCAATTTTTGAAAGTAGAGACTTTGGTGGAAGTTTTTCAAAGTCGCCTGCCTTTTTGATTGCCTCTATCTTTGCATTATTTTTTAAATATTCTTCAATGACTTTTTTAATTAATTCATTTGTTTTTTCTGACAAAGGCGAATTAGGTTTTCTGTAGTCTTCATCATTTTCATCTTTCAATTTTATATCATTTTCCTTCTGCAATCCAATTATAAATCTTCCAAAACCCTCATGAGTTCTCAATCCAATTCCTGTTTTTTGTAGTTCCTTTAGTTTTTCCATATCAGCACCTTCAAGGAGAAAACATGAACCGGCTTTGAAACAAATCTCTGAAGGGGTTTTAAGTTTCCATACAGAGATAAATCCCTCTTCATCGGATTGCTTTATGAAGGATTTTATGATTTTGCAATTTAGTAATTTTTCAAGTTCCCTTAAATCTGTAGTTGAAAAGCCCATTTCGTTGTAAATAATTGTGTCAGAAAGTAGTGTAAGAACTATATCATCTTTTGGTTCCTCTTCAATTTTTACCTCTGAGTGGAACTCCTCTGGTTCCTTACTTAATATTTCAAATCTAATTTTTCCATACTGATTGTTCCTTGACCTGCCAATGTAATAAACTCCATCAGATATAATTCCTGTTAACTCCCTAAGGTCATCTTCCTTACCAATTATAAAGCCTTCAAATACCTGACCTTCATTAATTGATTCGTAATTGAATATCTGCCCCTCCTTTGATACTCCTTTTTCTCTATCTCTTGCATGATGGAAGTTTAGGGATTTTTTTACTCCTTTTATAATCAGTTTATTCTCATCTTGTCCTTCCTCTATTGTTGCAAACCCAAAAACTGCCTTTGTCTGCTTATCAAAATCTTTGTTTTGAAATAAGAGGTCATAGAATGTTTCTTTCCCTTTTTCCTTTTGTATTGAGAATGGAATTGGAAGATTTCTGTAAAATTCACCATTCCTTTCTTGAACAATATATCCATTTGTAGTCTTTATATCTCCCTTAAGAAACCAACGATAGAATTTTTCGTCTTCATGGGCTTTTTCTCCAAGTCCTTTTCTTTTAATGAACTCATTGGCAATCATTCCCCTTAAATGAGTTCCCGGAATGTAGTCAAGGGTGGCAACCATGTTTGGGTCACCGGTATTTGATGAAAATAATAATGGTGATAGAGATGTGATACGATATCTTATTGCTTGCATAACTCCTCCAATTTATTCAAAAAATTTATTTCCTTAGAGTTTTCATAGAGTTGACATTTAACTTTCCCAAATCCCCTGTTCCTTTTTGTTCCCAATAGCCTGAAGTTGAGGCATGCAAAGTAAAGAAGCCTTATATATTCATCTCTTTCCTCTTCTAAATCTATTGTGCCATTAAAAACTAAATCCTTTTTTGCAACCCTTATTGTTCTTAGAGAATGCTCCTTAGTAGTTCCTGTTTCTTCATCTATTGAAGTTTGTTGCCTTATCTCGCTGAAGTAGTTAATTATAGCTTGTCTGTTAATTATATTTTTGTATGCCTTCATTAGGTATTTTAGCCACTCAAAAATATTCTGGTAGTCCTCAATCACAAGATTTGAAAAATAAATTGGAGCCGGTTTCTCACTTCCTTTAGTACCAAATAGTGAGTCTACAATTTTAAATCTATTTTCAGAGTCAGTCATGGATAAATCAAAGAGGTTTATTTTTGCATTATGTAAAATTTCGCAGATTTCAATAGCTGAGTCTTTAAGACATCCTTTGATTCTTTTTGCAGGTATGTAGGGAATTCCAATTTCATCGTAAACAATGTCTGAATCAATAACTGCACCAAAGCCTTCTCCTGAACCAATTAGTGCTGGAGAATATAAAGTCAGTTTAAGGGTTAGTGTTTTCATAAATTCCCTCCCTGTAAGGCAAATTTAGGGTAAAACTCTGTAAGTTCAATCATGTCAAGATAGGGTGTTTCAGAATCTTTAATAATTTCATAACCGTCAAAATCTTTATAACTTGGAAGTTTAAGTCCCCTTGCCTTCATTTCCTCAATAAAAAGTCTATGAGCTTGTTTTCCAGAGTAAAGAACATCTCTTAATTCCATTATTTTTGAACGGGGAAATTTCTCTTTTCCCTTATTTTTGCCTACGATAGTAGCAACACAATTAAGAAGTTCATTAAGGGCTGAAATACTGTAGGGTCTTAAAATAAGACTTATATTTTCAGGATTTTTGTAATGTTCCTTTCTAATCTCCTTTAATTCTCCTGAAAATCCACCGTAGGATATGTGAAAGTCAATCCACGAGCCATTGTCTTTTAATTCTTTTCTTTTATCCTTGGCGTTTCTTATTAAATCCTCACTTAATTTATATCCCCTGTAGAAGGGATATTTTGTCTTTGTAATTGCAACCCCTGCACATGCTGATAGAGGTTTAAAGTCGGAGACCTGTTTTTTTTGGAACTCTTCAAGAAATATTTTTGCAAGCCATATTCCAAGCCTTCCATCTGATACGAATAAAATGTCATCACCACCAATAATTATGGGTCTTATGGGTAGGATAGTTTTATCTCTTTCATCTTCTTTTTTACTATTTTCTAAGATAATTCCTTCATCCTCTAAAACTTTTTCTTCTATTGCCTCTACAACAGCCTTTATAACTTTCTTGAAAGTCTCCATTGTAGCATCCCTAACAGATTTTGACAGTTCTCTTAAACTTGGAAGGTCCTTTTGGGAACGAAATCGCTCTCCCATATCGTTTCCATCTATAAAAACAATCGCAATGTGGCTATCCTGTTTTCTTTTTTGACCAAGTTTATCAAGCTCGTTTGTGAAGGTGTATTTATTATGGTAATCACATTCTTCAAGAATCTTCTTCAATTTTTTATCAGCCTGTTCTACTGCCATTATCTTTGCATTGGATACTGAAGATATGTAACTCTTTTTTTCTTCTGGTAATTTTTCACACCATATCTCTGCTGAATAACCTGTATTTGGACATTCTGCAGTTATTCCATGCCTTCTTATTATAGTTTCAGGTATAAAACTTGACTTTCTCTCCGATAGTTTTATAAAGAGATCTTTAATACTACCAGAGAAATTGTTAAAATCTATCTTTCCAATTGCACTGGCTGGAATTAAACCAGGGCAATGTACAAGAAGCCTCATGCTCCATTTCTTTAAAAACTCCTCTGCAATATTTTTGTTTTTAAAGAAAATAAGGGCATTACCACCACCAATGTAGCCAATTTCAAAGGATGCTTCGGGTTCCAGTATTTTTATTTTTTCGGGATTCTTCTCCCAAGCATCATAGTAGTTATAATCACTCGGTGGGTTTAGAATTTCCTTTATTACCTCTTTAAGATGGCTATCGTATATTTCCTTTACAATGTGGGATGCACCAATGTTTTCCTTTAGATTGTTTGTGCTGAATATGTATCTCTGGATTGACATGGTATCAAGTAATACTGCGAAGACTTCACAGTTCATGATAACCTCCGAAATTATTCTATGTATTCTTTTATTCTCTGGGACAAAATCTCTTCTTTGAGGTCTTCAATCCCAAGAACAAGAATGTTTTCCTTTCCTCCTGTATCAACTTCAAGTTCATCCTGTGTATCTTGCTTCTTTGTTTGTTTAAGAGTGCTAATAAGAATTGCCCTTGATTCATCACCTCCTATCTGCCTTGTTCGCATAAAAATTTCAAATCCTTTGTTTTTGCATAAACCTTTTTCTTTTGAGGTTGTGCAGGATATCCCTATTAATTGATAGCCCTTTATAATGAGTACATCTATTTCAAAATTTTTACTTGAGCCTTTCCACTCAGGTTTCACAAACTTCCAATTAATTTCAATGGTGATTTCATCGCCGGTGATATTTTTTCTCAATACTTCATATACATATCTTTCAAACCATTTTCCATCAAGAAATTTAATGGCTAACTCAAGATGTTTGTTTGAAAGCGGTTCTTTTGGAGAGCCATCTTCATTGAATAGCCTGTATTCTTCAGGCATTGACTTTACTACATCAAGAAAAAGACCCTCTGCCTTTACTTCAATTTTTTTCTCTTTCAGTTTTTCAATCCTTTCCTTGTAAAATTTAACTTTTTTTAATAGGTTACCTTTTTCATTCGTTAAAAATTCTCTTTTGTAGTTTGAAAAGTATTCACTAAGTTTTCCATTGTCAATTATCTCTTTGAATTTGTCGAGAGCTTCTTTAAATAAAAATTCCTCAGTTTCGTTCATTAGTTCAAATCCATGAAGTTTAATAAGTTCCTCCATTTTAAGCTTTATATCTTTTCTTAAATCTTTAGTCGTTCTCTCATCGTCATATATAATCCTGTAGTTTCTTGCATCAAGATAGGAAAAAGAAACATCTATGTTCTGCTCACTTGCATATTTTTCAATCCATCGGTAAGTATGTATTACCATAGCCTTTGTTCCACCTGTGTAATTTAGGTGAATTGAGTCTGTTTCATTTAAATGTCTCTTCATTTTTTCATTAAGGTCTCTTTCTATTTGTTTTGCATTACTTACATCAGAAAGGTTTATCTTGATGAAATTTAAAATTCTATCTTTATGGCGTTTTTGTATTAGTTCTTGCAGGTTATCTGCATATTTTTTTGTTCCTGCCTGAGATTGAGCTTTTTCAGAGTAAATCATAAGTATTTTGTTCAATGCAGGATTGTTTATCAGAAAGAATTCTGCAACAACAAAGTTTGGCAGAGGATTTGTTCCGATGAGCAAAACAAGAGTATTGAAGATTTTGTCAAAACTCTCCATAAAATAATTGGAGGTAATTATAAAAAAATTTAAAAAAATTTTTCAATCAAAAATAAATTTTCTTGGAATTGCCATTAGAAAAACCTCCTTTTTCTAATGGCAATTTTAAGCATGAAATTAATGATTAAGGATATTAAGCCAAATGAAATAATAACTTCAATTTTTGCGATTTTTAAGGATTTTTATGGTGGAGGCGGCGGGAATCGAACCCGCGTCCGAAGGTGCTACTTCTAAGCATCTACATGCTTAGTGGAAGTTTTGAGATTCGGAAATTAGCTCGCCCTTCCA
>Ga0078972_1012224_pt1 | contig 14873 bp, 12 predicted proteins | sample YelNatPaOPGAMG01_FD_67568 | JGI IMG/M metagenome (GOLD analysis project Ga0078972, IMG submission 67568) | Hot spring thermophilic microbial communities from Obsidian Pool, Yellowstone National Park, USA - OP-RAMG-01 (SPADES assembly) (version 2) | ecosystem: Environmental > Aquatic > Thermal... | reverse complement strand
TGAACCGTATAAAGCTGATTGGGCTAATGGTGTTAGAAAAAACATTGTTGTAAGACTTGTTTGTAAGGGCTTGTCTGCTCGAGTATATTGCTGGGCTTTAGAAAATAATGTTTCGCGTTGGCTTTCCCGCAAGCTCGGTGCCAGTTTAACTAGAAGTGAATAGGCATGCCAGAATACAGCATAGTTTCTAACCTTTCTCGTGAATTATGGAATTCCTTTCTAGAAAAGCGCACCGTCGGGAATTTTGAACAATGTTTTGAATATGGCAAAATATCAGAAAAAGCTTTTCCGAGAACTAATGTTGTCAGATTGGCTTGTATGCGTGGAGAAGACGTTGCTGGTATTCTTCAGGGCACATATTCAAAATATTTTGGTTTTGGTATGACGTTAGGGGTGATGCGTGGGCCTCTTGTAAATCTAAAAGATGAAATGTTTACACAGGCTGTTGAAACTCTTTTAAAAGCGCTCGAAGAATATGCCAAGAGAAATCGTATTATCGAGGGGCGTATTTTGGTTCCTCAAGCTTGGCGTGTTGATAAAATATTCTCTTCTATGGGTTATTCGCTTACTGGCATGTTGAATGAGTATGTTGTCAATCTCGAGAATGGCGTTGACACCCTTTGGAAAGGCATTTCCCATAATAAGAGGCGGAATATTAAGAAGGCTTTGAATGAAGGCGTGGAAGTTTTTGAGTCTCGGGAGAGGGAAGACCTATTAACATTTTATTCTATGCTTAGGGCTGCTGAAGAACGGGCTGGTTTCATTAGCTACCCTCTATCATGGTTTGAGGCTGTTTGGGACATTTACCCATCAGACCTTTCAAAAGTTTTTTTAGCTAAATGGAGTGGAAAGGCTGTTTCTGGAGTTTTCACAGTTATGCATAGTAAAACTGTTTTTGCTTTGGCGGCTGGCTCTTTCAGTGAAGGATGGAAGGTTAGGCCTAATGATGTTATGCATTGGAAGGTTATGGAGTGGGCATGTCAGAAAGGCTACTCTAGATATCATATGGGTCTTGTTCATGAGCCTCCGCCGACTGAAGAATCAAGTTCATGGGGGATTTGGAGATGGAAAAAGGAATGGAATGGAAACTTGGAAAAGCTTCAAATTTTCCACAAATTTTTCAAACCGAAATATAAGCTTGTACTCGGGGCTAAGAGGCTTGCAGAAAAGGGCTATAGCTTCTTTAGATCCCTATGATTTTACATTTAAGATTCATAAACGTTTTATAAAGAATTTAGCAATTTTACGGTACTAGCGTATATGATGGCTTAAAGCTGGAATAAACTTTGAAGGGCAGAGTTGTCGTTTTCGCTCCTCACCCTGACGATGAAACTTTAGGGTGCGGCGGGACAATAGCCAAAAAATTAGCTGAAGGCTATGAAGTTATTATCGTTGTTATGACGGATGGAAGATTTTTGCTTTTAAAAAGTTTCGGGATAGATAATGATCCTTCACCCGAACAAGTTAAGGAGATTAGACGTGGGGAGGTTTTAAGGGCTACGAAAATTTTAGGCGTGCCGGAGAATAATGCAATTTTTCTGGATTTTGTTGATGGGACACTTGAGAAAAATGAGGAAGCAGCGGAGGAAAAAGTTACCGAAATATTGGAGAAGTATATGCCATCTGAAGTCTATTTTCCCTTCGAGCGGGATGCTCATCCAGATCATCAAGCGGCAAATCGTATTGTAAGAAGAGCTGTTGAGAAGTTTGATATAAAGCCGATGATGTACCGTTATACTATTATGCATAAGGCTGCACGTTTCGGCCCACTGATAGAGTTTCTTGCCAGCATTTTTAAGCGCGATAGAATCTACGTTGACGTTTCAGAGTTTCTCCCATTGAAGAGAGAGGCTGTTAAAGAATTTAAAAGCGAGCTAACGGCGATTTCACCCAAACAAAGCAAGCCCCACACTAAAGACTTTAAGAAATTCCTGAAAAAGAAAGAAACATTTTATATTGACAAGTGAAAGCGATTTAAATGTTGCAAATCGTATTTTTATGTTCTTTATTCATTTTCTTGGTAACTTATTTAGCATACTTTCTCTACTTAAGGAAATACGTCTATAAGCCTTGGAATATTCAAATACATGAAAAGTTTGAGCCTGAAATTTCGATTTTGATTCCTATCCATAATGAGGAGGCGAATATTGAATCTAAGCTTGAGAACGTTGAGAATGTTCTGTACCCTAATGAGAAGATGGAGATTATTGTTGTTGATGATGCTTCGGATGATGGTTCTGTGAGCAAGATTGAGGGCTTTATGGAGAAGCATCCTAGTTTAAACATTAAATTGGTGAGGCAGAATCCGCGGGCTGGGAAGTCTGCTGCCTTAAATAGGGCTTTAAAGGTGTCGACTAAGCCTATTGTGATTGTTTCTGATGCGGATACAAGGTGGCCTCCGGATATTTTGCGGAAGGCAATGCCCTATTTGGCTGATCCAAGTGTAGGGGCGGTCACTGGGAGAAGCGTAAACTTGAATGTTGGGGAGTCTTGGGTGACTAGGGCAGAGGAATCCTATTTGCATCTTGCTAATTTTGTTAGGGTTGGCGAATCAAAAATTCATTCAACTATTAGATTTGAGGGTGGTTTCTGCGCCTATAAGCGCGATGCCTTTGACCATTTTGACTGTGAGACTGGTTCTGACGACTCTGGAACGGCTTTGAACGTAGTTTCTAGAGGCTTTAGAACCATTTTAGCTCCTGAAGTAATATTCTACACAAGTTTTCCGTCAAGTTTGTTTGCGAAGTTTAAGGTTAAGGTTAGGCGGGCTAATCAGCTGATTGGCTTGTGGGTTAAATGTTTAAAGCTTCTTTTTAATGGAAGGCTTTCGCTTCCGAAAAGGATAGCCGTAGCTGAAATAGTCCTTTTCATTTTTAACCCGATAGTCTTTTTGATATTGATTGCTAGCGGTTTAGCCTTAATAGTTACGAGTCCTTTTTCTCCGCTTAGTTTAGCGATTATTTTTTCAGCTTTGAGTTTGCTGGTTTTTGCGAGGCGCATGTTTATTGAACTTTTCATTAGTAATGTTATTTTGGCTGGTGGCTTGTTGAGTTTTCTTTTTGGGCGGCGTTACATTGCTTGGGGAAAGTGAATTGGTAAATTTTTGGTGGTTTGGATGAGTTTGGTTGGGTTAGTTGAGTGTAAAACTCGGAATGTTGATTCGATTAAAAGGGCGGTTAGAGAGGCCTTTAGGCTGATTGATTACTCGCTCCCCAAAGTGGAAAAAATTGTTATCAAGCCGAACATGTGTTATTATTGGGATTGGTCTACTGGCCAGACCACAGATCCCTTTTTTGTTGCTGCTTTGATAAGGTTGTTTCGTGAGGAGATCTCCACAGATGTTAAGATTTCTATTGTAGAGTCTGACGCTTCTGCCATGAAGTGTAAATATGCGTTCAAATATTTGGGTTATGAGAAGCTCGCAAAAGATTGTAATGTGGACTTGGTTAATCTTTCATCTGTCGAGGCGGAAAAGGCTGCTGTGAAAGTGGCAGATAAGGTTTTTGAGTTTATGATTCCAAAAATTATTAGGGAGGCTGATTTGTGTGTTAATGTTCCGAAGATGAAGTATATGAGTTTCACGAAGATTTCTGCTGCTTTGAAAAACATTTATGGGTGTAATCCTTACCCAAAAAAGTTTGAATATCATTCTAAGCTGGATAAGGTTATTGTTGCGTTGAATAAGGTTATGCCTTTTGATCTTCACGTGTTGGATGGTTTGACTGTTTGTGGCTCCAAAACATTGAGGTTAGGGCTTGTGATGGCAAGCCAAGATCCTGTGGCAATCGACGCTGTAGCTGCAAAAATTATGGGTGTAAACCCAAAATCAGTGGCGCATTTAATGTTGGCGGAGAAAGAAGGCTTGGGTAAAACATCATTTATTGCTAAAGGTGTTGATATTAACTATTTTATGAGAAGGTTTCCCAGGCGAAGTTTTTCTGAAAAGGCAATAGCTTTAGGGTATAGAGTTGCCTGTAAATTGAGTTTAGATAAACGCCTAGTCTAGTGTTTGTGGTTGAAATGGAAAAAATTAACTTGGGAGTAATTGGCCTCGGATTTATCGGCAAGGTTCACTTAAGGAACTGCCTAAATTTGAAGTCTGTTAGGGTTGTTGCCGCTGCAGACACTTCGAAAAAAGCTTTAAACTATGCTAAGTCTTTTGGAGTTAAACAACTTTTTACCGATTATCATGAACTTTTGAAGCTTAAAGATTTGGATGCAGTGATAATTTCGCTTCCAACGCATCTTCACGCAGAATGCGCTATAAGTGCCATGGAAGAGGGAAAGCATGTTTTTCTGGAAAAGCCTCTTGCGCCAAATGTAGAGGAAGGCAATGAAATCGCTTCGGCTGCCAAGAAAAACGGTGTCAAATTTATGGTGGGTTATCCATTTAGGTTTGCTTCTCAATTTGTTAATCTGAAAAGTCAAGTGGAAAGTGGTTTTTTAGGTGACATACAAATGGCTTATGGAGTTGATATTGCAGCGGGTCCCTTTTTCCATAGAGCAGAAAGCACTGCGCCTCGTCCGGTGCCCGAATGGTGGCTAAACAAGGAGTTGACTGGGGGTGGTGCACTTATGGATTTGGGGTGTCACATGATAAACTTGTTAAGGTGGTATCTTGGAGAAGTTTCAGTCATTAAAGCCCGTTTGGGCTATCGGTATAATTTTGATTTTGAAGACTATGCGACTTGCATTGTGGATTTTGAATGTGGGGCGTCGGCAGTTGTAAATGTTGGATGGTTTTCGCAAAGCGTTGCGGTGGGCTTAGAACTTCACGGAACAATGTCACATGCTCGGGCTTATCATTCTCCATCAAACAAGATAGTTACGGCGATTAAGTTAATTTTGGGTAGAACTCCAAGATTCTTCATTCCTTATTTAAAAGAAGTTTCGCATTTCGTTGACTATATACGAAATGATGATGGTGAGAATCGACTTTCAGGCGAAGATGCATTAAAGGACTTGGAAATAATTGCCAAAGCATACAAAAATCAGATCAATTAGTGAAAAAGGGCAATTATTGAGTTGAAAAATGTTAGTTTGCTGTTTGAGGTTTAATTGATGCAAATTTGCATTTTAAGCTCTTTTGAAGATTCTTTAGCGGGTAATACTGGTTATTCTGTAAGGATATGTAATCTAGCCAGAGGACTTGTGAGGCAAGGTAACAATAAAGTGCAAATTATATTACCAAGCTACAAGCCGTGTAACGAAGATGTTGAAGGATTAAAAATTATTAGGATTAAGGGGATTTTGCCAAAAAAGTTACTGGAACTGCTAAGCAAAATAATTGGAATTGAAAAGCCAGCTTCTCTGTATTTTTTCGATCCAGTATTTATTTTTAAGACGTACAAAGTAGTTCAGCAGTGTGATATTGTCCAGCTTGAGCAGCAGACCACCGGAGTTTTATTCGCCATAATGATTAACCTTATATGCAAGAAGCCTTTGGTTGTCGATTGCCACGATGTATTTCAATCGTTGAGGATTAAATTTTCTGGTAGGATAAGAAGATTTTTTGAAACTTTTTGTGAGAAACTCACGTATAGATTTTCAAATTTAATATTAGCCGTTTCAGGCGAAGAGAGAAAAATATTGATTAATTATGGAATAAGTGAAGACAAAATTAGAGTTGTGCCAAATAGTGTTGATATCGATTACTTTAACGTAAATATAGACGCGTCTATTGTCAAGAAGAAGTACGGTTTGCAAAACCATCGTGTTGTTGTTTTTGTCGGAAATCTTGAATATGTTCCCAATAAAGAGGCAGCACAACTAATAGTTTCCAGAATTGCCCCAATAGTCAAAACGAAAATTAAGGACGTTAAATTCCTTATTGTTGGAAGAACGCAAACGAAATTTAATTCATCCGACATTGTTTTTACCGGAGTCGTTGATAACGTCGCTGAAGTTCTTCGTGCTTCTGATGTTGCAATCGCTCCGCTACTGCATGGGTCTGGTACAAGGTTAAAGATCCTTGAATACTTTTCATGCGGGTTGCCCGTTGTATCCACAACTATCGGAGTAAAAGGGTTACCAGTTAAAAATGGTATTCATCTTTTAATTGAAGATGATCTGACATGTTTTGCCTCCAAAATAGTCGAATTGCTAAAAGATAAGGAGCTGTCGGTAAAATTGGGTGAACAAGCGAAGGCTTTAGTGGTTAATAACTACGATTGGACAAAGATTACCGGATATCTGCATTCTTTATACCAAAGATTGTTGGCTGAAGGATATGTATCCTAAGGTAACTATTGGAGTGTGTGTAAGAAATAGCGCCGCTACTCTCCGAGACGCTATTGAAAGTATTATTGCTCAAGATTACCCCCATGAACTTATGGAAGTTATATTCGTTGATGATGGAAGTGAAGACGAAACTCTTTCTATAATCAAAAGCTACATTCCGAAGATGGATATGAAAGTTAAAGTTTTTCATCATGAATGGAAAGGGTTAGGCGCTTCCAGAAATGTGGTTGTTAACAATGCTGAAGGAAAATATATCATTTGGGTTGACGGAGACATGATTTTACCGTCTAATCATGTACGTTTACAAGTGGAATTTATGGAGCAAAACTCTAAAGTGGGCATAGCCAAGGCTAAATATGGCATTATGGCAGAAAGCATAGTTGAAGTTTTAGAGAACGTTCCCTTTATTATTCTTGATTCGATAAATGGGTCGCTTGACTCAAAGCTGCCAGGCACAGGTGGAGCCATTTATCTTGTTGAAGCTATTCGTGAAGCAGGGGGTTTTGACGAAAAGCTTAAGGGAACCGGAGAAGATCAAGATGCCGCATTCAGAATTAAGAACTTAGGGTGGCTCATAAAGCGGAGTCCCGCCATTTTTTATGAGAGAAGAAGCAGAACTTGGCGTATAATTTGGAATAAGTGGGTATGGTACGGATTTGGTGATTACGATCTTTACTGTAAAAATAGAAGTATTTTCTCGCTTTTCAAAATGAATCCATTGGCTGGATTTGTAAATGGACTTCTTCAAGTTGCGCCTGCCTATAAATTAATACGCAATAAATTCGTTTTTCTTCTCCCCTTTCACACGTCAATTGAAAGGACTGCTTGGTGCATAGGATTTATTAAAAAACAAATAAATCGCTAACCAGACTGCTGTCTACGTTATGATGTGTGGTGAAAAGTCATAACCTTACTTTAGTCCCATCATGGGAACGAAAGCCTACATAGCCGTCGGCTATCCATTTTGCGCTTTTTTACGTGCGCTAAGTGCCAAAGAGATGTTTTTTTAATATTTCGCCACCGGTTGTAGGATCAAAGTTCGGTGCTCCAGTGTGAAGTCTAAATACTCCTATACTTCTCCACCAGAAAGCACAATAATGGATTCCCCATCCGTGGAAGAGGCTTAAAGTATTGTTCCAAGCTGCCAATTCTCTAGTGTATTCATCTCCCGTCCAGTCAATGTCACATCCAACCTCTCCGATGAATAATGGAACCTTCATTGTTTCCTGTGCCCATTTAATGCCTTCGTATTCAAGTGCTGTTCTCACGTGGTCGTAAACCCAGCCGTAATAACCATATTTTTGTTGAGCTGAATACTGGTAAAGTCCTGTGCCACCATACAGTCTATAAACGTGGGTGCTGTAGATAACGTTGTTGAGGGGGTCTGTTAAATTGCCTTTTGCATTTTCTAACCAATCATGCAAGGTGTACCCATTTAAGGCATAAATTTCCCCTGTTTGCGGGTCTTCGTATAGGTTGCAATAGACACCCATTCCCCATTGGAAAATGACTGGTTGTGTTGCGCCTTCTTCTCGTATAGCATCCACGCAGAGGTTCCAAGCGTTCATCCAATCCATAAAAGCCTCTTCACTCGTCTTGTTTGAAGACGCTGAGTTGCAAGGTTCATTCCATATTTCAAATATAACGTTGGGATAACCTTTTAATTCACTTGCCACACTCCTCCAGAATTCAACAAATTCCGAAACATTCGCTATTACATTGCTTGCGTTTGGGCTTGTCTGATATGGTGGAAAAGGCAACGGGTCTTGGTCACATCCACTCCAATAACACTTCACAGTATAGGCGTCGTAAATCACATACATACCTCTTTCAGCAGCAAACTGCGCCAACCGCTTCATTGCTTCTCTCGCGGATATGCGACAATAGGGCGAAGCTGGATGTCCGCTGTCTGGACCAATATCATACTTCCAAAGTTCAACAGAAAAATGACATCGAACCGTGTTTACACCCCAGCTTTTCATAGCATCTAATTCAGCTTCCACATTTTCATCCGTCCACAAAGTAGAACCCATCCATGTGCCATCAGGGTCATCTGCAAACTCAACTTTATTAACGCCTCTAAGCAAAACGGTCTGATTTAGAGAATTTTTAATATATCTTCCTTCAACATGCAACGGCAATACTGACACTATTTTTCCTGAACTGCTTATAGTTAAATTGGTAAATAGCAATGCAATTACAGGAGAGAAGCTGAAAATCCCAACAAGTATAACTGAAATCATAAGCACTGCGTAAAGTTTTGTGTACCTCATTTCTTTTGTAACCCGTTTAATTATTTGTAGTCTGCAAGTTAAAATATTTTGATTACATAACATATTGTTCATGCTCTTCACCTAAACATATGGGAAAGGTTTTAATAAATCTTGTGTCGTACGATAATAGATTAAAACTTTAAGAACATTTCCTATACAGAGTGAGGGATGTTGCTAGATGAATCCCACGTTGGATAAATGGGCAAGATTAAACTTTCTGATAATTCTTGTGTTTTTGCAGTTAACGGTGTATCTCACAGTGATTTTTGATATTCCAATTGCTAGACAAGTTTTAGGATTCACTTATTTCAATCTTCTCCCGGGTTTTATAATTCTTAAACTGTTAAAGTTAGATGATGACCTTGATATTACTGAAACAACTCTTTTAACAGTGGGACTCAGTATTGTTTTCCTAATGTTTGCAGGACTTTTTGTAAACGAATTTGGTGTCTTTTTTGATGTTAAAAAACCGCTTTCATTAACACCTTTAATTATAATTTTGAACAGTTTTATACTCTTGGGTGGAGTATTAGTTTATCTAAAAAGTGAATGTGTGAAAAATTTTTTAGCCTCAAATTTCAGGATACCCTTATCTGCCTTATTTTTTATGATTCTCCCTGTTTCGGCAGTTTTGGGGGCAATATTGGCAAATGTTTATAGTAGTAATTTGATTCTTCTAATCATAATATTATTAACAGCCATATTATTCGCTGTTGTGATTCTTTCGGAAAGATTTCTACCAACAAGATTTTATCCATTTGCTGTTTTTTGTTTTGCCCTTTCTCTTCTCTTCCAAACATCTCTTGTATCCAAATATTTGTATACAGGAGACATTCACATGGAGTATTTTGTTTTTAGAATAACCGAAAATAGTGCGCGGTGGGAATCAGTATTTACGGTTCCCATGGATATAGTGTACGGTAGACTAAATTCAATGCTCAGTATTACAATCCTTCCCACCATTTATTCAGTTACACTAAACATGGATGCTTCATTGGTGTTAAAACTTCTTTATCCGTTTATTTTTTCTTGTGTACCAGTAGGTTTGTACAAATTATGGCAAAAAGAAGTTGGAGCTAAAAAAGCTTTCATCGCTGCTTTTCTTTTCATGTCGTTTAATACCTTCTATACCGAAATGTTGGGGTTAAACAGACAGATGATTGCGGAACTTTTTTTTGTTTTGCTGCTACTTGTAATTTTTAATAAAGATATGAAATCCTTTAACAGAATGGTGTGCTTCATGATTTTCAGTTTTGCGTTGATAGTATCACATTATTCTCTTGCAGAAATTTTCTTGGTTTTTATATCCACTTTCTTTATTCTATCGATTATCTTCAAACATCAAAATAAAAATGTAGCCGCAAGTATGATTATTTTCTTTTTAGTTTCGATGTTTGCATGGTATATTTATACATCAAGCTCTGCTGTATTTGAAAGTCTTTTAACTTTTGGTGATTATGTTTTGCGCCAGTTAGTTGACTTCTTTAATCCTACGTCGCGAGGTCCGTACGTGTTAAGGGGTTTGGGGTTGGAAGCACCCCCTTCTATTTGGAACGCTATTGGAAGAGCATTTGCATATATTACGGAGGCTTTAATTGCCATTGGTTTTGTTGGGATATTATTAAAACGGGTTAAAAGAGGCTTTAGTCGGTATTATTTTATGCTTAGCTTAATTGCCATGATAGTTTTGTTTGCTCTTATATTGGTTCCGGGACTAGCAAGCACTATTAACATGACGAGGTTCTACCATATACTATTATTTTTACTAGCTCCTTTTTGTGTGATTGGAGCAGAGGTTATATTGAGCTCAGTTTCTAAGCAAAGAACAGCCCTTTATAGCTCAATTCTGTTGTTATTTGTGCTAGTGCCATATTTTCTTTTCCAGACAGGTTTTGTTTACGAAGTTGCTGGGGTTGAAAGTTGGTCTGTGCCTTTAAGCAAGTATCGAATGGATAATCAAATTTTAATGTGCACGTTTGCATATATTAATGGTTGGAAGACGTCCGGTGCTTTGTGGCTTAATGGACATGTCGATGTTCAAACTGCAAGAATATATAAAGATTGGTCTGCACATGAGTTGGTTAGTTATGGTATGTTACCGTATGCACAATTTTTGTCGAACACCACAGTTGTGCCGCCTGCTGGCATCGTGTATTTGAGTTATTTGAATGTTATTGATGGATTGGTCGTAACACTGGATGGCCGGATTTTTAATTCTACGGAGCTTCTTTTTATCACCAATGTGAATTTGGTGTATTCGAACGGTGGATGTCAAGTTTATGTAGTCCCAGAGGGGTAGTAAATTTCTGTTGGGCAACTAATTTTATTTAGGTGGGTGTGCTTTGAAATTAAAATATGTTAAATTAGAAGAGCCTAAGGTTTTTGGGAAAAACCTCTTATTGTCAAATATATCTTGTTCAAGGACCGTTGAGAAATACTTTGGTCGGAAAAGTCTTTGGGTGAAATACGATGTCGATATTGAAAGCGTTGATGCAAGTATTCTGAATATCCCGGTTTTGTCCAATGTCATAACGGTTGCGTGGGCGTCTGGTGCAGACGTATATGTTAAAGAACTGGATAAATCTTACTTTGAAGCTTTAGAGGAGATTAGGTTAATATTCAAAAACTGGTATCCTAAACTTTCCTTCTCTACTAATATTCATGTTGAAAAGTTAGTTTCAAATAAGTTTTCAGGCGAGAAGCATGGGCTACTATTCAGTGGTGGCGTAGATTCATTAGCTTCTTACATTAGACATAGAAGCAAAAAACCAAATTTGATAATGATATGGGGAGCTGACATTCCACTTGACAAGAGAAGATTTTGGATAAAAGTTAAAGAAAAATATGAAGACTTTGCAAGGCAAGAAGGTGTTCAAATAGATTTTATCAAAACAAATTTGCACGAGTTCTTAAACGAAGGTCCATTAAACATTGATTTTGGCAGATACCTGACAGGTTCATGGTGGGGAAGCCTTCACCACGGAGTAGCTCAGTTAGGAATATGCGCTCCCTTAACTGTTGTAAAAGGCATTGGAAAACTCTTAATTGCATCTTCGAATTCGCCTAAATGGTATCCTTGGGGGTCACATTGGCTTGTGGATAACAAGCTAATGTGGGCGGATATAAAGATTCACCACGATGAGTACTTAAGTAGGCAAGACAAAATTAGAAAGTTGTTAAAAGAGTACTTAAGAAATAATAGGCAAATTCTTTTAAGAGTCTGTTATTCGCAGTTTTGTAATTTTAATTGCAATAAATGTGAGAAATGTCGCAGAACAATCGTTGGCTTAGTATTAGAAAACATTGACCCTGCTCAGTGTGGTTTCAGTATAGATCAAGGTTTCTTTGATATCCTAAAAATGGATATAATTAAAGGTAGAGTCATCAAAGATTTAGGTGATTTCGTAGAGTGGCATGATATTCAAAGGCATATTCCGAAAAAAATGAGCCACAACCTTTATAATTGTAAAGAGTTCTTTGATTGGTTTAGAGAATTTAACATTTTAGAAAATATACCGACGACTAAAAATATGCCGAGGACTAGATTTGATGTTGCATGGTGTTTATTTTACATCTACTATAAATTCCCTAGAAATGTCCGAAGGGTAATGGCTAAGTTACTGAAACCAGTAGCTATATTTGTTTTACCTTCTAAAATTTAATGTAACGGAGGCAAAAATTATCCCAACAAATTCACATGCGTGAAACATACCTCTTTAATATACAGGACATAGGGATCTTTAAAGGTTTTTAAATTGGATGACTTTCAAAAATTGTTGCTGCAACACAAGGATGAGGATTTCTTAGTTATAAATCCGCCTGGAACTAAGGGCGATCAATTAATATTAATGGGTTTGGAGAAAAAACTAAGAGAACTAAACATCCATTATAGGCTTTTCCACTTTGGGTCAGAATCATTATTCCGTAAAATATGCGACTTAGCGGACAGGCAGTTCCTGAGGTACGCCAAAAACGTTAGAAAAAAATGGGAGCGCATAATGTTTCAGATAAGTAATACGCTAAGTAGAAAAGCTCATATAATTCTTGATGCTTCTCAAAGTGTCTTTTTGCTCAGGGGAGGAGGCTATATAAACGACATATGGAAAGACTACAATGTGTTATGCAGTATTTTCCAGGCAGTCCAAAATAAACAAGACTTCATAGTTATTATTTCGCCTCAATCTTTCTACTTTGTCTCAACATATTTTCCCAGATTTTTTGACAAAATAAAACAACCAGTGCACATTTTTTGTCGTGAAAAATATAGCTATCGCATTTTAGAATCAATGACTTTCCCCAAAAACGTTCACATACATTTATCCCACGATACAGCCCTATACTTGTCAAAGGAAGATTTTTCACTTCGAGATAGGAATGAATCATACATTTTAATTGCACCAAGAAACGATAGAGAATCCGCTGTAACATGGGATAAACGCAAAATCCACGGCTCAACAAAAACTCTTTTCGGAGACATAATAAAACTCGACAAATTTAACGATTATGTGAATATCATATGGAACGCGCGACAAGTTTACACCGACAGACTCCACAATGCAATTTTATCAGCACTCTTAGGAAAGGATACGTTTCTGTACCCAAACTCATACCATAAAAACAAAGGAGTCTACGAGTTCAGCTTGTCAGCTTATCCCAACGTAAAATTTGTTAACTCCTACGAATTTCAAGGAGTAAAATCCTAGCACTAATGAAGAAAGCGCTTATAGGGTGAAAATTGAATGAAAAAACCTCTTGTTTCAGTTATAATACTGAATTATAACGGTCTCGAATACCTCAAAGGAATACTGAAAGACTGCTTAGATTCAGTCTTAAAAAGTAATTATCCAAATTTGGAAGTGATTTTCGTTGATAACGGGTCCACAGACGGAAGCGCAAGTTTTGTTAAGAAAAACTACTCGAAAATAAAGGTAATTCAAAATAAACAAAACCTAGGCTTTTCTGAAGGCTTTAATACAGGCATAAGAGCCTCAAAAGGGAAATATTTAGCTCTATTAAGTAATGATATGATCGTTGATCCAAACTGGCTTAACCCAATAGTCCAAATCATGGAGAAAGATAAGCAAATAGGACTTGCAGGGTTTAAGCGTTTAGTTTTAGGAACAAAAAATCTACTTGATGGTATAGGAGGAAACCTCTATTTATGTGGTCGAGCTAAACCAGTGGGAACATTTGAAATCGATAGAGGACAATACGACAACATTATAGGAGACTTAGACTACATCGGTGGGGCAATGGTGCTTAGAAGAGAAGCCTTAAGAAAAGTGGGATTATTTGACCCAAATTTTTTTATTTTCTTTGAAGATGTTGATTTATGTTACCGCTTACGCAAACACGGTTATAAAGTAGTATGTATTCCGCAATCTATAATCTTCCATAAAGGTCAGAGCACCATTAACAAGCTAAATAAAAACAACTATCTTGAATATATGGGGAATAGATCCCGCCTAAGATGCGCCATAATTCATTTCACGATGACTCGGCTGCTGTCCACCGTTCTTTTAGACTTAATGGGCCTGATTCTAGCAAATTCTTCAAGCAAGAAAGCAATAATAAGAGCCTACTGGTGGAATTTGAAAAACATCAGCAGCGCCTTAAAACTGCGCCTTTTATATGGGCCATCCCCCCCATACAAGTGTAAGCATCCACTTCTCGCTTTTGGCTTTCCAGACTTAACAAGGCGAATTAGAGAAATAATCCATTTACAATAATTTCAAGCGCTTAAAACTTAGCGTATTTACAGAAAGTTAAACATTCGCGCGCGCATTTAAAATGTGCCACAGAAATAGCTGAAAACCAAAAAGACATTTTCCTAGAAAAGACCATAGCCAGAAACGTTGAAGAAGCTAAAGAAATAATAGCTGCTGCTCAAAAACACTCCATAAAAACTTATGATGGGTTATCCCATGCGATTCGCCACAGAATTCCAGCAGCTAAAACAGAAAATGAATGAAGGAGTTTTAGGCGACGTTGAAATCGCCCAAGCCACATACATAAGCTCAGGCTCCCTATTCCACAGAGCTGAAGGCCTAACACCAAAACCCGTTCCAGAGTGGTGGTTTAACAAAGAATTAACAGGCGGAGGAGCCCTCGTAGACCTAGGCAGCCACCTAATAAACATCTTGATATGGTATTTCGGCGAAATAACAGAAATAAAAAGCTACTTAGGCTATAGATTTAACATGCCCTTCGAAGATTCAGCCATATGCTTGGCAAAATTCGAAAACAACACTAAAGCCATAATAACCGTAGGCTGGTTCTCGCAAGATTATCAACTAAACATCCAACTATACGGAACAGTAAAAACAATCCAAAGCCAACACAAACCCCTAAACAAGCTAT
>Ga0078972_1007340_pt2 | contig 14875 bp, 16 predicted proteins | sample YelNatPaOPGAMG01_FD_67568 | JGI IMG/M metagenome (GOLD analysis project Ga0078972, IMG submission 67568) | Hot spring thermophilic microbial communities from Obsidian Pool, Yellowstone National Park, USA - OP-RAMG-01 (SPADES assembly) (version 2) | ecosystem: Environmental > Aquatic > Thermal... | reverse complement strand
AATAAGATTCAACGCCCTCTGTCCCTTGTCAAAGAGGGATGACGCTGGTGCTTCATCCCCCTCTTTATCAAAGAGGGGCAAGGGGAGTTAAAAATAAGATTCAACGCCCTCTGTCCGTCTTTATCAAAGGGGGATGACGCTGGTGCTTCATCCCCCTCTTTATCAAAGAGGGGCAAGGGGAGTTAAAAATAAGATCTAACGCCCTCTGTCCCTTGTAAAAGAGGGATGACGCTGATGCTTCATCCCCCTCTTTATCAAAGAGGGGCAAGGGGAGTTAAAAATAAGATTCAACGCCCTCTGTCCGTCTTTATCAAAGGGGGATGACGCTGGTGCAAATGAATTTATCAACCAACCGTCTCAGTCCAATATGTCATGGACTCCTACATCAGGTTGACCAGCTGATTTATAAGCTGTATGATTTAACAGAGGAAGAGATAAAAATAATTGAAGGAGCATCATTATGTTAACAAAAATTGCTATAAGGAATTTTAAGAGATTGGATGCTGAATTGGATTTATCATCAGTTGTTGTGTTTGTGGGACCAAATAATTCCGGGAAAACTTCTGCCCTGCAGGCAATATCCCTTTGGGAATTCGGTTTAAGGAAGTGGTATGAACTTAAAGGTAAAGTATCAAAGGCTAAAGAAAGAACGGGTGCGGTGATAAATAGAAAAGATATTTATAACATTCCTGTCCCGTCATTGAAACAATTATGGAGAGACTTACAGGTGAGGAAGCTAACAAAAAAAGATGGCAAGCAGGAAACGAAAAACATTACAATAGAGGTTTCAGTTATAGGAAACACAGAGGGAAAGAAATGGTCTATGGGTTTGGAATTTGATTTTGCTAATCCTGAGTCTTGTTATGTTAGACCTTTCAGTTCAATTAATGAAGAGACAGTTACACTCGCAATGAAAGAACAGGTGATTCTTCTACCGCCTATGTCCGGGTTATCAGCCGAAGAATACAAATTAACACCGGGCACTATAAATGTTTTTATTGGTCAGGGTAAAACTGCTGATGTATTAAGAAACCTCTGCTGGTATGTTTTCGATAATAATAAAGATAAATGGCAAGAAATTGTAGATTTAATTGATGAGATGTTTGCCGTAAAAGTAAATCCGCCGGAATATGATTCTGCCACAGGTAGGATTACAGTGACATACAACGAAAAAAATACTAATTACGACCTAATTAATGGAGGCAGGGGATTTCATCAGGTTTTGCTTTTATTAACTTATATTTATTTTAACTCGGGGAGTGTTGTTTTAATTGATGAACCAGATGCACATCTGGAAATATTAAGACAAAAACAGGTTTTTAATCTTTTATGTGATATTTTAACCCGTGAAAAATCTCAGTTAATCATAGCTACTCATTCAGAGGCACTACTGAATGAGGCTGTTCAAAGATCTAATGTAATTGCTTTTCTTGGCAAACCCCATATTGTAAATACAAGTTCTCAACTGATAAAATCGTTAACCGCAATCGGATTTGAGCAATATCTTCTTGCGGAACAGAAGAAATGGGTTTTATATTTGGAAGGTTCTACTGATCTAAATATGCTAAAAGGATTCGCAAAGGTATTAGAACATCCAGTTTTAAAATATTTGGAAAATCCATTTACAAAATATGTTGGAAACATACCTGAAAATGCAAGAAACCACTTTTACGGCTTGAAGGAGGCGGTTCCGAACTTAAAAGCATTTGCATTGTATGATAGGACTGAAAGATCACTCCAACAGGATGATTTGTTTGAAATGATGTGGACAAGGAGGGAGATAGAAAATTACCTTCCTTTACCGGAAGTGATAGAGCGATATTTTGAAAACCGACCTCGTGACCTTTTTTCAAGCAGCGATAAAGATTTAATTAAAGAGATAATTAAGGAAGAAGTGCCACCCGCGGCATTAAGAGATAAAAATCACGATTTTTGGATAAACACAAAGATAAGTGATGAATTTTTAGATAGGATTTTCAAAAAATTTGCTGAGGAAAAAAACACAATTGTCCCTCTCCTTAAAAAAGATTATTATCTTTTAATTCAATATTCAAAAACAAATGAAATATCAGAAGAAGTAAAAGAAAAATTAGATAAAATTTTTGAAATCGCAAAAATAGAAGATAATAAGACAAATGTTTAAAGATAGGTATTTAAAATGCCAAAAAAACAAAACACAGAGGCGGACACAAACGAGATAGAACACCCAATTGAGATAGTTCATAAGTTGTATGATTTAACAGATGAGCGCAGTGATATTTGCACAGACCGAACCTGGTGTTTCTTCAATAAACTGATATTTCAAGACCTGACCCCCGTCACCCATTTGACCCCCGTCACCCATTTCTTCAATAAACTGATATTTCAAGACCTGACCCCCGTCACTCATCCCCCTCTTTATCAAAGAGGGCGGGGTACCCAAGCGAAGCTTGGGTCGGGAGTTAAAAATAAGATTCAACGCCCTCTGTGCCTTGTCAAAGAGGGATGACACTGGTGCAAATGAGTTCACAAACCAACCGTCTCAGTCCAATATGTCATGGACTCCTGCATTGTCTTGACACCCTATAATGTTAATGCTACCTCTATACAAAACGAAATGGAGGTAATGATATAGATGGCTCAAACAGGTAAGGCAAGAAAACCACCTAAAAAATCAAAATCTGTTTTAAAAAGACAGAGACAGAACATAAAGCGAAGGGCACGCAATGCATCTGCGTTAGCTTCTTTGCACACTGAGGTAAGAAAGTTTAATACAATGCTACAGAACAAGGAAATAGACAAGGCAAAAGAATTCTTAAGAAGACTGGTGGCATTGGTTGCGCACCTTTCCTCAAGAGGAATTTTGAAGAAGCAAACAGCGAGTAGAAAAATTTCTCGTTTGTATCTACGTCTCAATAAGGCTTCTCGTGCAGTAGCTCAATAGTTAGCATATCAAGTATGATGTTATTATTGAGCTTACCACTTCTGAGGGCAAGTGTGTAATTATAGATAAGCTCTATTCTTTTTATCAAAGTATCTACCTGATTTGACGGATCAGACAGTAACTGCCTTATTTTCCACAGGATTGCTCCTGTGATCATGGCAATCTCACTGCCGGCTTCTTTCAATTTTTTCAGGTCTTCAAACGCGGATTTTTCCTTCTGAGCCAGCAGTTCATTGACAAATTTAAAGGTATCAGCCCTATTTATGTTAAAGGTTATTTCAGCAACAGCATCTTCATCTATAACACCATTTTTACCTGCATAAGTGGATAGTTTATTAAGCTCGTTTTCTATTATACCCCAGGTTGACACCTCAAGTATGTTAACCAGCATATCTATGGCTGGTTTGGTAATTTTTATATTATAGGTCTTTATATAATTCTGGATCAATGCGTAAGTGGTCTGGTTTGCTGAAATATGTCTGGTGATAGATTTCATAGAATTAAGTGCTACCAGCCTTTTCTTTGCTTCATCCGTATCTTCTGAAATCATTATCAATACTGCATCCGGCTGTGGAGCGTTTGCGAATTGAATTATCAATTCTATTACATCAGGTTTGAGTAGATGGGCATTGTTTATAATTATACACCTTTTGTTTGAAATTAAGGAATTAGAATAAAGTGTATTTTTAAGCTGAAAGGTATCAAGGGTTCTGGCATCAAAATTATCAACAGCTTCATGTCTTATGGAATGTTCTAATATAATTTTTTTTGCAATAGCAGCATTATATGAGCTATCCTTACTTACTATTAAATGTAGATTATTCATATATGTGGTTAGAAATTGCTATGCATTGCATCAAATGCCCTCTGCGTCATTGATATGGCAAGTGAATTTATAACATCCCTTTCTCTCTGTTTAGTTAAAACCGGGTCGTTTATCGGATAAAAATCCATACTCTCTGTAAATCCTTTCATTTCCCACAATATCTTATTTGTGATTGTCTGGACAAGCTTCACATTTATTGTGATAGTCAACTGGTATACTGTTGCAATACCTGTGCTTGAAAAGAACACAGGAACTGAACTATAAGATACTATTGTCCCGTAAATGATACCTTCTGCCTCGGATTCTGAAACTAATTGTGCATCAGATGAGTCAGCTATGGTTTTCCTCATTGCTGAAGTAAAAAGATCTTCAATACCTATTTCGTCTGTTAGATTTGTAAAAACAGGCACATAAAGCTTGTCAACCTTTAATGGTACGACACCAGTACCTCTACCGAAGTTATATCCGCATCCTGAAAGAGCCAGTACAGATGCATAAAACAATATAAAAAGGCTTAATTTCGTGCCTTTATCTTTTAACATTAATCATGGAAGAATAATGACTCTGTTTTCAATTCAGTGTGGGAGGCTGTTGCTCTTTATCTTTTTTAGATTTTGATGACCTTGTAGCTGTCTTTTTTGATGTTTTCTTTTTTGTCTGGGCTTGTTCTTTTGAGGTGGATTCCTTATAAAGTTTTTCTGCCTGTTTTTTATAGGCTTCTATCTTGTTTTTTATATCTGATATCGTTTTTTCAGCCTTATCCTTGTATACATTTAAGGCTTTGTTTTGAAGATCAGCAAGGATCTTTTCATATCTCTTTTGTTCATCTTCTATATGTTTTATTATATTTTTTATCCTGGGATCACTGGCTGCTAATTTTGCTACATCATTTGTAGTTTTCACAATTAATTGTTTTACATCCGATTGTGTTTTTTTTACCAGAGCCTGCATTTCGTTCTTAAAGTTTTTCATTACATCCAGCAATGTTGTCTGTTTTGTTGCCATAAAAGCCTCCTTAATTTTATTTTTTACCTTTATATGAAAAATATATTAGCAAGTCAAGTTAGTCTGATCACATTTTAAAAGAAACTATTTACATATCTGTATTTAAGATATATAATTTACAAAAAGAGGATGAGTTAATCATGAAAAGGGTCAGCTTGATAGGTATTCTGGTAATGTGTTTTAGCTTAATAAATTTAACTATGTCAAAGGCGGATACCATTACCTTCTCATCTGATAATCTTAATTTTTCACAACCTATAAATCTTCTTTCAGATCCTGCTACAACGATTCAGCTCGGATATAATTTTCCAATATATCGTAGCTGGCTTTGTATGGATATCAGGGGAAGGACAGCCCAGCAGAACGCAGGTAACAGCACTATAGTTGATAATGGTACAGTTATTACTACCAACAAAATAAACCTTTTGCCTTCGTTTGATGCAGGTGTCAGAATAAAATTTAGTAAAGACTATCCATTTGATCCGTATGTTTTTTCACTTCTGGATTATACAACTTATAATTTAACAAGTGAGTATACCAATGTAGCAATATCAAAGAATATATCTGTGCTTGGATTCCGTGTTGGTGCTGGTACCAATATCTTATTGAGTCATGATTTGCCCGCCTGGTTGTTCAATATTGATACAGGATACCAGTATCTGCCTGCTAATGTAGCAAGTTTTGATCCGGATGGCGTATTCCTGAGTATGGGGTTTGGACTTAGCTTTTGAATAGATATTATCCTGTTTTTCTTAATATAAAAAATAAGAACTGCCTTGTTGTAGGTGGAGGCAGAGTAGCTTATAGAAAAATTATGCAGCTGGTAAAATCAGGGGCGAATGTGAAGGTTATCGCACCTTCTGTGATAGAGCCTATAGAATTATTAAGTAAAAAGGGCAGGGTAAAAATTATAAGACGGGCGTACAGGACCTCTGATCTGAATGGGGTATCTCTTGTATACGCTGCTACAAATGACAACGATGTAAATAAAAAGATATTTAATGACACCAGAACAAGGCATATATTAACCAATATTGTTGACGCACCAGCTTACTGTGATTTTATAATGCCTGCTTTGATAAAGAAAGGTAATATTGTAGTTGCCATTTCAACAGAGGGACGGGCTCCGTATGCAAGTGTGCTTATAAAAAAGAGGATTGCTACACTACTTACACCGGAGTATGTGAAACTTATCAACACTATTATAAAAATAAGAGGGATGCTATTAGAGGCTAAAAGGAGTGGAGTTAATATAGATATAGAAGATGCACTAAAAAAAATTCCTGTTAGAAGATTAGAAAGGTACATTAAAAAAAATGATCTGAAATCTTTAAGGCAGTATATAAGAGGCTTTCAGCTGTTAAAAAAGAGAAAGAAAGATTGAGCGAACAAACAAAATTTTCTATTGCAATTTCTGGATAAATGGATATGGTGAGGGATTGATATGTTAAATGTATTAGCAGTTATATTTTATATATTAGCAATGCTAATGAGTGTATGGTATGCCTTTTACAAGGATACCAGACTTAAAATAGCATCATTGATAAGCATTTTTGTTGCTGTTATATTTCAGACAATTACAATATTTATGCTTTATGAAGAATTAGCTATTTTCCCTATTTTTTCTCTTAAGTATGCTGTGTTTATGTTTGCATGGGCAATAGCAGTTGGTTCTATCCTCGTATCAATTTTATTTCGTGAAACCATATCTGTTATTGGTTTTTCAAGCCCTCTGATTATTGTGCTGCTGGTTGTATCATTTTTTTTAAAGGGCAGTACAAAGGAATTAAGCCCTATCTTTAATACAGATATATTTCCTATCCATGTATTGTTTTCTATAATCTCGTATGGGCTTTTTGCTCTGTCTTTCGTGTCTTCAATTATGTATATATCTCAGGAAACATGGTTAAAGCGCAAACGCATTATGTGGGTCACAAGATGGCTTCCTTCACTGTTTATACTTGATGACCTTGCTTACAAAACATTGACTATAGGGCTCCCACTTTTAACACTTGGGATCATCACCGGTGCTTTATGGGCTAACAGGGTTTACGGGAGCTACTGGAATTGGGATCCAAAAGAAACCTGGTCCCTCATTGTGTGGTTTTCTTATATATTCATACTCCATGGCAGAATAAGTCTTGGATGGAAAGGTAAAAAGTTTGCATTCGCATCTATATGCTGTTTTTTACTGGTAGTGTTTAGCTTTATAGGTGTAAACTTTATTTTTAAAGGCTATCACAGTTTTTGAGCTATGAAACTTCTTGTTATAGGTTTAAATCATAAAACTGCATCTGTAGAATTGAGGGAAAAACTCAGCTTTACAGATGAACAAATTCCTGTACTTCTTAAAGAAATTATTTCCTTCCCTGAGATTACAGAATCACTTATTCTATCTACCTGTAATCGGGTGGAGTTTTATATCGTATCTGAAGACACTGAAAAAGCGATTGATATTATAAAAGGTATCATGAGCAGGTATGGTGGTGTTGACAGGGATGAACTTTCCTCTCATCTTTATGTTTATTTTGATAGAGATGCAGTAACGCATGTGTTCAGGGTGGCGAGCAGTCTTGACTCTATGGTTATTGGTGAGGCACAGATACTTGGGCAGACAAAAAATGCGTACAGGATAGCAGCATATAATTCTACAACCGGACCAATATTAAACAGATTAATGCACAGGGCATTCAGAGTGGCAAAAAGGATAAGGACTTTTACGACCATTGGTTTATACAATGTTTCTGTGAGTTCTGTGGCAGTTGAGCTTGCAAAAAAGATTTTTGGTAGATTAACAGGAAGGTATGTTTTGCTTATGGGGGCTGGAGAGATGGCAGAGGATGCTGCCAGGTATTTAAAAGATGCAGGCACTACAAAATTGATCGTGTTAAGCAGAACCTTCTCACACGCAGTTGAGCTTGCTGAAAGGTTGAAAGGCAGTGCTGTTGAATTTGATGAATTATATAATCAACTGCTGGATGTAGATATTGTTTTATGTTCTACATCCGCTGATCATTATCTTATAACATACGATAAGATGACCAGGATTATGAAAGCAAGACAACACAAGCCACTCTTTTTCATAGATATATCAGTTCCAAGAAACATAGAGCCTGCTGTCTCTACAATAGAAGGGGTATTCCTTTTTGATATAGATGATCTTAAAGGCGTTACTTCCCAGAATCTTAAGGAAAGAGAAAAGGCAACTGCAGAGGCATCACACTTTATAGAAGAAGAGGTGAATATATTTATGAACTGGCTTGGTGAATTGGCACTGGTTCCAACTATTGTCTCTTTAAGACAAAAATTTGAGGCAATAAGGCAGCAGGAATTAAAGGAGGCGATATCAAAATTAGATAAACCCACTGAAAAAGAGATAGAGATACTGGATGCTATGTCAAAAGGTATAATAAACAAGATCCTGCATGAACCTATTACAGAGATAAAAAAAGTTCATAAAAGCGGGGAAGTACTGAAGGATATTAATCTGTTGAAAAAGATTTTTAAGATATGAAAATAAGAATTGGAACAAGGGGTAGTAAGCTTGCGTTGTGGCAGGCAAACTATATAAAATCATTATTGGAAGCAAATTTTCCATCTGTTAAAACAGAGTTGGTGATCATAAAGACGAAAGGTGATGAAATACAGAATGTATCTCTGACAGAAATAGGTGGGAAGGGTTTGTTTGTTAAAGAGATAGAGAAGGCACTTCTGGCAAGACAGATTGATATAGCTGTGCACAGTATGAAGGATATGCCTGCCGAGATACCAGATGGGCTTTATATAGCTGCAACACCCCGTGCCGAAGAACCATGGGATATTATTGTCTTTAATAAGAAAACGAGTTTTTCTTCTTTGAAAGAGGGTGCTATTATTGGTACAACAAGTTTAAGAAGGATAGTTCAGCTAAAAAGATTAAACCCGAAATTAACATTTAGAATGCTGAGGGGTAATCTTGATACAAGGATGAAAAAATTGATGACAGGCGAGTATGATGCCATAATTGTGGCGTATGCTGGTGTGAATAGACTTGGAATAAAACCTGAGTTTATGGAAAAACTGAATATAATACCTGCTGCAGGACAGGGTATTATTGCTATTGAAGCACATAAAGATGATAACAGGATCAAGCCTTTGATTGAACCCTTAAATGATTTACATACATTCTACAGGGCTAATGCTGAAAGAGGCTTTGTTACAAGGTTAGGTGCTAATTGCCAGATCCCTGCTGGCGCTCATGCAATTGTAAATGAAAGTAAGATAGAGATTACAGGCTTTATCTCTGATCCAGAAGGCAGGATATTTTACACGCAAACTGTTAGTGGCTCCAGAGAACAATCTTTTAATACCGGGGTGGCACTTGCCCGGCAATTGCTTGAATCCGGTGGCTACAAAATTATAGGTGGTTAAATATGGGAAAGGGTAAGGTATACATAGCTGGTGCTGGACCCGGTAATCTCGGGCTTATAACTTTGAGGGTAATGGATTTAATAAAGAGTGTTGATGTTATTGTTTACGATCATCTCATAAATAAGGAATTGTTAAAATATGCTAATCCAGGGGTTGAGCTTATATATGCAGGCAAAATGGCAGGAGAGCATATAAAGCCTCAGGATGAAATTAATAGGATACTTATAGATATGGCTATGAAGGGTAAGACTGTACTTAGATTAAAGGGTGGGGATCCTTTTTTATTTGGAAGAGGTGGAGAAGAGGCATTGGCACTGGCTGAACAAAAAATAGATTTTGAGATCGTTCCAGGGGTGTCTTCTATAAATGCTGTACCACTTTACGCGGGGATCCCGCTCACACATAGGGGCATATCATCCTCTGTAGTTATAATAACAGGGCATAGACATACCAATGAAGGCATTAATGAACATGATTGGAATGCTATTGCCAGGATTGATACAATAGTTGTGTTGATGGGTGTGGCACAGATAAAACAAATCTCCCAGAAACTTATAGAAAATGGGAGGAATGAGAATGATCCGGTAGCTGTTATAAGATGGGGCACCCTGCCTATGCAGTTAACCCATGTTTGCACACTGAAAGATATAATAGAAGAGACCCACGAACCATTTGCAACACCAGCACTTATCATCATTGGTAAGGTTGTAGGTTTAAGAGAAGAACTGAACTGGTTTGAGCATCTGCCTTTGTTTGGCAAAAGGGTTCTTATCACAAGAACAGAAAAAGATAGTTCGTTTTTAAGGCAATCCCTTGAACAGCTTGGGGCATTCGTTATAGAACAACCCACCATTCAGCTTGTTGAACCTGATGATTATTCACCCCTTGATAATGCAATTAAGGGGCTTGATAAATATGACATAATTATCTTTACAAGTGCCAATGCTGTCCAGAGATTTATAGATAGATTATGGACAAAAGGTTATGACATAAGGTCGTTTAAAGATGCAAGGATAGTAGCTATTGGTCCTAAAACAGCACAGGCAATTGAAGCCTTGAGAATCAGGGTAGATAAAATACCAGAAGAATTTAAAGCAGAAGGGCTTATAGCCTTACTTAAAGATGATGTAAGGGGTAAGAGGATTCTGATTCCACGGGCTCAGGAAGCAAGAAAAGTACTTGTAGATGAATTGCAGCGGCTTGGAGCCATGGTTGAAGTTGTACCCGTTTATAAAACAGTTAAGGCAGAGATCAAACATGATATGCATTCTATTTTAAAAGAAGGTGTAAATCTTGCTATCTTTACAAGTTCGTCAACTGTTATTAATTTCTTTGACATGTTTGAACATAATGCATTTGATATACTTAAGCATGCGGATATAGCGTGTATAGGACCTATTACTGCCAGAACGATAAAGGATATGGGATTGGAGGTTTCAATTCAACCTGAGTCTTATACCATAGAAGCCCTCGTTGATGAAATCTCAAGGTATTATAATAATAAGATTGACCAATCTTATAGAAAAACATAAAGCATTTATATGCGAGTAATACTATATACTGGAAAAGGTGGTGTAGGAAAAACTACCGTATCAGCAGCAACTGCTGTGCTTTCTGCTGAATATGGTCATAGAACAGTGGTTCTTAGCACAGATCCAGCTCATAGCCTTTCTGATGCATTTTTAATCCAGATAGGGAGTATACCGCAGAAGTTAAAAGAAAATCTATTTGCACAGGAAATAGATGTTTACAAGGAGATATCTGATAACTGGGGAAAAATAGAATCATATGTAAAGTTATTACTTCAAAGTCAGGGACTTGATGAGTTGATGTCTGATGAGCTTGCAACCCTGCCTGGTATGGATGAATTGTTTAGCCTTCTCAAGATTTTAGAGTTTAAGCAGGATGGGGAATATGATACAGTGATTATAGACTGTGCTCCAACAGCCAGTACAATAAGGTTACTCAGCTTTCCAGAAATATTTCAATGGTATATGGATAAATTCTTTAATATTGGCAGGAAAATAGCTAAAGTTATAAGACCAGCAGCAGAGAGATTGACACGAATTCCGTTTCCAAAGGATGAGGTTTATGCCTCTATAGAAAAGCTTTATATGAAGATGATAAAAATTAAAGAATTGTTGTTGGACAACAAAACTACAACAATAAGACTTGTTATAAATCCTGAAAAGATGGTTATAAATGAATCACAGCGAGCTTACACTTACCTTAACATGTTTGGGTTTACAGTGGATGCAGTAATTGTAAACAAAGTGTATCCTAAAGAGATCAATAATTCTTATCTTTCAAACTGGTTAGAAATTCAGGATAAACATATAAAACATATATCAAATGTGTTTCATGGTACCCAGATTTTTAAGTCTATTCTTTATGATAAAGAAATGGTTGGTGTTCAGTCATTATCAAAACTTGCAAAGGATTTATTCAATGATGATGATCCAACAAAATGTTTTAGTAAGGAACCACCTATTAAAATAACCAAAAAGGGCAGTTATTTTGTATTGATGATAAAGATGCCTGGTGTTAAAAAAGAAGATATTTCTCTGCTCACGAGCGGGGATGAGCTTATAATAAAGATAATGAACTTTCAACGCAATCTTATGTTACCAAGGGCGCTGCAATCAAGACAGATAAAAGAGGCTACAATAGAGAATGGCTGGTTAAAGGTTATCTTTGTATGAAAAGTAAAACTACACCCAAAGGATATAAACAGGATATATTAAAGTTGCTAAATTCTGCCGAGCAACACTTCTTATCAGCAAGAAGAGAAGATATACTTGCTATCAATGATGTGATAGAATTTTTAAGGCTAACATTAGAAGGCTATGATAGTAAAACAGGCATAGCTGCTTTATCTTCATTACTTACTACAATACAACTGATCTCAAACATAGTAATAAAGAATGTAATAGATCCGTTACGGGTGGGAGAGGTGCCAGCAGATGCTGGAGAGATAGTATATATGATAAAAAACTTTGTAGATGAAGAGATCGCAAAGCTTGACGAAGCCGACCCCTCTGATCCGAGGCTCCAAATACTCTGGAGTATAAAAGAAATGCTCTCCAGCAAAAAGAAGCAGAACACAAAAAAGAAAATTAGAAAAATTACTATTGAATAGCTTTAATAATTGTGGTTAATTAGATCTAAGTATGATAAATAAAGGTAGACTAAGAGATACCCCATTTCTAAAACTTCTAATGGATTTGTATACAGAGAAGGCTACCGGCATACTTAGAGTGACGAACGGAGCCGAAGTAAAAATCATATATATATCCAGCGGCAAACCTATTTTCGCAGCTTCTAATCTTCCTTCTGATAGAATGGGCGCTCTGGTATTAAGATTGAAGCTTGTAACAGAAGAGCAACTTGATACCGCGTTGCAGGAAGTAATGAAAACAGGGGAGAGACTGGGTACTGTGCTTGTCAATATGAATGTTATCACACCTGAACAGCTTTATGAGCTTGTTCTGAAACAGGTTTCTGAAATTATATATTCTGTGTTTGAATTTGAAGATGCAGAATACACATTCATAGAGAATGTTCAGTTCAGCAATGAGGTTATAACACTTGACTTAAGCTTGTGGGAACTGCTTATTGAAGGGGTAAAGAAAAAGTATAGCCCTGATAAGTTAAAAGAAATAATTGGAACCACCAATACCATTTTGCATAAAAATCCAGCTGGTTCTGAAAGTGCTGGTATTATAAAAAATACAGAGGCTGAAATATTATACAATATTATTGATGGTGCAAAGACCGTGGGCGAGGTTATAGAAGCAAGCAATATAGGTGAATTAAGGGCTATCCAAACCCTTGGAGTGTTAAAGCTTCTTGGGTTCATCACTACTGGTGTAGAGAAAAAGGAAACGACCTCCTCCACATCTTTAATCAAAGAGATGAAAGATAAGCTTGAGAAATTTAAATCAATGAACCTTTTTGAAAAACTCGGACTTGATACAAAAGCAACAAAGGAACAGATCCTGGCTTCGTTTACTTCACTGTCACGGAATTATCACCCGGATAAATTTTCAGAGCCACAATACAAGGATATCAAACCGCTTGCAGTGCAGATATATAATCAGATTGTTGAGGCATTCACCATTCTATACAAGGATTCTACAAGGGAAAAATATATACAAGAATTGGAGGATCAGGACAAAAGCATCTTGTTTGCAGAGACAGATCCAGTACTTGCAAGACAGAGTTATGAAAAGGGCAGGGCATATGTAAACGAAAAAAGGTATCCTGAAGCATATCAGATGTTTAATACGGCAATAAGCAATGATCCAAATGTTTCAGAATACTATACAGCCATAGGCATATTAGAGACCATGAATTTTGACAATCATCCAGTAAATATAAAGGCTGCTGAACGGGCATTTTCAAAGGCTATAGAACTTAATCCTGCTGAGGCAAGGAATTATTATTATTTAGGGGTTATTTATAAAAATAAAGAGGATTATAAAACTGCAAGGGGCTATTTTCAAAAGGCACTTGTTCACAATCCAAATCATAAAGAATCTAAAAGGCAGCTGGAGTTGCTTGATAGGATTGGGTAATGGTGGTTTATAGAATATATACATATCCTGAGAAGGTATTAAAGCGCAAGGCAAAAGAGATAAAGGATATAAACGGAGAACTGCAGGAGTTTATAGATAACATGTATGAAACTATGCATTATGCTTCAGGTATAGGGCTTGCTGCGACTCAGGTAGGTGAAGAGAAGGCATTGTTTGTAGCAGATGTGCCTGTTGATGAAAATAAAACGCGAAGTATAACAATTATAAATCCAGTTATTGTTGAGGCAGAAGGTGAATCAGCTATAGAAGAGGGTTGTTTAAGTATTCCTAATTTCAGGATAATGGTAAAAAGGGCAGGGCGGATTGTGGTAAAGGGGTTTGACAGGGAAGGAAAGGATCTGGTTTTAGAGGCAAACGGATTACTTGCAACTGTTATTCAGCATGAGATTGATCATCTTAATGGCATTACACTTCTTGATAAGGCTTCGCTTTTAAAAAGAGAAGCATACATAAAATCGCTTTTATCCAAAAAAAAGGGTTAACCCGAAGAATGCATTTGCAAAAGCAGGAAAGCATGTAGCGGTTTGATTTATTAAACAAAAACACCGTCGCATAAGCCTCAAAATGAAATAAGGAAGTTCGTTTGTTCGTTCGGGACACCCACTCAAAGGAAAGGGGCGTGCGATCCATCTGTAATCCCTTCTGCCCCTTTTTTAGCAAAAAGGCGGAGAGGGGTTTATTATAAACGAGATTTAAGTCCTCTGTAAGGTTGTCATTGCGAGGAATAAAATGACGAAACAATCTACAAGCATAGGGATTGCTTCGCCTGCGGCTCGCAATGACAGGTATGAATAGATTCTTCGTTTTACTCAGAGTGACCATTGTAGGGCAAAATGCTAAGAGGGGAATTTAAGTAAAGAAACTGGATTCCCACTTTCGTGGGAATGACGCAATGGGGATGAGATTGCTTTATCGCTGAAGACGGCTTGCAATATTGGGCGAATGGGCAAACTTTTCTACTGCATTTTTTGGGTTAATATTTGCCTTTATATCTCACCCTTAACTTTTGCTTTTTGCAGTTGTCTTTCAGGATGCGTTTCTCTTATATTGAGGGCGAGGATAATTGCAGCAATCAACAGGACAAGAAAGAGTAGAGCAGAACTGTTAAAGTTT
>Ga0078972_1012223_pt1 | contig 14880 bp, 11 predicted proteins | sample YelNatPaOPGAMG01_FD_67568 | JGI IMG/M metagenome (GOLD analysis project Ga0078972, IMG submission 67568) | Hot spring thermophilic microbial communities from Obsidian Pool, Yellowstone National Park, USA - OP-RAMG-01 (SPADES assembly) (version 2) | ecosystem: Environmental > Aquatic > Thermal... | reverse complement strand
AGTCCAGGCCGGTGGTCGGCTCATCCAGGAGCAGTAGTGGCGGGTTCGTCACCAATTCTATACCGATGTTCACGCGCTTGCGTTCACCGCCACTGACACCTCGCTGTACAGCGTTCCCGATGGGGGTGTCGGCGGCCTTGGCAAGGCCCAGCTCAGTGATCACCTGCTCCACGCGCCGCATCTTCTTCTCGGTGGGCATCGAGGCTGGCAAACGACACTGCGCACTAAACTCGATCTGTTCACGTACGGTGAGGTCAGCAAACATGCGGTCGTCCTGCTCGACAAATCCTGTGTAGCGGCGGAACATGTTGACGTCGCGTTCGTGCCCGTTGACACGTAGCTCACCGCTGATTTCGTACTCACCCACAGGAACACGACCCCCGAGCATGGCTAAAAGCGTGGACTTACCCGCACCACTGCCCCCCATAATGGCGAGCATTTGACCCGGTCGCACGTAACCAGTTATGCCTTTGAGAATGGGCTTCACCACGGTTTCCTTCGAGCGTTGAAACGGTCCACCTGTTTTGAGTCGGACCGACAAGCACAAGTCGTGCCAATTCATAGACACGGTTTGCTGCTGAACAAGCGAGTCCTCCGCGGTTTTAGATTCGGATGGTTGGCCTTCAAAGAAAGAGCCGTGCCCTGCATCCATGCTAAACTCGGAGAACTCATCGTCTACATGGGACTTGAGCGGGTCAAAGGGTACGTACGTGTCCCCGTTCACGTGTTCACTGAGGTGCTCGGCAGTCATGCCTGCTTCCTCGTCAACGATAGCGTCTCCGTGTGAACTGTTCATTGTCTCTGTGTTTCAGTTTGGCAACAGCGTTACAGTTCAAGATAAAGCCTTCCACGTGAACAAAGAGACAGTGGGCTTCGAACAGTGCCTGGTGCTGCTTTCAGATGCCGTGCTGCCTGAGGGCGGCGGCGTTTTTCGTTGCATGCTATCCACAGATCGCACAAAGAACGGCAGCGGCAGCAGCGTCGCCACCACCACCCTGCACCGATGGACTCCATACGATCTGGCCTTTCCGATGACCCCATGTTTCCATTGAACCTGGGTACCAGAGTGTGGGGATGGATAATGGGGTTCGGGAACGCGTCCATTAAACTGTACCCTACCTCCAAGTTCCATTACTTGTTCTTCCTCTGGGATATACTGGTTATTTCATAGGATCTATCGTGCACCAAGTGCCTGCCCTGAGCGCCCGCCGTAGCGCCTAAACCGCTGAATCCGATGCAGCACGGTATAGAGAACAGCTCTGCTATATCGCATAGGGCATCGGACCGATGTGCGGTGCACCTGATACGGAGTCGGTATTCATAATCGTTCTGAGAGCCTGCAAACTGTGGTGATAGACCTACTGCCTGCGGCAGCGCGAAGCGACATTCTAGGCGACCACTGCGACCAGGGCGATGCCCCGTTGCAGCATGACCGCCGTTGTTCCCAGAATGAACTCTATGGCAGAGGAGGCGGTCGTGTCTCGCCCCAGCACCTGACAACGGTGGGTGCCCACAGAGCGCAAGTTCGACAGACTCGTTCGGCTCGCGGGACCTTCCGTCGAGAAAGGAAGCTTGCGAAAATGCGGAAACGTTTTCCCCCTTTTATCGTTTATCGTAAAGAGGGAAAGAAATTGGTACATCGTTGCTAGTTGGTGGTTCGTTTCTGTTCCTTGTTCTAGACAGCACGCTCAATACGCGCTTTTCCCTATCTTGCATGCGTGAGAGACGACGCGTATCACGCCGTTGATGGGAAACGCGATGCTTCATCTGAGCGGGTTGCTCTAACGTACAACATGTATTTGCGTTGAGCCCCCAGCAAAGTATAGTCTTTCGGCTGAATCGTATTTCAACCCTCAAGCGAGTTTGTGCAAGTGATTTTTCGCGATTTTAGCCGACGCAGTCGAAATGGGATCGCTTTCAAGAATAGAAAAAGGAAATTAACGGCAATGGAGCCGAAGGACCCCGGATGGCCGGTGTCGCCGGCTGCCAGAGCAAAAAACGAAAAACATTTCCGACACCATAGCAACGGGAAAAGACGAAGAAGCAAAAGGGGGAGGCCCAACGTCAGAAGCTACTCGAAAGACGACAGTTCGACGAGATGGTAATGATAGCCTTTCTCCTACGCCGTACCCAGCATCCTTATAGGCAAAAGTTGCGAAAATCCATCAGAAACCGTGTCGCGTCTTACTGGATGAGTATTTGGAAGCCCCAGCATCCTTATAGGCAAAAGTTGCGAAAATCCATCAGAAACCGTGTCGCGTCTTACTGGATGAGTATTTGGAAGCCTTCTTTAGGACTGATGCGTATGGTGCGGGAGATGTATCGCGATGTCGCAGACATCAGAACAGTCGAGGTTCCGGAAGAAGTTTTTGAAAAGACCTTTATAAGGTACGTGATGCTTGGGACAGGGCAAGCGTCGAGGAGAAATGAGCTGGTGGATGCCCTCCACGAAAAATGCCCCAAGTACCGCTTCGAAGGCACTCGATCTGGGGGGCGGAACTCGAATGTTTACACCTACGAAGCGTTGAAGTACCTAATGAACCTGAGGAACCACGTGATCATGATCCCCGAACATTTCACGATACGCTCCATCTTTGCACTTTACTCGTGCCTGTCTCGCAAAGGGATATGGAACTTCATCAATGGCATCACGAACGATAGTCAGCTTGAGCAGGAGATCGAATTTGTAGACAAGTAGAAATTACGCAGGAGAGAGAATGAATCTTCCGTGATCCGTGGAGCTGTTCAAACGCAGCATGCGGTTCTGGGGCTGGCGATTCCACCAGAAACGGTATTAGATATGGAAAACAGATGGTAAAAGATGTACTACCCTAGTCCTGTGATAGCTTGTGTTTCTGAATCGAGAGATCGAGCGCAAGGCCGAAAAAGAGCTGGATAGGCGAAGAATTCAAGAGTCCGAGAGACGGCAGGCTGCGATTCTGGAGAAGCGCTTCAACTTCGTTCCGATATGCGAGATCAAGTCGCGCATTGTCTCAATCAACTCCAGAGTCCTTCACGGCATCATGAAGGAGATCAGTCCGGAGCTCGATGTAAGCAGGGAGGCGTTCAACGGCGAGAACCGGGAGACGTACTGGAAGAGCATCTTCGATTTCAAACGTCTCAAAAAGAGCAAGAAAACTGTATTCATGGGGATGATCGAAACCGATGGGGTAACAATAAATGTACACTCTAGGCGCTTCAAGGAGGCGGATCGTCCTGGTCAGTCCTCGATATCGCTCTCGGCAATGCACATAAAGAACAGAATGAGGCGGGTCCTGCGACGCAGAACGACATGGGTGTTGGCGCGGACCCCGGCAACACGAATATCGTAACCATCGGAGTACCCAGGCGTGCGGCAGATGGTACTGGCGGTAACTAAGGTCAGAAAGACATGCGACTTTTAGAGGTTCTCGAGAGCAAGATACTATCGAGAATCGGGGAATCATGAATGCAAGGAAGCAAATCGATTCGTGGAATGCAGATATGAAAGAGCACCTGGTAGCTATGAGCGAGGCGACGAGCCGCGGAGCGAACAATCGAGGTTTTCGGGAATTCACGAAAGTTCGCGTAGCGCATTGGGAGGCGCTGTGAAGAGAGTATACCAAGCTCCGGTGGGCTCGTCCGCGTATGAATCCACACTGCAGGAAGCAGCGAGCATTTGCCGACTTTTTCAATGCGTTGAGCGCCTTGAAGGAGGGCAGGAGTTAAAGGTCCGCACTCGCATTCGGAGCAGGGCGCTAGATGACCCAAAAAGGGTGTACACCCGCTCCAACGTCGAGAACGTATAAAGAATGCGCAAAGCGTTTCGTCGCAATACCGACAGATGAGTTCCGAATGTCCTATAGACACCATGAGCAGAGGTGCACACTTCAGAGGGTCGAGACGAAAACGTGTCAGCGGAGCCCTGGGGATACAGAAAAGTACGGAGCGCTGACGCAAGAGCAAATGGCAATGAACGGGGCACGAGTTCGAGGCCTACCTGCACTGGTGCGTTCCATCAGAGGCAAGAATCGCATAGAGTTCTTGTATCGTGACTTTAACGCCGCTCTTGATATCAGGAGACGTGCGATGCTGGAGAGCAGGTCTCCGGGGTTGACGCGAACCAACTTTAAGGAGCAGCCTCACAGGGCTAAATTGCACAAGGAGAACTTGAACCCAGTAGTAGGTGGCCAGTCGAGAAAGACTGAGAAGCGTCTATACGTCGATGTATACACATCCACGCTGTCGTCGTAGTGCACTCAAACGCGTCGATGGATATTGAGGGGTCAGACTCGCGAAAACACCCGTTACAAGATAAACTTCACGCACAGAATTGCGTGCCCCGCTCGGACCTTGCGATCTTATGTCATGTTTTTTATATTCAGAACAGCGATATTCAAAGCATAGCTATGAGCGCTGTCGGATGCATAGGTCGCATGACAGCTGCTAGTCTTTATTTTTTAAGGGTGCCTTCTTGGACGTTTTGCAGATGGAATTCGTTACGTCAACGGAATCAAGACAATTCGCGACGCCTTCGGACACGCTCTCGTAGGCAACCGACCCCGTGATCCGAGTCATACGTAGAGGCCTGGACGCTTCCACGTTCCTGACGAGTAGGCTGTACAAATCATGTATGTTTCAAATCTTCGATCTTCTCTTTTCAGGGCAAAGCGCTTCGATGAAATCACGATGCGAGGGTCACGAGCTCATGTCGAATGTGTCCTGAACTTGTCATTTCAAATGAGCGATTGCCTTCGAAAGATCAATGATTCTCTACTTGAGGCCATCGATGAATCCTGATTCGACAGCAGCATGGTGTGTTTCACGCGGGGAGCATGCTCCCTGAGACTCCCGCCTCTTCTGTTTCCATGGAAAAACTTCATGGATTTGGACTTTGGCCATTGCAGCCATCGCTTCATATAGAGCGTATGCCACCGATCAGCACAAATGGAGCGTGGACGGATCGTACGCACTGGATCTCTACTCCAGCATGGATTCTGCTTCCGGTTCCTGTTTCATCATGGACAACACAGCGCTCGTCAAATCCTTTATCGAATGCGACAGCATGCACTTGCGAGTACAGCGGACAGGGTACTCGCCGCGGCGTTCGCCTAGACGAAGTCAACGATCGACCGTGACGGCACTGGGCGCGGAAACAGGTGAGTGAACTGAGGTACGGATTCTTTGTACGCGTCTGGAGCATACCGTACCGTGCGATGGAGCAAGCCTTCATGGGCCGAAGCGTGCTGCTCAGAGCGGGATGAGGCGCGCACGCTTGGACAACTCGGGTACATGTTCCCGCAGCGAAGTGTAAACGCCGCCAGGGGCGCATCGAGTCTTTCTGCAGCGAAGCTAAAAATAGATAACAGAGCGTAGGTCGCAACATCGGCCCTGGCAGGAAATGCGTCGACAACAGCCGCAAGCAGAGACATCGGGACGTGAGTCCTACCGCTAGCATCTTTCGACTATTGAGAACGGATCCTGAGGTACAGAAGAGACTGACGTCGTGAAAGCCCCGTGTAAGACAAAAGGAAAGTAAGCCGTCGCACGGAAAGCTAGCAAAGCCTTTTGTCGATGATAGTGCGAAGAGACCAATACCATAACGAGTACTCCAGTGTCAGAGAAGGCTTTCCATTCTATTCAGGCGTGGGTACGTCTGCAGAGTTTTGCTGGCCTCAGCAGGTTTCCCCGAGAGACGCCCCCAGCCTCCGCACCAGTCGACGCACAGTACAACTCCTGTTTACTGCACGTTACACCTGCGCGCCGGTGTGCGAGACGCAGTACCACCGGATACGACGCGTATTCCAAGCTACCGAACACTGCCGCAAGCCAAGCCTGAGGCTTGTTCCGTGTGATGCTTCTCCAGAAACAACAGAGTCGGCTTGATGGACTACTGGCTCTGCTGGAGGCAAAGGATACCAGTACGAGCGTCCGACGACTGGCGGCCCAGCAACTCGCCGAACTCGTTGACGCTCAACCCTCGGATGCAGCTTTCATCATAGATCCTGGCTCCGTACACGTTCTGAACCAGCTGTTGCGGGTTGTTTTGCACTCGAAAGTATGGGATGCTCGAATATGTGCTGGATCGGCGTTGAAACTCGTCGTCCAACGGCTGCAGACCTGTTTGCAGGCGCCGGCAAACCTCGACAACGACGAAGCGTTAAACAACTTGCTCACACTGCGGCAACTCGACCCGAAATTCCTCATGGATACGGGCTCAGTGTTTTCCTCATCAAGCGGAGTCGAGTACATGGTCGCGGCAGGCGACGTTCGTGAGCAGTGGGTAGAGCTGCGTCGAGAGCTCCTCGGGGGCGTGGCTGCCACCGCAATCGATCTGGACATTGGCGTCAGTCTCGCAGATATTGCGGAACGGAAGCAGAATACAGAGCAAGCGACTCCGAGAAACGCATTGAGGGTGCCTCAGCGGCGGAAGACGGCACCTCTGCAGTCGAACGTATGCAAGCGACCACGAGCTCCAACGTCGCTCAAAGCGGACGTTCTGGACTCCGTCCACACCGACTCGCCTGAACATATGAACGACGGCGATGACGACAACGGCGACAAGGACGTTGACCGCCCATCGAGAAAGACTTCAGTCCAAGCGGGTTCTATTGAGCTCGAAACGGAAAACGACCTCGGCACTGTAACGCTGGATGCAGCGCTTCACCGACTGGTATGCATCCTGGCGGATTCGCTACTCTCGCCCGACTGGGAGACGCGCCACGGGGCAGCTGTCGCAACCCGAGACATGCTCTCGGTAAGAGCTTTTCGTGAATGGCTACCGATGGAAGAACGTGAGGACATTGCTTCTCGCATGTACGTGCTCCTGGCTATGGATCGCTTCCGCGACTACGCTTCCGATCAAGTGGTAGCACCGGTGCCAGAAACTGTCTCCATGGCGCTCGGCTCGGTGGCTGTCGGCCTCGACGCTGAAACCGCTGCCCAGTTAGAGTCTCATTTGCTCGAATTGATCCGATATAAGGAGGAGTGGCAGGCACGGCACGGCGGTTTGCTCGGCATGCGCTATCTACTTGCAGTGCGGGCGGATCTGCGAGCGAAACGGCTGCCAGAGACGTTGCCGGTGCTCCTCGATGTGCTGAAATCCGATGACGATGACGTGATAGCAGCAGCATGTGAGGTTATCATATTGATTGCCGAAGAGATCCATCGACTGGATATCGAGCGCAGCGCGAATCATCTTACAGAGATTTTGGGCGCTTGCTGGGACAATCTCGGATCCTTTGATGAGCTCAGTGCATGTGTGACTGCTCTAGTTCGTTGCATCGAAGCGCTCCTGCGGGCCAGACCTTCGTCTTGCTCGATCCTGGGCGAGGGTCCAGCTCGGGTGTTTCGTCTCCTGCGTCATCGCAATGGGGAAACACGTCGCGCTGCTCTCAGTTGTCTGATGCAGGGTTTGCGCGCCTTGCCCGAGGCTTCGCCAGTTCGCCGCACTCTCGACGAGGCTGGACTCTATTCAGCGATATGGGCAGCGTGGCTGCTCGAAACGGGTACTGATGCGGGGATCGGTGGAAAGCTGCGCGAATTTTGGTATCTGCTCTGCGATACCCGGTGCACATTTGTGGAGAATGACCGGGAAACTCCACAGGAGCAAGTCCCAGATGCTTCGCAGCATGCCGGTGTGATTATCCAGCCAGCGCCGGGTACACCTGCAGCTGTACCCCGGAAGTCTCTTCTTGACAATGTCGACGGCACAAAGCCGGTAGAAGCATTGCTGGGCTGCTCCCGGCACCCGCTTGAAGTGCTCCTGCTGCGCGCAGCAGCAGAAGCTCGATCCCCTGTCGAAGCGCAGAAGCTGCTCGAGCGACTCTTCCAGCGAATGCATTGGTCATTACCGGGCACAGCTGTGGCACCCGTATCCTCTGGTCACGATGCTGGCTATGAAATGCAGCTTCAAAGCGCAGAAGCGCTCGCGTGCTACATCCGGATGCACCCGCACTGTCTCGAAGGCGAGCGGCATGGCTTGGCAAGCTGGCTAGCAACGCTCGCCGCAGCATCCTCATTGACGCAGCGCCGTTTCCTCGCCTTGACTGGACGCGCACTGGAAACATGTCCGGCGTGGTTGTTGACTGCCGTGGAGGCGCAGCTCGCACTCTTGGAGCGCTCAACGGATACGCTGCACGAGGAAGCGCACGCTGAACTGGATCCACTCTTCTGGCAGACAATTCGTTCTCTGCGACAGGTGCAGCCGGCGCAGGTACCAGCGCTAGCTCCGGAACAGACACCGCGAACAGCAGATCTTGGAGCGCTTTTCGGGGCATGCACTAGGGATGATCTTTGGGAGCAGGTTACGGACCCAGAAGCGGCAGCGCGGCTCACAGCCATGCGTCTGAATGTCCGATCCGCGATCCTTCGTTGCTGCAAAACAGAGAATACCGGTCGCCTGTTGGTTGCAGCGGCAGCTGTGGGGGCCCTCGTGCGCCACCTCCCCGAGCTACCGAGCCGTGTAACCCCATGGATCCGTATCCTCCTTGGCGTGCTGCTGGAACAGCTGCCCGATGGCTTCGGCGTTCCGCTTTTCGACGCGCATGACGCATGCTCTCTGGTCGAGTGCGCTCAGGAGGTCGCAGCTATGGATCTCGCTCGCTTGACGCAACGCATGAAGAGAGGTAGCAAAGCGCGAGATCAGGTCGTGAAGAACCTCATCACAGCGAGGTGCTCGCGAGCGTTGGCAGCACTGGCGCGAGTCTACGGACCAGGCCTGTTTACGGAGCTACCTCAAATGGAACAGGAGGTTTTCGGATCAGTCGAGTCTGTGCTTCCGAATGCACCCGCGAGTGCAGATACCGACGAGACCAAAGCCGAGCAACACCAACGTTGTGACCTGGTGCTCTGTGCGGTAGCCGAGGACCTGGACCCCACCTTGGTGTCGCGCTTGTTGATGCTGTTCCCAGCGCTCATTCGTCGTCGAGCGCGAGCACTGGTACCTCTATGTTGTCGCTTCACGCGTCCGGCCATGGAAGCTGTCATTCAGCACCTGCTGCCGCTCCTGGAGCCGGGCGAAGAGGCACCACTTCCCGCCGTGCCCGTGAACCGGCACGCAAACACGACCTGCGATACCTACGAAGCACGCTTTCAGGCAATAGCGCTCTTAGCGGAAATCGTGCACAGTCTGGGAGAGCGCATCATTCCTTATGCGGCTTTTCTGGTGGTACCCCTGCTCGGACGTCTCGTAGATCAAGATGAACGTGTACGCAGTCTCGCCGCGATGGTCTTTGGGGAACTTGTCCGTCTGTTGCCATTGGAAGGCGCCTTGCCGGCAGACGAGTTGCTGTCGCCAGCGCTCCAGCAGCAGCTAAGCAGTGCCCGCGACTTTATCGCCCAGCTTCTCGGGCAAAAGCCTCTCGAAGTGTTCCGGTTGAGCATTCCCATTGGCGACAACGTTCAATTGCGCACATATCAGCAAGAGGGTCTCAACTGGTTGGCGTTTCTCCATCGCTACGGACTGCACGGAGCACTCTGCGACGACATGGGTCTCGGTAAGACGCTAATGACGCTCTGCATCTTGGCTGCTGATCGATGCGGACTAGTGGGCGGCCCAGCTGGTGCCCGACTCTCCAGTCGAAGTAGCGCGAGTGGTCATCGTGATGGTGTCGATGCTCCTGCACAAAACGATGGGCAGGTCGCTCTCGAGGCGAGCGCTGCCACGACTCCGCTCCCGAGTCTGGTCGTTTGTCCAGCCAGTGTGATGCACCACTGGCATGATGAGGTGCTGCGTTTCTTCCCAAGGCACCTGACGCCGGTGCTTGTGTACGCTGGCGCGCCCGGTCAGCGGCAGGAGCTCGCACAACAGCTTCGCGGTGCTGAACGACCACCGCTCGTGATTACCAGCTATGAAGTCGTTCGAAGCGACCTGGAGAAGCTAGCTAGCCTGCGCTACGCCTATGTGGTGCTCGACGAAGGCCACATGATCAAGAACGCTCGCTCGAAACTGTCGCAAGCCGTGCGACGATTGCACGCCCGTCACCGTCTGATTCTGACGGGAACACCGATTCAGAACAATGTAACGGAACTGTGGGCCTTGTTTGACTTTTTGATGCCCGGCTACCTGGGCACAGAGCAGTCGTTTGTTGCCCAGTATGCCAAGCCTATCCAGGCGGCACGTCATCCCAAGTGCAGCGACGCAGCACGAGAGGCCGGTGAGCGGGCCCTGGCTGCGCTCCACCGCCAGGTTCTCCCGTTTATCCTTCGACGAATGAAGGAGAACGTCATGAAGGAACTGCCGCCCAAAGTCATCCAGGATCGAATCTGTGCCCTCAGCGATATACAGCGCTTCATCTACGACTCGTTTGTGCAGACTGCTCCGCTGGAGTGGCTCGCGGAGACTCGTGCACCAACACTGGCAGCGACGGCAGCGGAAGTGGAAGCAGCGCCCCGCGACACCGACGAGGATGCTGGACAGGTCCCAGCGCTGACGCCGAAACGACTCTCCGGTTCGAGTCATGTTTTTTATGCGTTGATGTTCCTACGACGCCTATGTACGCATCCGCGATTGATCCTATCTGAACTCGCGCCCGAGCTGCGACGCCAGGTAGAGGAGCAGCTGAATCGAGCCCAACTAGACTGGAACAGCCTCGACATCGCTCCCAAAATGCTTGCACTCGGGGAGCTTCTCTACGAGTGCGGTATCGCCAGCGACGACACCAGCAGTGCTGGCGCCAGCATCATCGACGCTACCGTGCAGACGTTGGACACAACGTCTCAGCGCGCAGAAAAGAAGCATCGTGCGCTCATATTCGCACAACTGAAAGAGACGCTGGACATCATCGAGACAGACGTCTTGCAACGTTGGTATCCCCAGGTGAGTTACCTTCGACTGGACGGGAGCATTGTCGATCCGCGTATTCGCCAGGATCTCGTCCATCGCTTTAACCGTGACCCGACGATTGACTGCCTTTTGCTGACCACACACGTCGGGGGTCTCGGGCTGAACCTCACCGGTGCCGATACGGTCATTTTCGTGGAATGTGACTACAACCCCACGGTAGACTTGCAGGCAATGGATCGAGCGCACCGGATCGGTCAAACGCGCGTGGTGACAGTGCATCGTCTGATTACCCGCGGTACCATCGAGGAGAAGATCATGAGCATTCAGCGCTTTAAGATGCATCTCGCCACCAGCGTGGTGAACCAGGAGAACGCTTCGCTGCGTCTCATGAACACCGAGCAGATTCTGGAATTGTTTCGACCGGTGGCGGCGACAGGTACCGCTGGGGCTCTCGATGCCAAGGCCGAGATACCGCTGCCGTCCGCGGAAACTGGGTCAGCTCGTCGACGTGCGCCCGGAAAAGACGCTCATGGAGAAGCTGGAGGTCGCAGCACAGGCGCTTGGCGGATGCTCGCACGCATACCCGAACAAGCGGCCGCCGAGGCGTACGGAGAGGAGTTCCAACGGGCACGTGCCTTTGTGCAGGAGCTTCTCACGAGCGATCAAGAAGGCTCGGCGCTGGTACAGATGGAGCACGATTCCAAGCGCTGAGCGCCTGATGACGATCGCTGCTTTTTTAATGAGCTGCACCCTGACCGAGGTACCTTGAACGAGTTCCTGCGGTATCGAGGAAGCGAATGTATGCGATAAAATCGGTTGTGGAAAACCGGCTTTCGCACGGAATCCAGAGCGACACAGAAACAGGCAGACAAGGCGGGAGCGCGCGCTGCGGTACTTGGCAGGTTCGAGTGCCCCGAGGTTACCGCTGTTCTCGCTCAGTGCTGTGCTGTGCTGTGCTGGGCTGGGCAAGTTGTCCTCGAATACCGCAACCTCTACGGATCGTTAGTACTTGGTTCACCCTTTATATCCCTGCACCCCTGTCTACGGATCTATGTTGCTATCTATCTATGTACGTGTCGATTGGACCTAGAATAAAATCGTCGAGCAGGCAGCGGAGCACCAGAGCGCTTCCGCAGCACAAGCGGCTCCCTCAGTGCACCTGGAGTGGCCCATGGACTCGAGGATAACCCGCGTGGAAGCATGCCTTCTGGAGTAGACACCCATCGAACGCTACCGGGCGATGCGCTTGGCAACTGTGAGAAATGCAGCCTACGCTTCACGTGCGAAAGAGGATTTGCTCGCCCTTTGGTTGCGTACCTGATTCACGACGACAATGGATGCAGTGTCATGCCGTACTCGGGGGCGAATGAACCGGTGTGCCGCAGCTACATGCACGCCCGTTTTAGCGACCAGCGCGATGCTTGCTTCTCGCGGAACGTCTCGAATGATGTCATGTGCATTGGGTATATCCACGGAAAACACGTACCCATCGGCAGCGATACGGAGGTGTTCGAAGGTATCGGGCAACGCGAAGGCGGTCAAAGTGTTATTTGCTGCTGGAAACTAGCAGCTGGCTCCCAGGATCGAAGCGATCCCACACTGATGACCTGCGGAGGTGTCGTTACGAATCCGAACACCCGGACTGTTCCACGTCGGGCCCGGACTTGTTCCAGGTTCGTCGCGAACGCATTCCGGTCCGATTCGGTGACGAAGCTGCATGATGCTGGGCCAGAGCGAGTTCAGACGCGTGGGTATGTGCAGCGGCGCTTTTGTTGAATTCCGCGATGGATTCGTTTTTGGATGCGCTGGTATAGGGCACGCCGGCGAGGCCCTCGTCGGTACCTGCTTGTGAACGCGTGACCTACAGATAGACAATCTTCACGTGCAGCGTTGCTGTTGTTGTTGTTTCTGTTGTCGTCGATGGTCAGCAGTCCTCTACCTGTGGCCTGCGCCCGCGCCTGTTCACGCTTCACAACTTCTCGCAAAAGACGCATGCCCAGACAGAGAACATGCGAGGCGAATTCCGGCTGACATAGATCCATCGCCGGATCCAGCTGTGTATTCATTATTATGAGCGAACAAGCGACACCCACACGATACAACGTTTTTTGATGATGTGTTCTGCAGCGCTCATTGCCGTGCTACATCCTGACGACGACGGACACACTGCACTGCATCCGAACCGCCCCACATGAATACCGACACGCTGCCTCATGCCGCTCGCTACGCCTGTGCCAGCGCGATACACGCACAAAGATACCTAGAACGTGTATCGGGTTCATGTTCGGTATTCTGGGTTGATGCCCCGACTTTGCAGGCGCATTGGCAGTGACCCGCCAATGACGCTAGGCAGTGATCGCACCGTGGATCTTCGCCAGCGTCACCAGCGCTGCCTCAGGCGACAAACGATCCGATGGCGATTCCCGCAGCATCTGGCGAACGAATTCGAATAAACGTCCATCATCTGCTTTCAGTACAACCAATCCAGTCACAAACTTGTCCGGTATGAAGGAAGCGGTACCGTTGAAAACTCGAGACGCATACAGTGCCAAGTCCGATTGGTGTCTGATTCGGAATTCCTCCACAAACGCTCGGAAAGAAGCGATTTTGCGCAGACCTGGAACAGCAATACGCAAGAGGCTCAATGCACACGAGTACACATCGAATTGGTAGGGGAAACGCGGATCAAGAAAGCGCTCCGGGGGAACAAAGTCCGGGTCTGCGGGTCCCCAGCGTGCATTGTACCCGATTGCCGCACCGTACCGTGGCGTACTGATGAACGCTGCCGAGCCCAGGTCTAGGACGCGAAGACAACGGCGCTGTTCATCGATCATCCAGTTGAGGGGTTTCATATCTCGATGAACCATACCAAGTCGGGTGAATGATACGAGCGTTTCGAGGACCTCTGAAGCAACTCGCAGCACCAGATGTCGCAAGATATGGACGCCATCTTCGGAGCTATCTGTGGCATTGATGTTGAGCGCTTGCGAGAGTGCCAGCGCAAATGCGATGTCATCCGTCTCGCTGTTGAAATAGGTTTCCAGTGTCGAACCGGGAATGCGTTCAAAGAATAACCATTCGGTGCCAGCGTGCTCACCGAATCCGAGGTAGCGGGCGACGTGATCGGCGAGTGCTGCGTCTGTATTGGATTCGATGGTAGCTCGAACTTGGTCATTTGCGTACCGTTCGATTGCTGTGTAGTAGAGCGCATCGTCCAGTTGTACACCTTGGAGACGCTCTTTGGCCACGGTTTTGGCTGCGACTTCAAGTCCCTCCTCTGGGGCGACGACTTTCTTTGCCTCATAGACAGTCCCGAACGAACCAGATCCGAGTACTCGCGTTCGATCGATCACAAAGTCCAACGGTGAGACCTTATAGCGGGGCGGTGGAACCAGCGAGTAGTCGCGTTGCAGGAGCCTCAGGTCTCGCAGCGGCTGCGGCACCACTGCTGATACCCGTCTGATCCGCCATCCGGGGCACCAGCTCGTACCCCAGCTTGTCGAGGCGAACGCCATAAATGCAGGGGCCTGTGTTATTTTCCAGAGGGAAACACCTGCCGAATCGAGCGTAGAGACTGCGGGCACCTGCCGGGAGGACGCAAACGCAACGCCTGCCGTCTTGCCCTAACCACGTTGCATGTCATGGCGCTCCGGCGGTGCGCGTGCTAGTGGCAATGCTGTCATCTGTTCGTATCAGCGGAGTATGGAAGGTATGCAGTTTGTTGGCACGGACTGGTATGTATGTATGTATGTATGTATTAGAGTTGGTGCGCGTGCTAGAGGCAATGCTGTCATCTGTTCGTATCAGCGGAGTATGGAAGGTATGCAGTTTGTTGGCACGGACTGGTATGTATGTATGTATGTATTAGAGTTGGTGCGCGTGCTAGAGGCAATGCTGTCATCTGTTCGTATCAGCGGAGTATGAAAGGTATGCAGTTTGTTGGCACGGACTGGTATGTATGTATGTATGTATTAGAGTTGGTGCGCGTGCTAGTGGCAATGCTGTCATCTGTTCGTATCAGCGGAGTATGGAAGGTATGCAGTTTGTTGGCACGGACTGGTATGTATGTATGTATGTATTAGAGTTGGTGCGCGTGCTAGAGGCAATGCTGTCAT
>Ga0078972_1012215_pt1 | contig 14889 bp, 16 predicted proteins | sample YelNatPaOPGAMG01_FD_67568 | JGI IMG/M metagenome (GOLD analysis project Ga0078972, IMG submission 67568) | Hot spring thermophilic microbial communities from Obsidian Pool, Yellowstone National Park, USA - OP-RAMG-01 (SPADES assembly) (version 2) | ecosystem: Environmental > Aquatic > Thermal... | reverse complement strand
GCTTCTTCCTCTTGCTTTGACATGCACTTCTTTTTGACCGTTTGTGAACTGAGTTATTACCGCCAAAACATAGCTCATTGTTGGCTTCTTTCCTATGAATACAACATTATCTTGTTGTTCTTTTGTTTTTGCCTCTTCTGGCATTATCAACACCTCCTGTTTTTAAAGCTATCAATTAAAAATAGTTTTAATAATTTAAATCTATATTTTGGTAAAAACATGTTTTTTAATTTCGTCTATTACTTCATTTATGTTCTGATCAGTTGGTTTATCTTTTGCTGTTGCTGCTTTGGTATAGGCTTCTCCTGCTAGATGTAACTCCGTGCCATATTGAGTTAATAATTTGTCTAACTCAGCCCTCCTTTGATCTTCAGATGGAAGTCTTTTGATGCCTTCCAATTTTCCAATTAAACTTCTATAAGCTCTTTCTGTTACTTTTGCATACTTTTCAAACTCTGCTTTTTCTTTATAAACAGTTGTTGCTCCTCTAAAGAATGCTCCAACAATAAATGTCGCCGCAAAAATAACAACACTCCATACCCCCATAAAACTAAAAAGAATCCAAACTATCTTTGTAAACCAGCCAATTGGAATTGTTAGAAAAGCTATCAAAAAAGCTAAAACTCTATTGACAGAAGAAGGAACATTAGCAAATATTCCCAAGCTTTGTAAAAATGCCCAAGCTAATGTATAAATAGCAGCAAATGGTAAGAGGAAAAGGTAAATTATCGCTGGAACGTACATCCATTCTTGAGGCAAACCGAGCATTATGAAAACTTGAGAAGCATAAGAAGGAAGAGGCGCTATTTTAAAATTGTTTGGTACTTCTAAATATTGAGGATATGGAACGAATTGTGGTATTACAAAAAGTAGAATTATTAAGACTATAAAGAAGATTAGAAACCATGGTATTCCTACTGTTGGTCTTTTTATCACTCCACCTACTGCTAAAAGTATTATAATGAAAATTATAATGAAAGATACTGAAACCAAACCTGAAAGAAGATCGTTAACATTTATTCCACCTTGAGCTAAAGATGAAGCAAAGAGTAAAATGTAGAAAGACAATAATGCAGCAGTTTTTCGTATCTCCATAGAATTTCTTAAATTTTACATTTAAAAATCTATTTTCTTTTGTAGAAATAGAAGGAAAGTAAAATGAAAATTGAAAAGAGAAGAAGGATAATAAAAGAGAATAAGTTGAGTATAAAATAGTTGTATGAATAGAATGCAAATAGAATGAAAAAAGAAACAATTATAGAGACTACAATATTAACACTTTTTTCAAAGAGCTTTATCTTGTTAAGGATACCATAAACAATCAAAAAAGAAAGAAAAGCGAAAGAAAGTGCTAAAATTGTTTCTATCATTTTTAATCAACCTTTCCTTTTGCATTTTTATACCAATCTTCTTCTTCAACTTTCCTACCAATTTGCTTTGCCAAATTTTCTATCTCAGAAAGTTTTTCCTTAAGATTTTTTTTGACCTCTTCCTTCTTTTTTTCATCTTTTCCTTTTTCATATTCACTAGTTAACTTTTCAATTTCCTCCTTCAATTTATTAAATCTTTCTTCTCTCGTAGCAACATTTACAGAATATTTGAAAACTCCATAAAGATAAACAGCAACAAAAGATAGAACGGTTAAAGAAGCCGCTAAATAAGGCAAAATTTTTGTTAAACCTAAAGAATAAAGGGAAAGAATAGAAATCAAAGAAATTGTTAAGGCTGTTAGAGAATAATAAAGATTTCCTACGTTTCCAAAAATGTTTGATTTTTTCAAAAAAATGAAAAGAATCAAATAGAAAAGAAGGAAGGGTAGGAAAATTGAAAAAATTAGTTCGTTTAAAGGAAAACCTAAAACTTCCATAATTTAATATTCACAGAGAGATAAAAAGATAGAAATCTAAATAAAAAAATGTTTGATTCTTGGAAAGAAGCTGCTAAAAATTATGCAAAGGGTATGAGAGAGTATGCTAAAACAAAAATGGAGTACTTAAAGAAGAAACTCGAGTATGTGAAAGAGAAAGGAAAAGAAGTAAAAAGAAAAACTGAAGAGAAAATGGAAAAGAAAAAAATATCTATATGGCAAATACTCATTTCATTTATTTTTCCAATTTTAATCTTTTTTCCCTTTCAGCTGCAAAGAGTGTTATTTTCTTTAGCTATTATTCTATTTGTTCTTATAATTTTGGTTTTTGTCGCTAAACTCTTCTTCTTACCTCTTGAAGGTTTATTTCAAGATTTAGTAATCCTGGTAATCGGACTGATCGCTACACAATTTTTTAATTGCGGAGGACAAGCATGTTTCTGGGTTTTATCTACTAGAGTAGGAACATTTGGTACTTATCTTGCTTTCTTTGGAACTGTAGTTTTATTTTTTATTCTTGCTATTTCACTCCCAAAACCAGCATTCTTAGTTTCCTCAATCCTATTAACGATTGTCATAACTACATCTATCTCACTAATTTCGCCAAAATCTTGGTATGGTTTTTGTAAAAATATTCCGTTTTTATCTTCTCATCCTTCTTGCAATCCAAGAGTAGTAAAAGTAGAGCCAATTAAAACCGTAACCATTCCAGTAGAAGGAGGAATTTCAGTAAAAATAGAGCCAGCTTCTACTCTTTATGCTGGGGAGCCATACGAATTCTCTTTTTCAATCTCAAATAAGTACGAAAGACCTATTGAATTTACTATTCAACCTTCAATTGTCTCCTCTTACGGTAAAGGAGTAGAGTTTATTCAGCCTTTTCAACAAAAGACCAATAAATTATCTACAAACGAATCCTATCAAGATTCAGTATACATTAACCCTAAGGAGTTAAAAGCTGGAAATGGAACATGTTCTTATTGGGCAAAACAAATAGCAATAGCTAAAGGATTTTATAAAACTGATATTTTGGGGCACAAGATAACTGAATTATCTATCGATAAAGTAGAGTGCGCAAGAGATAAACCATGTAAAGGTAATTTTATTTGTGGTGAAATTGGAACTTTTGACTGTATATGTATCGATTGGATAATGGCAACCTGCTCGAAAGAATCGCTTAGAGCAAAAATAAATGTAAAACATAGTGCATTCTTCATAGGAAGCGGAAAACTGTATTATTCTGAAAATATAACAAAACCGGCATCTGCAACAAAATTAGTGCAAGGGCCATTGAGTGTTACATTAGAATTTCAACCGAATCCCTACATTGCGCAAGTGCATAAGTACAGAGAAGATGTTAGCCTTTATGTGACTTTTAAAAATGAAGGAAGCGGAGATATAGATATCCGTAACTTTAAAGTTGAACCACAAAATACAGTAATTCATACTATCGATAAAGAGAAAGAAATTGAACTCATAGAAGAAGTTGGAACACAAATAATTTCTTGTAGAAGTATTGATGAAATCCTTCACGGATATGAATTAAAAAGCGGACAAGAAGTGGGCGGAATTTTATGCAAACTTGCACCGCCACATGTTAAATTAACTATAAAGAATCTGACCTCCAATACAGTTGAAGAAGCAAGTGTTTCTTTAAATTATTTGAAACAATTCTGTAATCGAAAGGAAAGTGAAACAACGTCAGAATGGAACAAAAACTGGGAAAATGTATTTAAAACCATTGATAATACTGGCTTATGTGAGATTTTATCGAAAAAAGAAGAAACAAAAGAAAAACAACAAGTAGAAAGTAGCTTAAGTTTTGTTAATGTAATAGTAGAATTTGACTATGAAAGATCAGCCAATTACTTCTCTAGCGAAATAACCCCTTACACACGAACTGAAGAATGCTTAGAATTAGAAAAGAAAGAAGAATCATCTTAGACCAGACGCCCAACTACATACATCCTTACAATCATCGCTTTCCGGGTTTCCGGAGTCGATACAATTCGTATATGAAGTCCTTGCATCCATAAAATATTTTGCACAATCCTTGTTTAATCTATCTATAGGAATTTGATTTGAGCAAAATTGTAAAAGGGTTCTTTTACAATCAGATTCACTTATTCCCCAGGTAAAAGGAAGAAAACCTTTTGCCCAAAGAAAGTAAAGCAAAGCAGCAATAATTATTATAGCAAAAACAATAGCAATCACTTCACTTGTTGTTAATGCTTTCTTCATAATTTTTATAAGTTTTATTATTTAAAAGCTTTAATAAAACTTCTCAGTCAACTCATTATTAACAATTTGTATCGTAACATTAGGATTTTCTTTGATTACAAAATTTAAAGATGACGATGAATATGAGTAAGAAATTAGAGAAGAAGAAGAAAATGAAACTTCAACTCCAGATGAACTCGTTTTTATTTCTATCTTACCAGCAGGAATAACTATATTAGTTTTCTCTTCTACTTTCTTTCTATATTCATTGAAAATAATCGTAACGTTTTTTTCAAGTTCACCTAAATCACTTATTCCAGAAATATCATTTACTCCTGCTCTCTTCAAAGCCTCTTTGTAAGAATAATAAAGAGCATATGGTAATCCTCTTTTTATTGCTTCTACCTTATTCACCGCAGAAATATATTCCTCTTCTAACGTCGATTCTTTAAAACCTATCATCTTAAAAACAAATACATTTAAGATTATACCCTCAATCATAATAATAGCAAACGCTGCTACAAGAGCTACTGCAATCGGTCCCAAGCCTTTCATTCAAACACCAGTATTAACTCTTCTATTAGCCCTTTATCATAAGGCCTAAATATGTAAATTTCTCCTACATTGTTTTTTGCTTCACATTTTTCAGTAAATATAACACTTGTTTCATTAACTATTTTAAAACAGTTTGATAAAGTAAATAATTTTAACTTTTCTTCAATCTTAGTTTGAGCTTCATTAGAATAGAAAGCTTCTCTCTCGCTCAATATTCTATACATCAAATGTTTATCATCGTAAGGAGAAAACAAAAAATTTAGTAATGTCAGTTGCGCATTATCATATTTATACTCATATTCGATTGTTGTGACCAAATGATATTTCAATACTGCTATTGGAAGAATTATTCCTACTACTATTGTAATAGTTGTGATTATACCGACAATAGCCAAAGTAAATGGAAGAAATGCTTTCATATAAACTCACCTAAACCGACAAAAATCCTCCCTACATGAATACTGTCTTTGTATTTTATCAATATCGGAAATCCTTGAGAGCTTATTCTATTTTTATTAAAAAATGATTTGAACGAAGGGGGAATATTGTTTTTTACACACTTATCTATATCCCAAGGTTGCCACAAACCACCTAAGGGAGGCGCTAGAAAAAATCTAAATATTGTTCCAACATCAACTTTTATGTTACTATTAAGACAATCCATGAAATTAAATAAAGAAATTCCGGAGAGAGATAAAGGTGATCTCAACCTTACAATCCAACCATCACAATCATTATTGTTACATTTCTCTAGATCTAGAACTAGAACGATAATTATGGAGTTAGGATAGGATATTCCTAAATCAACATCACTAGTTAGTAACTTAATATTTGATAAAAAATCTGATTTTTTAATGAACAATTTATCTAATTTTTCAGCATCTAAAACTCCTCGTAGTATTTTACCATCTTTTATGTAAACAATGTTTTCGTTAGATATTAGAGCATTTGCTAGAATTATCGAGTGTCTTTCATTTAGATTTTCTTCAACGGAAACATGTATCTCCATTATTCTACTCAAAGAAAACCACAATAAGAGAGCTACTACCAAAATAACCAAAAAACCCTCTATTATTGATGTTAAAGTGAAAACAATTCCTCTATTTTTTTGTTGCTTCGAAAGCATAGTTAGAAACACCTTCAAATTTTTTTGAAATAATGAAAGTATTAACATCTTCTCCTTTATAAGATAAGTCTATTAAAATCGGTTTTTTACTTTCTGTTTTTTCAGCATAAGCTAGTTTAGACTTTATACCAACTTTAACTATTCTATCAAAAATTTCAATTTTATATTCTTTATCTTTTCCTGGAGAATATTCTATTCTACTTTCAAAAGTTGAAATTGTAGAAGAAGAAATCAAACTAGAAACTTGTCTTGCTACATTTTCCGGTGAGCTTCTGGCTAAAGTTTCTATTATTGTTGAAAATAAGGTTGGTAAGATGTAAACAAGAAAAAATATGGTAGTAAGAATAACTAATAGAATTCCTATAGTATCGCTAGCTGCTAATCCTTTCCAAACATTCTCTTGCATTCTTCATCACTCGGTTTTGTGCAGCTTGGATCTTTTATATCCCATGTGGGATTTTGATTATTAATTAAAGCTATGCAGTAATTTTGTTGTGCCGCTGCGCATTTAGTTTTACTTATTTCTCCTTGCTGTGCCTTAATCCATCCGTAAAAAATTATTAATGATACTCCAATGAAAAGTGCTATCACTAAAAGTATGAATATTGCTGAAGGGCCAACTCCTTTCATACAATTAACCTTTTATCACCTGAGTGACTATTATTGGATAAAACAAAAATCCTGACTTGCTTGTATAAATTTTTACTTTAGTTTTAGTTTTCGAATCAGAAGATCCAATCATCAACTGTTGATATGCATCATGAAAAAGAGTTATTCCCAGAGCCTCACTGTAACAATCTTCTTTCGTTCCAACACCACTTACTAAATCTGAACTAACAATAAGAAAATTATCACTCACTTTACCGCCAGTAAGTGTTTTACCTAGATTCAAAAGCTGTTGCCATGGTAGTCCGCCCAACATCAACCACTTCAGAACATCTAAAATTGTCGGTCCTTCGGATTTAGAAGAAAGAATACAGCCAACATCTTTATAATCCGTAGATCCTAAAGTTAAATGGCTCTTGTCTATTTTTTGTGCTTTATCTAACTTAATCTCAACTGGATAATCAGTAATAGAACTACCAATAGTACTTACTACTACTTCTGGATTTCCACTCAAATATGCTTGAAGTATCTCAAGTAATTTCCAACCATCAACATCTATGAAACAAACTCTCATTTGAGGATCGCTTGATTTAATTTTACTAGCATTACAAAAATCATTACAACTCACAGTTTTATCTCCTTCTTTCCAAGAAAGTTCTTGCACTTTCATGCTCATACACCCTTCCGTACACCTGTAAATTGAACATAAAATAGCTTTCTCTACATCTGATTTCTGTATTATCCCTAACATTTCGCCTATTTGTATCAAAACGTTCTTGCCTGCAACCCACAAAATACTAGTTATAAAAAGAAAAATTATTACCGCCATGATTAATCTTACAACCCAATCGGAAGAAGAAGCTTTGCTCATTATTTCTTTTAAAAAACGAAAATAAAAAGTTGAGTTTAACAAGCTATTCCAATCGTTTTGCACATTGATGTCTTGAGATTTTTAAATGCCATAGTCAGAAAATTTCCAGCAGACGGTGTTAATTTTAATACCACTAAAGTCAAAATAGCAAGAGCAAAAACAAGAATTATTAGTTCAACTATAGTCATTTCTGCTCCTTTCATTTATTTACTTATTTTTTTATTTTAAATTAACCAGATGTGAAAAGTTTTATAACAAGATTTTTACTTATTATGAAATAAAGAAGAACTGCCAATAGAACGAGAAGAAGAAGAATTAGTGTAAATAAACCTTTTGAAATTCCTCTCATAAAATACATTTTATTTCTATATTAAACCTCTTATCGTTTCGAGATTCATAATAGAACTTATTCCAAAGTAAATAGAACTACCTACCACTGAATAAATCAGCAGAGAAATTATAAGTATTTTTCCAATATAGAAATTACAAGAAATCTCATCCTCTCCAAAGTTTAGTCTAGACAAGAAATATGAGATGATTAAAGTTATTTCTATTAAGTATATCCCAACTATGATTTGAAATATAGGAAAGGGAACTTGTTTCCCTATGTTATAAAGAAACGATAATACAAAATTAAAACCATAACCTGTTTCTGAAGTAGCGGGAAGTGGATTTTCGCTTATGATTTCTCCGAAGAAAGAAAAAATGTATATAACAATAGCCATCAATCCAACTACTATTCCAGCAGAAAGAGGAGCCATTATTTGTCCCATTAGTTGTAAATCTGAAGTGGTTTCAGAAAGTATTTCGTCGCACGCCTTATTAACTTCATCAGCATCTTTTAGAAAAGTTGAAAAAGTTCTTAGAGAAGCCGACAAGAAACTCATACCTCTTTTACTTATTTCTACAATCATTTCCAAAGAAAATCTTACAATTTTTGATGGATACACATTCACTACTCCAATTTTTGGATTTTTTATTGCTTCCTCTAATGATACTCCAAAAGCTTTAATGTTCTCCAGTATCTTTATGAATAAAGATTTTATTTTAAGCAAATTTATTTTGGGTAGCAAATTTTCTAGGTTTGTCTCAATTGGCTTACCTACCTCTGATGTAACGCTAAGTTGAAATAAGGCAACAGGAAGTTCGCTTTCTATTTGAATTATTTCTTGATTTTTCTCCATATTAAGCATAGATGGCAATAGGAAATAGAGAGATAAGGGTATGCCTATTGAGAGTACCACAAGAAGAGAATATAGAAATTGCATATGACCAAAGTTTTTTTCTAATCTCAAAAGATGTGAAAAATACAATGTAGAAATGAATGAAATTAAGATAGAAATAATAAATACGATTTTCTTCAATCCTTTGTACTTTTCTATTTTTTCAGCTTCTATTTGATGATACGAATATGGTTTAACAAAAAGATTGGAACTTAAAAAGATAAAAACCGCAAAAGGTAAAAGAATGTCGTATAAAAATATAATTAGTTCAACGCTCGCTATCTCCGGCAAAAACATTATTACTACAGGAACAAAAACTAACACTAAAAACGGCAATAAGATGCCAAACATGCTGAGTATTCTTAGCGGATTTCTCAAGTTCAAAGCATACTTTTTCATCCTTTGTTTCGTTCCATCTAACATTAAACTAATAGCAGTAGATATCATCTCTTCTTTTTTACTTTCAAATTGGCCAACAGCAGATTTCAGAATAGAAAGCGCATCTCTAAACTCCTCACTTTCCACTTTCCATTTTTCTATTAACTCATCTATAATAGACATAATAGACCTTCTTCCCATCTGCATCTCATTAACCAATCTTTTTAGATCTTTTCCCAACGGACCAGAAAGATTCGCTGCAGCGAAAACAATACCGTTTTCCAAATTTCCTGTAATTCTCAGAGAAGTTCCAATATAGATTATAGAAAGCGTCATTTCAGCTGCTGCTTTAGATCTATAGTTTTTTGCTAAAAAAGATGGATAAGAATAAAAGTAGAAGAAGAAAACGAGCGATAAAATTAAACCACAAAATAGAAAGGAAAGAGAGATTAAACCCAAAAGATATAGAATGAAGAAAAATAGGAAGGAAATTAGTGGTAAGAAAATCGCAGTTGAAAAAACTTCTTCTGGAATGATATTTAATCCACAAAATTTTATTTCATCTTCATATTTTTCCTTCAATTTTAAAGGCACTGGTATTTTAATCTTACCAAAAATATGATAGATTCTCTCATGAATCACTTCAGTATCATACATTACCATTTAACTCGCCTTTTAAACCAATCTAACCACTTTTCATATACAATTTTCGAATCAACATAACCAACTTCTCTTGAAACTTCTTCGGAAATCAAATGAAATGCCTCGTTGGCGTTCACAACCCACTCTGCTTCTAAAATTTCTGGTTTATTCAATTTCTCTGCAAATTCCACCATTGTCTGTTTTATTTTAGCTCTAAGTAAAATATTATCCCAAACTCTATCCCATGCTCCATGCCATTCCCTTACTCTTTTAGCGATTTCATTTAAAACTTCTGATTCACCATTCAACAAAACATCAGTTGGTTTTAAAGTATCTTCTTTTGCCGAATATGTCATCAAAGGAACAAAAGCTCCTTCTAACATTGGATCCTCTTTCCACTTTTTCCTTATTTCTACAACTTCTGTTACTCTTCTAAACCTTCGTAAGCCATCTGGACTTGTAATAACGTTAGCTATAACAATTATATCCAACGCCTTAAAACTAGTTGGAACTAAACCTAAGTCATGAACAACTCTATCATAAACTCCATAAGCAGATTCTCCATGAATAGTTCCTGCTACTAAATTTGCTAAAGCTCCAATTCTCATAGCTTCAAACAAAACAGTAGACTCTTTACTTCTAACCTCTCCAACTATTAAAGCCGAATCTCCAAGCCTCAAAGCCGTTCTTAAAGCTTCTTCTGGTGCTAATTCAGTTTCAACATGAGTAATGACAGAACGAGATTTTAGATGTAAAACATTATATCCAAGCTTTCTGTAAATTTCTACAGGAATTTCTGGCGTGTTGTGAGCCAAGATATTTTCGCAAATAAAATTCTCGCAGCCTGGAACAGAAAAATCGTATACAAATTTTTCTTGTATACCAAGACATTTGATGTTTTTTACCTCATCCCAAAAAATGTCAGAATAAGCCAATTTCTTAATATCTTTATCATTAATCAACTTACAAATCTTTTGAAGCTTACTTCTTCCTATATTATTCCCTCTAATGATATAGTCATGCTTGTCTATCAGTTTTTTGGAAGACAGAACATTTTTAATCTCTAGCGAGAGAGGAATTATATCAGTATTATCATGAGTTGATTTTCTTTTTGCAAGTTGGTGCAATTTTTCATTTTTTTCCTTTTGTAAGAATCCTATCTTTAGGAACTTTTTAAGGAATTTCGTATCACTTATTCGCAAACTATAAGTTTTGTCGCTACTTTTTCTTTTTCCCACACGAGAAACTACTCCAAAGAATAAGAGAAGTGTTTGTATATCCTTTATAAGTTGAGAAGAACAAAGAGAAATTCCTACCTCATTTTTACCTACATATCCGTCACCACTAAAGATACCTCTCAAAAATGCTGCAATTTCTTTTGGAGAAAGAGAATAAATAAAGTCTGGCACTTTTTTCGTGTAAGCATCCCCTGTAAATCCTAAATTTTTCATCATTAAAGAAAGAATCTGAGATCCTATAATCAGAGAAAAACCATCAGAATGCATTCTAGTATTTAAACTGAACTTCTCTGCTACTTTTCTTACGATCTTTCTACTTTCCTCATCAACCACAGAAATTATCACATTTCCTCCATCATAACATCCATCTGCAAGCCATAATCCGAAAAATGTTAGTAGCGTCTCGTCTAGCTTAATCCATAGCGGCAAAGGTTTCCCTCCTGCCCGAGATTTTATGTAGCAGTCCTTGCAATCCTTCAAAGGAACTCTAAGCTTTCTAAAAATCTTTAAAGGTAAAATACCTTTCTTTCGCCAATGTGCAACCGCGCTTTTAACATAATAACCTTCATCGTTTGCTAATTTCTTTAGCTTTTCTTTTTGAGAAATGATAATTTTACGTAGATTTTTACCAAAAATGTAATATTCTTGATCTAAAGGTAGAATATTTAAAAGATTTATTTTTTCAGTTTTCTTGTTAAAGACAAGTGGTAATATTCTAGGCGTAACTATGTAATCTCCTGGTTTAAGTTGAGTAGGTTTTACTGGCAACACCTTTTTGTTGACTAAACTAAAAAGAGAGTGGTCCTCTGTAACTTTAATCCTCTTTCCAGTTCTTGTGATTATTTCATACATTCTTTTCTTAACTTTATGTCTAATGAATCTTGTAACCAAAGATGGAACAACTTTATAATCTTTATTTAGAGAAAATACCATTATTCTTTCTGGATTTTTCTTTAAAACTTCCCGCCCGTCTTCATTTTCACTTCCATATTTTTTCATAAGTGTATCTATGAGTTTGCCTACAGTAGATTTTTCTAATTTACCGTTTCTTAAATAAATTATTCTACTACTTCCATCCACGCTATCTTCTTGGATTATTATTCTATACCTTCTCATCAATTCTAAAATCATTGCTGATAGCAAGCTTGTTTTCCCAGAACCTCTTCCTCCTGCCACTAGAACAGCTCTTCCTCCGTCAATAATAAAACTCATCAAACCTGCAAAAAGAGGATTGAAATATTTTACTTTAATGAACAAAGGAAACGTCCATGGACTCTCTCTATGTCTTCTAAAGGCAAACCCTAAACCAGCAGAAGATAAAGTTCTAGTAACGGCAGCAACTCTCGCTCTTCCAACTGGCAAAGTTATTTCTGTATCTAAAACTGGATTTGCTTCGTCTAATGGTCTGCCTGAGTACAACCTAAACCTTGTTGCCCAAGCTTCTGCTTCTTCAGGAGTTACTATCAGATTTGTTTCACATTCACCATAATCAGCATGATTAACAAAAACCGGAGAAATCCCAGAAGGAGCATTCACATAAATATCTTGAATTCTATCATCAGCTAACAGAATTTCAAGAATTCCAAAACCTGCAGTATATCTAACTAAAATTTCTGCCAATTCCTCTATTTCCTTTGGAGAAACAGGAACTCTTTTACTAATTACTAAATCTTTCAATATGGCTTTTCCTCTTTCAAGAAAAACTTTTCTAACAGACTCTAAATCTCTTAATTCTTTCTCTTCCATTTTTCTCTCCATAAGTATTGCTCTCGCTTCATTCAGCAAAGAATACTTTTCTTCAGAAAGAGAAAATTCCTTAGAAAAAATAAAATACAGAAGTCTAACCTTGTTAGGAACTTTGTAAATGTCAACTTCGCTTCCATTTTTTAAATAATATTTTTCTACTAGTTCTGAACCTTTAGGTGGAAATAAAAAAAATCTGCTTAACATAAAAATAGGTCTCATTGTTGGAATGAAAATAGATCTATACAATTCTCTGCTTCCTGGAGTATATCTATCGAGTTTCTCTTTAACCTCTCCTATTAATCTACTTTTTTCTAGCATCTCTTTTAAAGGAAGTAGAAACTCTTTCGTATAAGGTGCTTCTGGATTTTTGAAAACAAGGATTGAAACCTTAATATAACAGAGGATTGGATCGGAAAGAAGCAAACTCATTAATTCTTTTGTTGTTCGATTATAGTGAGGAAAAAAATCCAAACTTAAGACTCCTTTCTCTTTAACAAAAAAATTATAAATATTCGCTATTTCTTTTAATATTTTAACTTGCTCTTCTGAATATTCAATCTCTCTATATTCTGAAATTGTTACTCTTTCTATTTCTGGTATTTCAATAAGCTTCTCTATCACAAATTTCATCATTTCTTTTGAATCTTCAATTGTTGTAAATGACGACCAATCCCTTGCATTAATTTTAAGCTCATTACCTCTAACCTCGATTTCCATATATTTATTTCATCTCAATAAAATTATCTATGCCAGAAAAGGTCCAAACAACATCCTTTCCTGTAGAATTAAATGAGCTTAACAGAAGAGTGAGAATGATTGAGATAAAAATTGATAAGATTGAAGAAAGGCTTCTTTCCCTTGAAAAATCGATAGAACAACTTCAAACAGACCTAAAAATTTTAAAAGATTTGAATGAAAAAAAGATTTCAGATGTTAAAAACGAAATTTCTTCGATAAATGAGAAAATAGAGGCAATTAACAAAAAAAGCGAGCAATTCGCTAGTAAAGTAGAATTACAAAAAATAAAAATGTTTTTAGATATAATTAATCCTCTAACCTCAAACTTTGTTTCAAAAGAGGAACTAGAAACTAGAATAGAGGAATTAAAGAAAAGTATTTTAAAACAAGAAAAATAAAATATAATTGAGAGTATGCCACTCCAACTATTTAAAAAACAACAAAAAACCCCTCCAATCGAAAGAGTAAAAGAGTTATCTTCCCATGGGTTTTCTGAACCAGAGATAATTGACGTTTTAAGAAAAGAGGGATATAGCCCGCAAGAAATTGATTTAGCTTTAACACATGCGTTAAAAGAAAGATTACAAGCCCCAAGCGTCGAATCAAAAGAAAAAGAAGAAGCGAAGCTTCCTACATTTGAAGATGTTGCAAAAAAGGTTCAACCAGAACAACCGCCGCAAGAAGCAAACATCCAATATATACAAACTCAAACCCAACAATATTCTTGGGAAGATTATTTTAGTTATATAGATTATTTAATTCATTCAAGAGTTAGCGAAATAACTAAAGAAATAGAGAAAATTAACCTAAAAAATCAGAATCTAGAAAAGAGAATAGAAGAGATTAGCCAAAATATAAGACAGACAGTTTTTGCAGAAAGCGAAAAGTATAATCAAATACTGAAAAGAATAGAGGAAATAAATGCTTCAATCAATGAATTATCTAAAAAGATAGAAGCATTAGAAGAAATACTTAAAGAAATTTTGCCGGCTTTAATAGAATCCGTTCGCTCTCTGTCAAAATTAACCCAACAAAAATAGAATTTAAACTTTTAATACAAAATCTAATATGGCTGATATCTTTGCTCCCATAATTACTAAACTGGTTGGTTTTGGATTTTTCAATCTATTGATTTTTATACTTGCAATGGTTTTGATTTACGCGCTTTTAAGACAAAGGAAATTCCTTGGAGAAAATCCACTAATAAACGGTCTCATTGCGTTTTCTATTGCATTTTTCATTTTTGCTTATCCTGTTATTACCGGAATTAGCTTAACTGCTCCTTTAACAACATTTTTTTCACAGGCTTTTGTTTTCATTCTTCTTTTTTTTGTAGGATTTCTAATAGCAAGTTTCTTCTATCCAAATTTTCTAGAAGTTCTACAAAAATTCTTTCAGAGTAGGAATACACTTTTTGCAATGATAGCACTTTCCTTAGCTCTTTTTGTTACAAGTGGATTGGTTGGAATTATTTATACTAGTGCTACTGGACCGTCTTCTCAACCCTCCACGCCACCGGAAAACACACTTTTAATTGCTGGTTTGATTATAGCTGTTGTTGTACTTTTAATTGCTGGGAGTATAGGTAGAGGATAATGCCGAGTGGATTAGAAATTGTCTTGATAAACCTTAATAGAATGGGTTTCTTTGCATTCTTACCTTTTCTTTTAACATCAGCA
>Ga0078972_1012214_pt1 | contig 14892 bp, 12 predicted proteins | sample YelNatPaOPGAMG01_FD_67568 | JGI IMG/M metagenome (GOLD analysis project Ga0078972, IMG submission 67568) | Hot spring thermophilic microbial communities from Obsidian Pool, Yellowstone National Park, USA - OP-RAMG-01 (SPADES assembly) (version 2) | ecosystem: Environmental > Aquatic > Thermal... | reverse complement strand
CCCCAACCTCCCATCGGGATCCGCTGGGGCCAGCTTCCCCAGACCCGTGTCATGGGAAGGATTGCAAAGGCTCCGCCTTTGCTGGGGTCCAGGGGTGAAACCCCTGGCCTTCAAGTGCTTCTGACATTCAAAAACACCCCCCCATCACCCTTCACCCGATTGCCCTGGGTGGGACCCGTCATCCACAGCATATTGTGGTTTCACGGATATTCCCCCCCCAAAATCCCCCGTGCGCAGGATAGCCCCATGCAAGATGATGGCGGGCAGCGATTTCGATTGATTTTCAGGCGCTGAACGGCGCCGCGCCGCGGGTTTTGTCGCTGGCCGCCTCTCCTGCTAGGCTCGCGCCATGCGCTATGTCTCCACCCGCGGCGACGCCCCGGTCCGCGATTTCGCCGAGGTGCTGCTCGCCGGGCTCGCCGAGGATGGCGGGCTTTACGTGCCTTCCGCCTGGCCGTTTTTCTCCCCGCCCGAATGGCGGGCCTTGCGTGGCCTGGCCTATCCCGATCTCGCTGCCCGCGTGCTCGCGCCCTTCATCGGCGAGGCGATCCCGTTCGCGACCGTCGAAGCCCTGTGCCGCGACGCCTATCGCGATTTCCGCCACCCGGCGACGGTGCCGCTGGTGCAGCTCGCGCCGCATCTCTTCGCCGCCGAGCTGTTTCATGGCCCGACGCTGGCGTTCAAGGATTTCGCGCTGCAACTGCTCGGCCGGTTCTTCGATCACGTGCTGGCGACGCGCGATCAGCGCCTCACCTTGATCGGCGCGACCTCCGGCGATACCGGCTCGGCGGCGATCGCCGCCTGCCATGACCGCGCCCGCCTCCGCATCGCGATCCTTCACCCCAAGGGCCGCACCAGCGACATCCAGCGCCGCCAGATGACCACCATCCGCGCCCCGAACGTGCTCAATCTCGCGATCACCGGCACGTTCGATGACTGTCAGGATCTGGTCAAGGCGATGTTCGCCGACGCGCCGTTTCGCCGCGCCCACCGCCTCTCGGCGGTGAATTCCATCAACTGGGCGCGTATCGCGGCGCAAATCCCCTATTACGTCGCGACCGCGCTCGCTCTCGGCGCCCCCGAGCGCGAGGTCGCCTTCGCGGTGCCGACCGGGAATTTCGGCAATGTCTTCGCCGCCTTCGCCGCCCGCCGCATGGGGCTGCCGATCGTCCGCCTCGTCGTCGGCGCCAACCGCAACGACATCCTGGCGCGTTTCCTCGCCGGCAATGACATGTCGCTGCGCCCGGTCGAGCCCAGTCTGTCGCCGAGCATGGATATCGCCGTCAGCTCCAATTTCGAGCGGCTGCTGTTCGAGCTGCTCGACCGCGACGCCGGCGCAACCGCGGCGATCATGCGGGATTTCCGTGCCCAAGGCCGGATGGCGGTGCCGGAGGCGGCGTGGCGGCGGGCGCGGCGCCTCTTTTTCGGCTTTCGCCTCGACGATCCGGGGACGGAGGCGGAAATCCGCCGTCTCGCCAACGAGGCGGGCTATCTCGCCGACCCGCATAGCGCCATCGGCATCGCCGCCGCGCGCGCCCATCCCCCGGGGCCGGGCGTGCCGATGATCGCCATGGCGACCGCGCATCCGGCGAAATTCCCCGAGGCGATGGAACGCGCGACCGGCCTCCGCCCGCCTCTCCCCAAGCCGCTCGCCGACCTATATGAACGGGAGGAAGCGATGACCGAGGCGCCGCCCGACTTGGCAGTGGTCGAATCGCTGATCGGCGCCTTCGCCCAAAGAAATAGCCCCAAAGGGATAGCCTCAAAGGAATAGCAGAGTAATGAGCGATGCGATTCGGCTCACGCGGCTGGAAAACGGCCTGACCATCGTCACCGAGCGCATGGAGCGGGTCGAGACCGTCTCCTTTGGCGCCTATGTCGGCACCGGCACCCGCCATGAGGCGGCGGCGGAAAACGGCGTCTCGCATTTCCTCGAACACATGGCGTTCAAGGGCACGGAGCGGCGCAGTGCCGCGGCCATCGCCGAGGAGATCGAGGCGGTGGGCGGGCATATCAACGCCTATACCGCGCGCGAACAGACCGCCTATTACGTCAAGCTGCTCAAGGAGGATCTGCCGCTCGGCGTCGATATCATCGGCGATATTCTCTGCCACAGCGCCTTCGTGCCCGAGGAGCTGGAGCGCGAGCGCGGCGTCATCCTCCAGGAAATCGGCCAGGCCAACGATACGCCCGACGATATCATTTTCGACCATTTCCAGGAAACCGCCTTCCCCGACCAGCCGATGGGGCGCCCGACGCTCGGGCGCGAGGCGATCATCCGCGCCATGCCGCGCGCCACGCTCGTCGAGTACATGGCGCGGCACTATGCCGGGGAGAACACGGTGATCGCCGCCGCCGGGGCGCTGGAGCACGCGGAGGTGGTGGCGCTGGTGCGCCGTCACTTCGCCGACCTGCCGGCGCGCCCCGGTGTCGTGGCGGCGGCGGCGCGCTACCGGGGCGGCGAGTTCCGCGAGGCGCGCGACCTCGATCAGGCGCATATCGTGCTTGGCTTTCCCGGCCTCGCCTACAGCGATCCCGATTATTACGCGGCCCTGCTGCTTTCCACCCTGCTCGGGGGGGGGATGTCGTCGCGGCTGTTCCAGGAAGTGCGCGAGAAGCGTGGCCTGGTCTATTCGATCTATTCCTTCACCGCGCCCTATGCGGATGGCGGGCTGTTTGGCGTCTATGCCGGCACCGGCGAGAAGGAAGCGGCGGAATTGCTGCCGGTCGCGCTCGGTGAGCTGCGCAAGGTGCAGGATCAGGTGGGGGAGGCGGAGCTTGCCCGCGCCCGCGCCCAGGTCAAGGCGAGTGTCTTGATGTCGCTCGAGAGTACCGGGGCGCGCGCCGAGCATCTCGCCCGCCAGTTGCAGGTTTTCGGCCGGGTGATCCCGACCGAAGAGACGGTGGCGCGGATCAACGCCGTCACCATCGCCGATATCGAGCGCACCGCGCGCCGCCTGTTCCGGGCTGCGCCGACGCTGGCGGCCCTCGGCCCGATCGGGCGGGTGCCCGGCGTAGCGGCGATCGCCGAGCTTCTCGCGGCATGAACCCGCTTGAGGCGCTGGCCGATCTCCTGCGCGCCGCCCGCGCCGCCGGGGCGGACGCGGCGGATGCGGTGTTGGTGCGCGGCGGCTCGGTCTCGGTGCAGCGCCGGCTCGGGCGGCTTGAGCATGTCGAGCGGGCGGAGGCGCGCGATCTCGGCTTGCGGGTTTTCATCGGCCGGCGCTCGGCGATCGTCTCGGCGAGCACGCTCGACCCGGCGGGATTTGCCGAACTCGCCGCCCGCGCCATAGCCATGGCCCGCGTGGTGCCGGAAGACCCCTTTGCGGGCCTCGCCGAGCGCCCGCCGCCGCCCGCGGAGGCCGCTCCGCTCGATCTCCTCGATGCCGCCGAGCCGGCGATGGAGACCTTGATCGCGCGCGCCGCCGCCGCCGAGGAAGCCGCCCTCGCGGTGCCCGGCGTCACCAATTCGGAAGGCGCCGAGGCGAGCTATGGGCGGAGCGAGATCGCGCTCGTCACCTCGGCGGGCTTTGCCGGCACTTACGCGCGGAGTTCGCACGGGGTCTCCGTCACCGCGCTCGCGGGTTCCGGCACGGCGATGGAGCGCGACTACGATTTTTCCTCCGCCGTTCATGCCGGCGACCTCGACGACCCGGCCATGCTCGGCCGGACCGCGGGGGAGCGGGCGGTGGCGCGGCTCAACCCGCGACGCCCGAAAACCGCGCGCCTCCCGGTGGTCTATGATCCCCGCGTGGCGGGGAGCCTGCTCGGGCATTTCGCGAGTGCGATCAATGGTGCGAGCATCGCGCGCGGCACCAGTTTTCTCAAGGATCGCCTGGGGCAGGCGGTTTTTGCCGCCGGCATCACCATCCACGACGATCCGCGCCGCAAGCGGGGCCTGCGCTCCCGCCCGTTCGACGGCGAGGGTCTTCCGACCGCCCCCGCGACCCTGGTGGAAAACGGCGTGCTGCGTTCCTGGCTGCTCGATCTGCGGAGCGCCCGCCAGCTTGGCCTCGTCTCGACCGGCCATGCCGCGCGCGGCACGTCGGGCCCGCCCGGCCCGGCGCCGAGCAATCTCTATCTCGCCCCCGGCGCCGCGAGCCCGGCCGCCTTGATGGCCGATATCCGCGAAGGCCTCTATGTCACCGAATTGATCGGCATGGGGGTCAATGGCCTCACCGGCGATTATAGCCGGGGGGCGAGCGGGTTCATGATCCGCGATGGCGCGCTCGCCGAGCCGGTCGCCGAAATCACCATCGCCGGCAATCTGATCGAGATGTTTTCCCATCTCCGCGCCGCCGACGATCTGCGCTTCCGCCGCGGCACCGACGCTCCCACGCTCCGCGTTGAAGGAATGATGCTCGCCGGGGCGTGAAATCATCTCACCCGCGCATTATATCCGCCTGATGCGTGGGAGATGCGCGATGCGCCGGATACGTCTGCTTTTGGCCGCGTTGCTGGTTGCGCTCTGGGCGCTTTCCCCGATCGCGGTGGAGGCGCGGGCGGGCAGTTCGTCCTCGATGGGCAGTCGCGGCAGCCGCACCTACATGGCTCCGCCCGCAACCGGCACATCGCCCTATTCCGCCGCACCTCTGGAGCGCAGCATGACGCCGCGCAGCAACCCCGGCTATCGCGCGGGGAATGGCTACGGCATGGCGCCGAGCCATCCGTTCCTCTCCGGCCTGTTCGGTGGTTTCCTCGGCGCGGGGCTGATGGGGATGCTGCTCGGCCACGGGTTTTTCTGGGGGATGGGTGGTTTCGGCGGATTTTTCGGCTTCTTCCTGCAAATCATCCTGATCATCTGGCTGGTGCGCTTTCTCGCCCGCCGCTTCGTCGGCCCGCGCCTGATGCCGGCCGGGATGGCGCCGCGCGTGGCCCCCGCCGCAATGGGTGGCGGGATGGGCGGAAGCAGCCGTGGCCCGGCGATCGGCCCGGCCGATTTCCACGCTTTCGAACAAGCCCTCCAAGCCATCCAGGCGGCCTGGAGCGCGCATGACCTCGACGCCCTTGGCCGCCTCGCAACGCCCGAGATGCGCGGCTATTTCGCCGAACAACTGGCCGATCAGGCCAGCCGGGGGGTGCGCAACGAGGTGCGTGACGTGCGGCTCGAACGCGGCGATCTCGCCGAGGCGTGGTCGGAACAGGGGCGCGACTACGCGACCGTCGCCATGCAGTTCTCAATGCTCGATATGACACGGGATGCCACCGGACGGATCGTCGATGGCAGCGCCACCGAACGCGTCACCGCGACCGAGCTATGGACGTTCATGCGGGCGCCGGGGGGCGCCTGGATCCTCTCGGCGATCCAGCAGGCGCGCTAAAGACCAGGGCTCCGCCCTGGAGCCGCTGGGGCCAGCTTCCCCAGACCCACAATTCGGGAAGGATTGCAAAGGCTCCGCCTTTGCTGGGGTCCAGGGGTGAAACCCCTGGGATGTTAACCCCAACTCATCGTCTTGCGCGCGCAAGCTCGGTGACGATGCCGTGCAGCGTGCGCAATTCCTGCTCCGTTACCTCGCCGCGCTCGAAGAAATGGCGGATGTTGCGCAGCATGCCGGGGCGTTTCTGGTCGTTGCGCAAAAAGCCGCAGGAATCGAGTTCGCGCGTGAGATGAACCAGGAAATTATCGAGTTCGCCTTTGGTTGCGATGCGGGTTTCATGCGTCATCAATTGCCGCGCCGGGGTTTCATCGCGCGCAAGCCACCATTCATAGGCCAGCACCATCACCGCCTGGGCGAGGTTGAGCGAGAGAAACGCCGGGTTGAGCGGGTAGCGCACGAGCGCATCGGCGCGCGCGAGATCGTCGTTGTCGAGCCCGGCGCGCTCTGGTCCGAACAGAATGCCCGCGCGGAGGCCACGCGCGCCGATTTCATGTAATTCCGCCGCCGCTTCGCGCGCGGTGAGCAGCGGTTTTATGACATGGCGCGGGCGCGGACAGGTGGCCAGGACGCGATGCAGATCGGCGACCGCCCCCGCGACATCGGTGTGAACCGTGGCGGCGTCGAGGATGCGATCGGCGCCGGAGGCAGTGCGCCAGGCGCGCGCCTGTGGCCAGCCGTCGCGGGGTGCGACGAGACGCAAATGAAAGAGCCCGCCATTGGCCATGGCGCGCGCCACCGTGCCGATATTTTCCGCGAGCTGCGGGCGCACCAGGATGACGACGGGCGAGGGCTCGATCGGCTCCAGCGCCGCGCCCGCTTCGCGGCCGGTCAATTTTTCCTCACCCGCGCCGCCAGGTGGTGCCGGCGGGGCCGTCTTCGAGAACGACGCCGTGCGCCGCGAGTTCCGCGCGGATTTCATCGGCGCGGGCAAAGTTTTTCTCGCGCCGGGCTTGCGCGCGTTCGGCGATTCTGGCGGCGATGGCGTCGGCCCCTAAAGACTCGTCAAGAAGGGGCATTTGAAACCACGCATCGGGATTTTCGAGCCAAAGAACGCCGAGCAGGTTTCCGCCCGCGCGAAGCCCGCGTGCGGCTTCAAGATCTCCGGCGAGCGCGGCGTCGGCGAGTTTGTGCATCTCGGCGATGGCGCGCGGCGTGTTGAGATCATCGCAAAGCGCCGCCATGACGCCTTCGGGAATTTCCGTGCTGTCATCGTGGCGGACGGGATTTCGCTGGAGCGCGCGATAAAACCGGCTGAGTTCGTCATAGGAATCCCTGAGCGCACGGGCGGAAAAATCGAGCACGCCGCGATAATGCGTGCGCAACAGCGCGAATCGCACGGCCTCGCCCGGCACCCGCGCGAGGAGATCGGCGACGGTGATGATGTTGCCGAGACTTTTCGACATTTTCTCGCCGTTCACCAGCAGCATGCCATTATGCACCCAGGTGCGCGCGAAATGGCTTCCGGGAAACGCGCAGCAGCTTTGCGCGACCTCATTTTCATGGTGCGGGAACAAAAGATCGCCACCGCCGCCATGGATATCAAAATCGGTGCCGAGATAGCGCCACGACATCGCCGAGCATTCGATATGCCAGCCCGGCCGCCCGCGCCCCCAGGGGCTGTCCCAGCCGGGGAGTTCGGGGGGCGAGGGTTTCCAGAGCACGAAATCGCCGGCATCGCGTTTGTAGGGCGCCACCTCGACGCGGGCGCCGGCGCGGAGTTCGGCGGCGCTGCGGCCGGAAAGCCTGCCGTATTGGGGGAAACTCGCGACCGCGAAGAGAACATGTCCGTCGGCCTCATAGGCGTGGCCGCCTTCGATGAGGCGGGTGATGAGGGCGATCATTTCGCCGACGTGGTCGGTTGCGCGCGGCTCGACATCAGGGGGTGCGACACCCAATGCCGCCATGTCCTGGTGATAGTCGTCCAGCGTGCGCGAGGTCAAGGCCGTGATCGGCTCATGGTTTTCGGCGGCGCGGGCGTTGATCTTGTCGTCAACGTCGGTGACGTTGCGGACATAGGTGAGGCGCGGGTAGAGCTGGCGCAGCAGGCGGGCGAGCACGTCGAAAACCACGGCGGGCCGCGCGTTGCCGATATGCGCGCGGTCATAAACGGTGGGGCCGCAAACATACATCCGCACGTTGCCCGGATCGAGCGGGACAAAGCGCTCGGCGCGGCGCGTGAGGCTGTTGTGCAGATAAAGCTCCGGCATGTCAGGGTTCCCCATGATCCCGGCGCTCTTTAGGCGCTTGCGGTGCGGGGGATCAACAGGGCGCGGGACAATTGGTACTTATCACGCAACAAAGTGGTCGAATGAATTAAACACAGAGTCTATGAGCAGTACATATTCCTGGCGGTGGCTTATGACAAAACAATTACAAAATAATGACCGAATAAAGAACACGTCTTCGTGATCTGATTGTCACATTTCCGTGCTATTCCGGCGTTTCGCAGGCTTGCGATAAGGCCCCCGGCTTAACGCTTTGGGGGAAGAGAAATGAACATTTTCGGCCGCTCGTCGGCGATCACGCCGCTGATGATGCTGATGGCCTCAACCTTGCTGGCAGGCCACGCGGCTTTCGCCCAGGACGTTTCGGGCACCGTCAATGCCGGTTCGGTGAACGCCAACGGCGGCGGTGACACCAGCGAGGCGCCGGTGCCGGGGGCCACGGTGGCGCCGACGCAGCAGCAGCTCTTTCAATCCGGCCAGACCACGCGGGTACTCGACCAGCAGGAATTGCAGGCGGTCGGCCCGGTGGGCGGTGGCGCGCAGGCGATCGGTATGGCGCCGGGCGCGCAGGTGACCGGCTACGGCAACTCCGGGGCGACGAAATACAACGTCTCCCTCGATGGTCTCGCCAATGGCTGGGGCGGTTTTGGCGGCCAGACCGCGAACAACAACCTGATGATGACCTTCGACGGCATTCCGATGAACAATGTCGCGACCGGCCTCTGGGCCTCGGCGAGCATTCCGCAGATTGGCATGATCCAGAACATCGGCGTGACCTACGGCCCCGGCGACGCGGAAAGCCGCTGGTATGATTCGACCGGCGGCACCATCGAATTCACCCCGATCCAGCCGACCCAGAAGGCGGGCGCCGACATCTACGAGACCTATGGCAGCTATAATCAGGAGAACCTGAATTTTGACATTCGCACCGGCAATCTCGGCGGCTGGTCGACGGTGATTGCCGGCGGCCTCAACGAAGGCAACGATTTCCGCATTTCGCCGAACGGGTTCGACAGCCCCTCCGAGGATTATGCCATCTACTTGAAAACCATCAAGAATTTCTCGGACGGCGATGTCTCCTTCGGCGCCTACATGGCGCAAGCCGGTGGCTACCGGCCGAACGTCATTCCCTTCGAGCCGACGCCGGGGATCGGCATCAACGGCCTCGGGACCAGCCCGCTCTACAACGAGAAGGTCAACTTCTTCGCCGCGCTCGATCCGCAGATCTGGGCAAAATTTGACCAGAATCAGTTCGCCACGGTTTATGGCAAGCAGAACATCCATCTCGACGATTACAACACGCTCCACAACGTTTCCTGGTACAGCGACGAACAAAGAATCCACAACGACTTCAATAACTTCACGCCCAATTATAACCAGCTCAACGAATACAACAACCCGGATAACTGGACCCTCGGCGATAAGCTCTGGATGACGACGACGCTGCCCTACAACACCTTTGATTACGGCGGCTATTACATCCACGCCTATTACCAGACGGAAAATTCCTTCTGGAGTCCAGAAGCGCCTTATTTCGGCAGCGAATTCGCACCGAATGGGCATTACCGCAACGGGCTTTTCTACAGCGATGACATGGCGCTGTTCCTGCAAGACGAGATCAAGCCCTTCTCGGCGCTGCGTATCACGCCGAGCATCCGGGTGATCAACGATTCGATCCAATACGCCAACGGCGCTGGGCAGTATGGCGCGTTTCCCGATGCGACCGGGACAGACCAAGGACAATTCGGCTCACAGCATGCCAATTATGTTGGGGTCGAGCCGGGGATCAGCACGAACCTCGATGTGACCAAATGGTTGGCACTCTATGGCAGCTATGAGAAAGCCTATCAGACGCCGGCGGTCGGCGGCGGCGGCGGCTATTTCCAGGCGATTCCCGTCACGCAGAACTCGACGCAGCTCGAACTCGCCGAGGACTACCAGGCCGGTTTCAAGATCAACGTCAATCAGCCGGATTATTATCTCAAGAATTTCCTGTTCGGCGCCAACTGGTTCGATCTCCAACTGAGCAACCAGGTCGTCAACGCCACCTTCGCCAATGGCAACGAATCGACTGCCTTCGGAAGTTCGGATTATCAGGGCGTCAATTTCTACGCCGACGATACGCTGTTCTCGACCGTGCACGCCTTCCTCAACGGCTCGGTCCTGAAAGCGATCTACACGAACTATGTTAACGTCGGCGCCTCGCAGGACTTCAATGGCTATCATGTTCCCTATGTGCCCGACGCGACGCTCAATCTGGGCGTCGACTACACGTATCTGCTGGGCAATGTCGCGCTCAAGCCGAGCGTCTGGTGGCAGTACACCGGCGCCCAGTACTACTTCAACAACGCAACCGTAGCACCCTCAACGTCGACGTTCAGCGGCTATCAGACCTTCAACGCCTCGATCGATGCGAAAATCCCCTTCAGTGTCGAAGGGTTTGGCAAGACCCTCGATGTTTCCCTCACCGCCCTCAACATCGCGAACAGCAAAATGAATATCTACGCCTATGAGTCGGCCGGCGGCTATTTCGGCAATGGCGCAGCGACAATGCTCGGCTATCCCGGCGCGCCCATGACGCTCTATGGCCAGGTCGGTATCAGCTTCTGAGAACACGGCAAACCGTAATATCTCTGTCATGCAACTGCAAGAAAACGATCATTCGTCATCTCGGCGATGATCGACCAAGCTAGCTCCATCCAATCCTGCCTCCATGCAAGCGGGGGCGCGGGATGGTTGCTTGCGCAAGCGTAAAGGGCCTGGGAAGAACATGAATCTCGATTATCTCATCCACATCGCCAACTACTCCGACGGCGTGATCTACGCGCTCGCGGGGCTTTTGCTTCTCGAACTCGCGGTGATTATTGACCGCTTCTGGTATCTTCGTCGCACCCTGATCGGGGGCACCCGGGTCGTCATGCGGGTCGCGCGCACCGGCGCGTTGAGCCTGCCCGAAATGGAGATGCTGCGGCGCAGCGCCGGCAAGCTGCCAGAGGGCGTGCTGCTCGAAACCGCGCTTCGTCACGCCGATAAAACCAAGGGCGAGGCTCTGGCGAGCCGGCTCGACGAGGCAATTTTGCTGATGGCGCCGCAATTCGACCGCCGGCTCTGGATCCTCGACACTATCATTACGCTGGCGCCGCTGCTCGGCCTCTTTGGCACTATTCTTGGCATGTTTCATGCGTTCGGCGTACTCGCCAAGCCGGGTTCGGCGCCGACCGCCGTGACCGGGGGCGTTGCAGATGCGCTGGTCGCCACCGCGTCCGGCATTTTCATCGCGATGCTCGGTCTGCTCACCTATAACGGCCTCAACAGCCAGATCCGCATGATCCTGCACCAGCTCGATTCACTGAAAATCATGATCCTCAACCGGCTCGACGGCGCGCCCCTGGTGCCCCTCGGCCAGACCCCGCCGGCGCGCCTCACGCCCGCCCGCCAGAGCGCCTGAGGACAGGGCCAATGACGAAACTCCGCTATTTCGAGGAACGTCGCGGCCGCATCGAGATCATTCCGATGATCGATGTCATGCTGTTCCTGCTGGTGTTTTTCATCATCGTGACGTTGCAGATGATCCCCGATGCCGGGCTCTCGCTGGAGCTGCCGACATCGAGCGAGACCACGCATCTGCCGCATCCCGAGTTCACCATCAATGTTGAGAAGGACGGCGCGGTGACGCTGAAAGGTCAGACGCTGACGCTCGACGCGCTGACCGAGATGATCAAGGCGGATGGCAACCCGACCAAGACCACGATCACCATCGCGAGCGACAAGGCAACGCCGTTCGAGGCTTTCGTACATGTCATGGATGCCTGCCGCAAGGCTGGCGTGACCGATATCGGCGTTGCCACGCAGCCGGCGAACTGAGCGGCGTCGCTTTCGTATAGGCGCCGTGACGGGAGAAGCAGCATGTCGAGCAGTGCCCTACAGGAAACCAGGGTCTGGCGGGAAGCCAGTGGCGGGCTGCCATTCTTGCCCGAGGGCGGATGGCGCGGTCGTTTCGCACTCGCGCTGGCGCTCGCCGCCGCCCTCGAACTGGGCCTCCTCGCCTATCTTTCCGGGCGCGAGGTTATCCTGGCGCCTGAACCCAACAATCCGCACCCGATGGAGGTGCACGCGGTAACGCTGCCGGCGCCGCTGCCGCAATTGCAGGCGGTGCCACAGGTCGCGGCCCCCGACACCGCACCGCCGCCGCCCCCGCCACCCGAGACCACGACGCCACCGCAGCCCATGGCGCCACCGCAACCCGAAGCCGAGGTCGCACCGCCCCCGCCGGCGCCGGCCGAACCGCCGCCACCCGCGGCGGAGAGCGCGTTTTTTGAGCCGCCACCCCCGCCCGTCGTCGCGCGCCAGCCGCCCCGCGCGCATCCGGTGAAAACCGCGCGCCAGGAAGCGCCCCCGCCGCCCCAGCCGAAGACCGAGGAGGCGAAAGCCGAGCCCGCCAAACCTCCCCCGCCGCCCTCGGCGCCGGCCTCGGCGGGACAGAATCTCACCGCCCTGCAACGCTACGCCGCTGACCTCCGTGGGCGGGTGCAAAGCCATCTGGAGGTGCCGGCGACGATGCGCGGGCTCGATCTCAGCGGCGATACCGAGGTCGCGATCGCGCTCAGTCCCGATGGCGGCCTGGTCAGTGTCGCGCTGCGCAAATCGAGCGGGGTCTCGGCGATCGATCGGCTGTCGCTGGAGACCGTCAAGCGCACCGGCTTCGCGCCGTTCACGCCCGACATGCCACATTCCGGCTTGACTTTTATCCTGGTGGTCCACGTCACCAGCTAGGGCTCGTCAGGCCAGGGGCTTGGCCCCTGGACCCCAGCAAAGGCGGGGCCTTTGCAAGCCTTCCCGGAATGCGGGCCTTCCCGGAATGCGGGCCTTCCCGGAATGCGGGTCTGGGGGCGCTTCCCCCAGCTTGTCGAGGGCCGAGCCCTGGCCTTATTTTGATTAGATAAATATCCCGCGCGCGCATAAGCTGCTCGACGCTTGCCTGAAAACCGCCGATGTAGGGAGAAGCCCATGTCCAAAATCCGCCCGACGCTCGCTTTCCTGCTCGTTCTCGCCGCCCCGGCGGCCTTCGCCGATGCCCTGCCCGCCGGCGTGCCCGAAGAGATGCCGTTCAACATCCCCTATGGCGCGCCGATCACCCTGGCGGAGGCCAAGGCGCTCGCTGCCGCCGCCGAGGCCGAGGCGATGCAGCATCACTGGAAAATGGCGATCTCGATCGTCGCCCCTGATGGCAGCTTGGTTTATTTCGAGAAGATGGACGATACCCAGATCGGTTCGGTCGCGATCTCCCAGCACAAGGCGCGCGCCGCAGCGCTGTTTCGCCGGCCCACCAAAGTATTCCAGGACGCGGCCGATGGCGGGCATCCCTATGTTCTCGCGCTCGACGGGGCGATCGCTGTGGAGGGTGGGTTTCCACTGGTCAAGGACGGCAAGCTGATCGGCGCGATCGGCTGCTCGGGGGGGATGTCGGTGCAGGACGGCGTCACCTGCAAGGCGGCCCTCGCTACCCTGAAATAGCGCCCCCTTGCCATCACGCCGCCGGGGCTCTAGGAAAAAGCCGATCTTCGAGACGGCCCCGGGTGCGTAGCTCAGCGGGAGAGCATCGCCTTCACACGGCGGGGGTCACAGGTTCAATCCCTGTCGCACCCACCATTTTCCCGGCATTCGACTGAGAGTTTGAAAAAGAATGCCCTCGCGCCCGGAAATCGATCGGAAACAAGCAATGTTTTCAAAGGGCGTTCTTTTTCAAGTTCGATTGATTTTCAGGCTCTGAGTTCAGCGCAGCGCGTTGGCTACCCACTCCGCCCATGCCAGCGTATCGCGATCGGTGTCGAAGGCCCCGACGATCTGCACCCCGAGCGGCATCCCGTTCGGTCCCTTGCCGGCAGGCACGGTGACGCATGGAAGATGCAGGCTGGTCCAGATGTAGTTGAACACCGGATTGCCCGTGGAGGCATGGCCGAGTGGCGCCTCGCCGGGGGCGGCCGGGGTGAGCAGGATATCGAGCCCGGCGATGGCGGCGGGGAAGGCGGCGCGCAAATCCCTGAGCGTGGCGCGCGCGGAGAACAGCGCCTCGGTCGGCGCGGCGAGGCCGGCGGCGAGGCGCTCGGCCAGCGCCGGGCTGAGCTGCGCGGGATGGGTGAAAAGCTCCCAGGCCAGGGCACGCGCGGCTTCTGCGTTCATCACCAGGGGATGGACCTCCGCGAGGATGGCGAAATCGCCTGGCAGGTCGCGGGTCTCGACCCCTGCGCCGGCGCGGATAAGCCGCTCCGGCAGCTCGGCAAAAAGCGCCACGGTTTCCGGCGCGGCCTCTGGCCAGGACGGCGAACGGCAAAGGCCGATGCGCGGGGCGCGCGCGGGACGGCGCTCGGGATCGCCGAGATCGCGCCCGCCGATTGTGCCGGCGAGCAGCGCGCAATCGGCAACGCTGCGGGCAAAAACCCCGATGGTGTCGAGACTCTCCGCAAGCGGCTTGAGCCCGGCGCGGTTGATGGTGGCGAAACTCGGCTTGAAGCCGACGACGCCGCAATAAGCGGCGGGGCGGATGACGCTACCGGCGGTCTGGGTGCCGAGGGCGAAGGGAAAACAATGCGCGGCGACCCCGGCGGCGGAGCCGCTGCTGGAGCCGCCCGGGGTGCGGCGCGGGTCGTGCGGATTGCGGGTGGGGCCGGGATGGCGATAGGCGAATTCGGTGGTCACGGTTTTGCCGATCACCACCGCGCCGGCGGCGCGCGCCCAGGCGACGGCGGCGGCATCGGCGCGCGGGCGATGGCCTTGCCAGATCGGCGAGCCATAGGTGGTTGGCATGTCGGCGGTGTCGAACACGTCCTTGACCCCGAGCGGCAGGCCGTGAAGCGGGCCGGGCAGCGGCGCGCGCGGCGGGGGCGCGGGGTCGAGATGGGCGAAAATCTGCAATTCCGGCTGGCGGGCGGTGGCACGCGCGAGACAGGCTTCGAACAATTCGGCGGGATTAAGCCGGCCGGCGCGGAGTTCCCGCGCGGCCGTGGTGGCGGTGAGCAGGGCGGGATCGGGCATTGCTTTCTCCTGGCCGGGATCGATGAACGCCATCCCGGCGGGGCGCCCCCGGGATGGCGCAGCCTAGCCCCAAAAGCCCGTGACCCAAAATCCGCTGTGGACAATTTTTGTTCTGGAAAGGACTTGTCTTTTGAGGAGGATAGCCGGCATTAGCGGGTGATGGCGGATCACCTGGAGGGTGCGATGGCGGTGTTTCAGACGGTGCTTTCATTCAAGCTTGCGGCGACGGAGGAGAGCCTGACGGCGCAGGGTGGGTT
>Ga0078972_1012213_pt1 | contig 14896 bp, 9 predicted proteins | sample YelNatPaOPGAMG01_FD_67568 | JGI IMG/M metagenome (GOLD analysis project Ga0078972, IMG submission 67568) | Hot spring thermophilic microbial communities from Obsidian Pool, Yellowstone National Park, USA - OP-RAMG-01 (SPADES assembly) (version 2) | ecosystem: Environmental > Aquatic > Thermal... | reverse complement strand
CAATAACTTGCCGTTTCCCTGTAACCACCCCCTCTCTTGGGTATGTTTTAAAATTTCGTTTATTATATAAATTCATTCTATAAATTATACAAAATTCTAAATTACCTAATATGGCCTAATTTTCTTATCCCAGCCAAAGTGGAGCTAAAATCCTTATAAAAAGCCTGCCTTTCTGCTTTCAAGACCACTTCTACTCTTGAGTGCCAATTTCTTATCTTGCCCACTTACCTACTTTTATCTTGCCCTTTGCCCTGCTCTTATCTTGCCCCGCTTGCTCAACTCTAATCTTGCCCTGTGCCCAAAGGGCTCATCTTGCTCCACTTGCCTTACTCTCTTCGCTCTCAGAATGCTGAGCGCTGTAGCCTTATCTTAAAATGTGTCTGGTAGTGAGTTTCAGATAGGCTTTTAAGCAATAATTAGTGCTTTTATCAATTATCGGCCAAAAATAGTTTTTACTCAAATACCATGTTTAATTAAATCATACTCAAAGTTTGACTTAAAATCAAGATCTTTTTTTAAAAAAATTTTGCTTATTGGTTAGCTCCCCATCATTATTTAACATTTAACTTGATTTATTATTTAACCTGAGTTCGACATAAAGAATTCACTACTGGCCTTAATTTGTAAACAATCCTATCAGGATGCCAAGGGATTGATAGGGATTTTATTTATAATCTATGAGGTTATGTTAACCATTTCTACTCTTATTATTCATTTCTACTCTTATTATTAGAGTCTTGGCTTTAGGTTTCTCGATGGCCTAAATACTTATGTTCTTGATTTGCCAAGTAATTTTCATCAAAATTATATCGAACTCAGGTTTCCGCGCAAGCGGGGATCCATGGTCGTGAGAGAGGCATAAGCAGGCAGCTTGTCAATTCATTTTCGCGCAAGTGGAAATCCAGGGACATACACAAGCCCTGTGGCCAGGAGGCGATTGCTCATCATTTCCGCGTAAGCAGAAATCCAGGCCACAATCTGACACTCCCCTATGATCATCAGCAGGTACTGCTGCGCAAGCGGGAATCATGGGTTGTAAAAAATATGCAGGAGGCACAGGATAAGTTACTGCCCCGCAAGAGGGGGATCCTTCTACTGATGCTGGCAAGGGGGCAGCTGCCGCTAGTCACTGCCCCGCAAGAGGGAATCCCTCGCGGCCTACCATCACATATAAGATAAGACGCCGGACCGTCACTGCTGCGCAAGCGGTAATCCCGGAATATTTAGGCTTGCTCTATTTCTGCTTCTGCTTTCTCAGGAATGACGGTATTTGCGGCCTTTGTAAAAGATGCATTGCCTAGCCGGCCTTTTTGCTAACAAAGTGCGCAATTTTGGCGGCCTTAAGGTACAACCTTACAATTGATTTGTCCCCTCCCTACAATTGATTATGTACCCCCTTGACTAGGTCCGCCCCTACAATTGATCAGGTACCACCTACAATTAATTTGTAACCCCTAGAGTTGACTAGGTCCCTACTACAATTGATTATGTACCCCCTAGAATTTATTGGGTAATTGGAGCATCATTTGCTCATACTGAGAGCATCATTTGCTCATCCTGAGACAGAAATCGCCACCTGCCCGACGGCAGATCAAGTTGAATGGGGCCAAAGGCGAGGCGTTTTAAATCCATAACCTTCAAGGCTGTCCCGTAGCGCTCATCCCGCAGGGCGCCAAAGAGTCTGCGGATATGCCGATTTTTCCCCTCATCGAGGATCAGCCAAAGGTGGGTCTTTGGCCCCACTCGGCCTAGGATCTTGACCTCAACACAGCGCAATATTCCGACGGGAGAGGGGACCCCCTCACGGATAGCGGCCAGGTGCTTTTCTGTAACCTGCCCGCGTACCCAGACCTCGTAGGTTCGGGTGAAGCCTCCAGGCCGGGTAAGCCGCTCAACCAGGCGGCCGTCTTTGACTAGAAGCAGCAGCCCGCGCGTTTGGCGGTCAAGGCGGCCAACCGCTACCCAGCCATCCCGCAGCACCCACTCGGGCAGAAGGTCGTAGATCGTCTTTCGCCCAAGCTCATCGCGGCGAGAGACAACCACCCCTTTTGGTTTATGGAACAGAATTATCCTTGACTCGGCTATAGCTTTCATAGAGCTATTCTAACCCGAGTGGGCAGAAATTTCTACCTCCTCATCAATCTTATAAACTTATCTTATAGCCTCCTCTTATCTTATAAACTTTTCACTACCGGACAATTTTTTTATTGTCATGCCCGCGAAAGTGATAATCCATGTATAATTGCAGCAACCCTCTGGATTCCCGCCTATGTGGGGAATGAAATGATATGAAATGCCTGCACTCAAGAAGGCATATACAAAACCAGAAGATAAAATGTGTCTGGTAGTCAGATAAACTTTAACCCCTTATAAACTTTACCCCTTCCCTTTTGAATAAACCCTACTTGGATAACCACTCCCTTGGGCAGCCTCACTGCTCTCATTGATGCCGATTTACCACCAGTTGAGGATGGCAATTTACTTCATAGCGCAGCCTAGCTGCTCATTGATGCCGATATTATCCTGTGGTATACTCAAATCAAATAGTTCGCCATGATTTGCCATGCTATTATTTTTTATGCGTATTTTTTATGCGCTACTCTTGGATGTATTGCATGGTATTCACTACATGACATGGTATTTAACGCACATGACATGGTATTTAACGGCATTGCAGTATTCTTGTATTCAACAGCATTACAGTATTCTTGTATTCAATGGCATTACAGTATTCTGGTATTCAATGGCATTGCAGTATTTTAATGGTATGTACCATTTTTACCCGATCACATAAGGAGACTAACCATGCCTGATCAAGCTCAACCAAGGGGAGCCGCAGCCCGGCGGCAGGGGAAGAAGGTAGTGGTCATCGGACTCGATTGCGCTGCTCCGCAACTGGTTTTCGACCAATGGACAGAGGATTTGCCGAATCTTCGCTCCCTGATGAACAAGGGTATTTACGGCCCCATGAGGAGCACCATTCCGGCCATAACCTGCCCGGCTTGGATGTCGATGATGACCAGCAAATGCCCTGGCACACTAGGCTTTTACGGATTTCGCAACCGGGCCGATTATTCTTACTCAAAGATGGTGATGTGCAATTCGACCACGGTCAAGGAGAAAACCCTGTGGGATCTGCTTGGTGAGGCAGGCCAAAAATCTATCCTGCTCGGCATCCCTCAGACCTACCCGGTAAGGCCGATCAATGGCTGTATGGTGTCCTGCTTCCTTACGCCGGACACCAGCTGCCAGTATACCTATCCGAAGAGCTTGAAGACCGAGATTGAACTGGTAACCGGCGGCTATATCATTGATGTGGAAAATTTCCGCACCAATGATAAAGAAAGGCTGCTTGGGCAGATCTACCAGATGACTGAGAAAAGATTCAAGGCGGCCCGCTATCTCCTGAGGCAGAAGGAGTGGGATTTTTTCATGATGGTTGAGATGGGCGTAGATCGGATTCATCACGGCTTTTGGAAATTCACCGATCCCCAGCACCGCCAGTATGAGCCAGGAAACCCCTTCGAGCAGTCGATCAAAAACTACTACCAATATATTGATGAGCGGATCGGAGAGCTTTTGTCTTTCCTCGACGATGAGACCGCAGTGTTGGTGGTCTCAGATCATGGGGCCAAAAAGATGGATGGGGGGATCGCCATCAACGAGTGGCTCCAGAGAGAAGGGTATCTTACCCTGGCAGAGCAGCCCTCTGTCCCTATTCGCTTTGAGCAGGCTAAGATCGACTGGTCAAAGACCAAATGCTGGGGAGAGGGCGGCTACTATGGCCGTATCTTTCTGAATGTCCAGGGCCGAGAGCCGCAAGGGGTAATCAGGCCGCAGGATTATGAGAGTGTGCGAGATGAGCTTAAAGCAAAGCTTGAGGCCTTAGCCGATGATAAAGGGAATCAGATTGGTACCCGGGTGTTTAAGCCGCAGGAAATCTATCCGAGGGTAAACGGCATCGCTCCTGACCTGATTGTCTATTTCGGCAATCTGGATTGGCGCTCAGTGGGCAGTGTAGGGCTTTCGACCATCCACACCTTTGAGAATGACACTGGCCCGGATGACGCCAATCACGCTCAGGAGGGAATCTTCATCCTCTATGATCCAAACTACCAGGGGCCGAAGGTGCAAAACCCGGGCTATTTTGATATCCTGGATGTGGCCCCGACCATCCTACACCTTATGGGAATAGAGCCGCCGGCAGACTTTGAAGGCAAGCTCATTTCTGCCTACGAGCAGCAGGCAAGCTACTGCTAACTAAAACACAAGCTCCTGCTAAAAAAGAGCCCTCGCCGCCGCCACCACCACCGGAGCACCTTCCTGCTAAAAGACCTGTTGGCTGTTTTTTTTATTCAGCCCCCAGCAAAGCCCCGCGCGCCAGGGTGAGAAAAAAAATTTTTTTCTCACCCTGGCGATAAAATTTAGATTTAGCCGAAATAGTAATACTAACTCTTATCAGATGAGAAAGAGCAGGTGATCGGTATGTTTAGAATCCTCATTATCCGTCATGGAGAAACCTCCTGGAATAAAGAGAAGATTTTTCGTGGTCGGGTCGATGTCAGCCTAAGTGACGTCGGACGACAGCAGGCCAAGCTCCTGGCTCGAAGGCTCAGCGGCCAGCGCATCAGGAGCATATATACCAGCCCGCTGAAGCGGGCCTACGACACTGCCTTGGCTATCCAGGAAGGTCAATCAGGGGCCGCTGATCTTTCCCCAATTATTCAGGATGATCTGCTGATTGATATTAATTACGGAGCCTGGGAGAAAAAGGGACACCTTCAGGTTCAGCAGGAGTTTCCAGACCTCTACCAGCAGTGGCTTGAGGCCCCTCATACGGTGCATATTCCAGACGGGGAGAGTCTGTCGTCGATTCGACAGCGGGTTGAAACTTTCCTCGATCAACTCATCATTCAGTATGAGCAGTATGACCAAAGGGATACGGCTGCCACCATTGCCCTGGTTTCTCATCGGGTAATTATTAAAATCTTACTCTGTGCCATACTCGGGCTGGACAATTCGCATTTTTGGCAGATCAAGCAGGATACGGCCGGGCTGTCTGTAGTTGAGTGCCAAGGTAGCCGATTTGTTCTGAGCAGTTTGAATGATACCTGTCACCTGGCTGAGGTTTCCGAGCAGATGAGCAAGGATGATTTCTGAGAGAGGCGGCACACAATGCTCTAAAAAGAGGCTGTCGATAGAGAGGCTGTCAATGTCCTAGTATGCTTATAGGCTATACATACTATAACATATATCTATTATCTATATATACATAATATATTTTGTATTTATACATCATATATGCCTATAACGTATGTATGATATACCCTATGGTATGTATGATATGCCCTATGTATGATATGCCCTAATGATACGCCATAATCTATAAGTTATTCTATAAGCTATATGGAAGCTATTCTATGAGCTATAAGCTATATGGATGCCATAAGGAGCTATGGGGATTAGCATCAAAATATGTGCATTACCATCAAAAGATGATTGATTGCAAAGATAATTGATTGCCCATGAGAGCAAGATAATCTCTATGATCTTTTTGGGGGGAGCAATATGAAGCGCAGGATTATCCTGGCTGGCCTGGCGGTCTTAGGGGGAGCTTTGGTATTTTTATGGCTGAAACCCTTTTCCTCACCGAAAGAAGAAAGGGTGGAGGGATTGGCTAGCGCTCGAATCGAGCGGGGTAGCATTCAGGTAACTGTTGCCTGCACGGGGAAGGTAGTTTCAAACCAGGATGTTGAGATCAAATCAAAGGCCAGCGGAGAGATAAAAAAGCTTCCCTTTGATGTCAGCGATCCTGTGCGGGCTGGAGACTTGCTGGTAGAGCTTGATCCATCGGATGAGCAGCGGAACCTGGAGAAGGCTCAGGCGGCATTGGATGCAGCCACCTCTCAGCTCAACAATGCCAGGCAGGATCTAGCCATTGCCGAAAATCAACTGCTGACCACCAAGCTGAATATCGAGGCCGAGATCTCATCCGCCAAGGCTACCTGGGAAGATGCAGAAAATAAGGCTAGGCGGGAAGAGCAACTCTACCGCAAGAAGCTCTCAAGCCAGGAGATGATGGACAGTCAGAGAGCTGAAGCTGCCCGGGCCAAAGCCGCCTATGAAAAGGCCCTGGTCAAGCAGGAAGAGCTAAAGACCAAGGAAATGGAACTTGAGCTCAGGCGGCAAGCTGTCCGGCTTGAGGAAAGCCGGGTGCGGGCTGCCAAGGTGGACCTTGAAATCGCCAAACAGCGGCTTGCAGACACCCGGATTCTCTCTCCCATGAATGGAATTGTAACGGCCAGGGATGTCCAAATTGGCCAGATCATCTCATCAGGAATCAACAATATCGGCGGCGGAACCACAATTTTAACCATATCTGATCTGAGTCGCATTTTTGTCATTGCCTCAGTTGATGAAAGTGATATCGGCAAGATCAAACTTGGTCAAAAAGCTAAGATTACCGTAGATTCCTATCCTGATGAGCTCTTCTCTGGTCAGGTAGTCCAGATCGCTACCCGTGGGGTCAATATCAGCAATGTGGTAACCTTTGAGGTTAAGATCGAGGTTGTGGGAAAAAATAAATCACTTCTGAAGCCTGAGATGACAGCTAATGTTCAGATTATCGCTATGGAAAAGGCCGGGGTGTTGCTTATCCCGAATGAGGCGGTTGAGTTTTCATCCGAAGGGCCGAAAGCGCAGGTCATTTGGCCAGATGGCAAGATCGAATCTCGCTCCCTAACCCTGGGGCTTGACAATGGTGAGGTAGCCGAGGTCATCGCTGGCCTTCGGGAAGGGGAAAAGGTTTGCCTGCATTCAGGGCAGGTCCAAAGCAGATGGTCAAAGAGCGGAAAGTATAGCAGCAGTAGCAGTCAGGGGGAGCAGCATAAGGGTGAGCAGCAGAGTGAAAGGGATGGCTTTGCGGCTTTCAGGAGAAGATCGAAGGGAGAGTAGAAGGCTTTTGCAAAAAAGTAGAAGGCTTTTGCAAGGATTCGATAATATCAATCTAATAATATTAAATAATATCATAATATTAAATAATATTAATAATAAAATAATATCAAAGAATATGTATTTTTGCGCTTGCGCCGGGATGATGGGAAAATGCAAGACGATGGGAAAAATGCAAAAGTAGAAAAGCTCAAAAGTAGAAAAATTTAAGATAGAGCTATATTTATTTAATTTATTTAAGATAGAGCTATACCTTGGCACTTTTTCTTCGGCGTTTTTTCTCCAAGGCCTTGATTTTACTTGGTTTAGTATGAAAGATAACTTTCTTTATGAAAGATCACTTTCAATGAGGTTCAAGGCATGGAGAGGTTTCTGTGTGGGCGTAACAGGAAGCATCGAGAAGCAAGGGGCTTTCATCATGCTGGTGGTTGAAGAGGTTACCAAAAGATACCGGATGGGCGATCAGGAGATTTTGGCTCTCAATCGGGTTTCTCTCACTGTAGACAGAGCCGAGATGGTGGCCATTGTAGGGGCCTCGGGGAGCGGAAAGTCTACCCTGATGCACATTCTGGGCTGTCTGGATCGTCCTGATTCAGGCCGGTATGTGCTCAATGGCCGGGAGGTGTCAAGGCTTTTGGGAGATGAGCTGGCCAGAATTCGGAATCGAGAAATTGGCTTTGTTTTTCAAACATTTAATCTTCTGCCACGGATGAGTGCCCTGGAAAATGTAGAGCTTCCGCTTCTTTATGCTGGACATCCGGCAGCCAAGATCGAAGCGGCTAAAGCCCTTGAGCAGGTTGGGCTGGCTTCCCGCATGTACCATGAGCCGAATCAACTCTCTGGCGGACAGCGACAGCGGGTGGCCATTGCTCGGGCTCTGGTAACTAATCCATCCATAATTTTGGCTGACGAGCCTACCGGCAACCTAGACAGCAAGTCGAGTGAGGAAATCATGGCTGTTTTCCAAAGGCTTAACCGAGAGGATGGTCGAACAATCATCATTGTTACCCATGAGCAGGAAATTGCTGCAAAATGCCAGCGCCAGATTCGGATCCGTGATGGACAGATTTTATCGTGATGGACAGATTTTATGAAGAGTGTGAAAGGAAGATGAAGATAGAGTTGTCATGAGGAGAGTTTGCCGATGCTCATCTTGACCCTGATTAAGGTTTCCCTAAAGAGCCTGTGGGCCAATAAAATGCGCTCCTTTCTGGCCACCTTGGGCATCATTATCGGCGTTGGGGCAGTGATTGCCATGCTTGCTCTTGGAGAGGGAGCCAAGCGGCAGATTACCCAAAAAGTTTCCTCTCTGGGGAGCAATCTGATGATCTTGCGGCCTGGGCAGAAGGGAAATCGCGGGGTTCAGAGCAGCACCTACGACACCTTAAAGCTTGAGGATGCCGAAGCCATCCTGCATAAGGTGCCTGAAGTCTTGCAGCTTTCGCCGGTCATCCGGGGCAGTGCTCAGGTAAAATATTTGAATCAGAATACCCGCGTCCCGATCACCGGCGCGGCAGTAACCTATTTTTCGATCAGAAACTTCGCTCTTCAGCATGGGCGGCCATTTACTGATGCTGAAACGAGAGAGCAGGCTAGGTTAGCTGTGATCGGATCGCAAACCGCTGATGATCTGTTTAAAGGGCGCTCTCCTCTTGGCAAGGTGATCAAAGTGAACGGCCTGAATTTTAAGATTATCGGCCTGCTGAAGGTCAAGGGTGATGAAGGCTGGTACAATCCGGACAATCAGCTCATTATCCCTTACACTACAGCCATGAAGCAGCTCTTTGGGCTTGATTACCTTGGGGGGGTTGACCTTCAGATCAAAAAAGGGGTTGATCCTGAGGAAGTTAAAAAGAAGATCACGGCGGTGATGAGACACCAGCATCGGATCCCGGCTGATATGCCTCTTGATTTTACCCTTCAGAGCCAGGCCGAGGTTCTCGAAACTCTAAACTCCATCACCCTGGCCCTGACCCTGCTGCTTGGCGGAATTGCCAGTATCTCCCTCCTGGTAGGTGGGATCGGGATCATGAACATTATGCTGGTTACCGTAACCGAAAGAACACGGGAAATTGGTATTCGCAAGGCCTTGGGAGCCCGAAACCGAGATATCTTGCGGCAGTTTCTCTTTGAGTCTACCCTGATTAGCCTGATCGGTGGAGGCATTGGCGTGGCCCTTGGCATTGGCATCTGCTATTTGATTGACTCTATCTTTTCCTTCTCTACCCTGATTCAGCCTACCTATGTGGCTATCGCCTTTTCATTTTCGGCGGCAGTGGGCACTTTTTTTGGATTTTATCCGGCTCTGCGAGCGGCAAGACAAGATCCGATCGAGGCCTTAAGATATGAGTAACGCCTTAAGATAAGAGCCTTAAGAATAAGATATGATTAGCCTTAAGATATGATCGCTCTTATTTATTTTATTAGCTACCATTGAAAGACATAACCTTAATAAGAGCTAAGCCCCTTCTAGGGTTTATGGTTATTCTGATATAGGGTTTATGGTGTCTGATATATAAGAGCGACCAGATTATAACCAGATTATAACTAGATGATGAGTGGTCCTCTCGCTAACAAAGTGCGCAATTTGGGCGGGCCCCAAGGTCCGCCCCTACAATTGATTGGGTAATTGGATCTGCTCTTGAATTTAGCGAAAGAACCAATTAGATGGTGATTAACTGGATGATTAGTTTAGATATGGTGATTAACTGGATGATTAAATGGTGATGATGCCGTTTATGATGATGCCGTTTATGAGGGTGATGATACCGTAATGAGTAATCTGCTATCTGTTTTCAGCAGAAGGAGAAAAGCCATGAACACTACCAGCCTACCGATTGTATGGCTACTTTTTGCCTTGCTGCCCTCTTTTTTTATTCCAGGGGTCAGCAGGGCACAGGAGCCTTCCAGGATACATCAGGGATTTTTGGAAACCGATCGAAAAGAGGCTGCTGAAGTGGGTAGAGAGGCTACTGCTGAAGTGGGACAGGAGCCCTCTGGATCAGAGCCCTCTGGATCAGAGGAGAAGACTGAGGTCCCAAAATCATCATCAGGCTCTTCGAGCCCTGAATACCTAACTTTTAGTCTGGAGGATGCGGTTTTGCTAGCCTTAAACCGAAACCGCGACCTCAAGGTTCAGATCATCAATCCCCAGATCGCCGAGACCTCAGTGGAGGAAAAGAAAGCTCCTTTTGATTTTGAGCCATCGTTAAAACTTCAGGTTGAGCAAACTACGGACTCTAGTTTACTTAGCCAGAAGGATATCCGCAAGGCAGCTCGCGATGAATACCCCAATATGCCTGATGACATCTTTGACTCCTACTTTAATGAATACTTTGGTAATGTACGGCAGGCTGAGATTGAAAAAAAGGCTCAAATTTCCGGTGGAGCACTTTCGCTTTCCAAGCTTTTCTCAACTGGAACAAGGCTTGAGCTCAATCTTCAAGGTCAATATAGCGATGAGGAGAGAAGCCAGCGGATCAGCAAAACCGACGCAGCAGAGGAAAAATTATCATCATCATCAAGCCGCTCCAATGCCTCGGCCAGCTTGACCCTCACCCAGCCTCTTTTGGCTGGCAGGGGGAGGAAAATCAACCTCTGCCTGGTCCGTGAGGCGGAATTTGACCGGCAGATTTCTGCCTATGAGCTTAAGCAGTATGTGATTGAGCTTGTGGCCAGGGTTCAAAAAACTTACTGGGACCTGGTACTGGCTGAAGAGAAGCTGAGCATTCGGGAAAAATCCCTAGAGTTATCCGAGCGCCAGATGGAGGAAACCAAGGAGAAGATTCGGCTGGGGAAGCAGGCTGAATCAGAGCTCATCTTTGCCCAGGCCGAAGTGGCTGCAGAAAAGGGGAAGGTGATTGACGCAAAGAGCATACTAACCCAGCGGACCCTAGATTTTTTGCGCCTCTTAAACCCTGAGGTCGATATGCTCTGGGAGCGGCGGGTTACCCTGACCACTCCACCGGCTCCGATCGAGCAGGAGATTGGCCCGGTGGATGAGCTCATAGCCACAGCCTTTCGGTCCAGAGCCGACCTTGCCCAGGCTTATCTCAATCTTCAGAAGGGAGACCTCGAAGTAATTCGGACTCAAAATGGACTCATGCCAAGGCTTGATTTTTTTATCACTCTAAAAAGCCTGGCCTCTGGGACCCAATTTCCAGCCTCTCTCAGTGACTTTAACGGTTCTGACTATGCAGTGGGTTTTAGCCTTTCTCGGCCTTTGGGTAACAGTGGAGCTAAAGCTCAATCCCGCCGAGCCAGTTTGAGCCGTCTCAAATATCTTGAAAGCATCGAGAATCTGAAGCAGGCCATTCAGGTTGAGGTCCGCAAGGCAGTGGTGGAGATCGAGCGCTGTCGGCAGCAGATTGTGGCCATGCAGGCGAATCGGAGCAGACAGGAAGAGAAGCTGAAGGTCGAGCAGGAAAAATTTCGTCTTGGCCGATCCACAAACCTGGCCGTCTTTCAGGCTCAGCGGGACCTTACTGAAGCCAAACTCGGCGAGGTTACCGCAGTTGTTGACCAGATTAAGGCTTTCATTGATCTTAAGGTGTGTCAAGGGACCCTGCTGCAAGAGTGGTCGATTGAGATGGCTTCCCCGCTCATCAGGTAGGCTGTTATAATTTTTATTAATATATTTATTAAATAATTAATATATTTATTAAATATTAATATACTGACTAATATTAATATCCTGCCTAAACTACCCATTTTCATTAATGTATTCGCTCTTATTTATTAGCTACCATTGAGAGACATAACCCTAATAAGAGCTAAGCCCCTTCAATGGTTTATGGTGTCTGATATATAAGAGCGAATGTATTACCTACTACCCATTTGCCCTTTTTATAACCATTTCACTACCGGACCACTTTTATCATCATTACCGCTATCATCAATAATTCTGCAATTAAAGAGTAATTCTGCAATTAAAGAGTCCCCAGCCACAGTCAGCGGATAGGGATGGGGTTGAATTTTCGAAAGCTTTCCCCTATCTTGACATTCAGCGTTAAAGATGCATTAGACTTTATCGGAAAAAAGTGTTAAACTGAATATTAAACCGATTTTCATATTGTATCAAAGTTCAAGTGGGTTAAAAGGAGATGATAAGATATTCTAAGCTTGAGAACAAGCCAAGGATTTTCAAAAGTCTTACAGGATTGACTCCTCCAGCCTCCCTTGAACTGCTTGAGAAATTTATCTATAAACCTCACTATGAAGATTTGGTTATGGAAACAGCATGTGTGGCCTACATAACCTGAGAATTGACTAGCGATATGCTGCATAACCAAATAAAATAAAACGATCTAACATGTAAGTTTGTTATTTCCGATAAAGTTTAATCTACACTTTCGCAGAAATTTTTTAACGCCTTGAAATCCTTGAAAGTTACCTCTAATAGCAAATCCAGTAAAATCAAGGATTCGGAGAAAAAGTGCAAAAGCACAGGTTTAATTAAAAAAGGTTAAAAAGAGAAGGTTTATAATTAGAAGAATTAGCATTGGAGAAGGTCTTATGAGCATGTTCTCGCTTTATCCCCTAACTTATCCCCAGCGGGCCATTTGGCTCACTGAAAAGGTTTACCCCAACACCAGCATTCATAATATAACCTGTTCGGTAAAGATCATGGGAGAAGTTGACTACTCCCTTCTTTCTGAGATGATCAATCTCTGCCTCGAGCAAAACGACGGCCTTCGCCTTCGCCTCATCGAACATAACGGCCAGCCGAAGCAGTATGTAAGCCCCTATACTCGACGGGAGATCCCCTTTTTCGACTTCAGCCAAAGCGCTGGGCCGGAAGAACAATTATATGCTTGGGATAGAAAGATCACCGCTTCGCCGATGAAGCTCATCGAGAGCGATCTTTGCGACTTTGCCCTTTTCCGCCTGAGCAGTTCTGTGGGTGGGTTTTATATCAAGCTTCACCACCTCATTTCTGATGCCTGGGGACTGGCCATTACGGTGGACTGGATTTTGAAGAACTATTTTGAAAACTGCTCAAATAAGAATATTGAGGACTGCTCAAAAGGGAACGGCTCAAAGCAAAGGCGGGAGGCTGAAGACGGGCGGGGTTTGGTTGAGGAATCGGGCTGGGAAGATAATGAGGAAGACTTAGGGAGAAGCTCTCAAGAAAAGGGAAGAAGCCCTTTTAACGGCCAGTGTCCTTTTGAGGAAGAGGAAAAAAGAGAAAGGGGGAAATGTCCTTCTTATTTAGACTATCTTCTCAGCGAACAGGCCTTTACCAGTTCAGCAAGGTGGCAGAAAAATAAAGCCTTTTGGGAGGAGAAATTCAGCACTATCCCTGAGCTGACAGACTTAACATCCGCTCCCTTAGGCCAGCGCCGGCTGGAGGCGGTAAGGAAAACCTTTTTGCTCGATCAAGCCTTGACGGCTCAGGTCCGCGGCCTCTGCCGTCAGCTGGGCATTTCCGTGCCTGTCCTCTTTCAAGCCCTTCTCTTTACCTATCTCTACCGCCTAACCTCCCAGCACGATCTGATCATCGGCACTCCCCTTCTGAACCGCTTAACTCCGGCTGAAAAAAACACCATTGGTATGTTTGTCCATAACCTCCCCCTGCGCCTCTATGTTGATGAAGCTAAACCCTTAGGGGATTTTGTCCATGAGGTAGCTAAAGAGGCAAGAGCAGTGCTAAAGCATCAAAGATATCCCTATGAGCTTTTACTGCGCTATGTCAGGCAAAGACACAACCTTCAGTCCACTCTCTACAGCCTTGTCCTATCGCCTATTAACGCCTCGCTGGATAGTTATAATAGACAGCATGTCAGGGTGAGGTGGCTTTTCCCTGAAAGCCAGCCTGAGCCTTTGATCATTCACCTAACCGATCCTGCATCCTCTGATCCTGCGGGCGAAGGCCGCCTGATGATGCACTACGACCACCGGCTCGATCTCTACTCTCCGGCCGATATTGAGCGCCTGCATCAGCACCTGCTGAATCTTCTAACCGATGCGGCTCATCATCCTGAAAAGAGGCTTTATGAGCTGAAGCTCCTCTCAGAGGCGGAAGAGCGGCAGATTTTATACGAATTTAATCAAACCAGCCTAGATTATCCTCAAAAAGATAAGACCGTGCACCAGCTTTTTGAAGAGCAGTCAAGCGGACGCCTGAAAGCCCTGCGCTGGTCTTTAGGGGAGAATCCTTAACCTACCGCCAGCTCAATGCTCGGGCTAATCAGCTGGCCCGGCGGCTGAGGGAAAAGGGCGTCGGCCCAGATGATATTGTCGCCCTTATTCTGCCCCGCTCGCTGGAGATAGTCATCGGCATGATGGGCATCTTAAAGGCCGGCGGAGCCTATCTGCCCATAGCCTTCGATTATCCACTCGAGCGCATTAAATACATGCTGGAAGACTCTAGGGCTAAGCTCATTATCACTCAAGAGAGCCTCTATCGAAAGATCCACCAGCAGATTAAGCCTACAGGGCAGTCTGAGGCAGGCCTGAGGGGCGAGGTCATCTTTCTTGACCAGGATTTCTTTTCAGAGAATGAAAATGAGGCCGCAGACCTGCCGAATCAAAATCAGCCTAAGGATCTGATCTATGTTATCTACACCTCAGGCTCAACCGGCCGTCCCAAGGGAGTAATGATCGAGCACCGGGGTGTCAGTAACTATCTTCAGGCTGTCCATCCCATCCTGCAGGCTCAGGCAGGCCAAACTTTACTATCTATCAACAGCGTTTCTTTTGATATGTTTTCTATGGAGATTCTTTTTTCGCTCTGCTTTGGGCTGAGGATCATTTTAGCCAGCGAGCCAGAGATTCAAAATCCAAGGCTTTTAAGCCAGCTGATAGAAAAATACCGTCCTGAGATCATCTTAGCCCGAATAATTCATAAATCGCCAAGAGCGTTAATAACTCCTCTCTTGTAGGAGAAAATTTTACCCAAAAATGGGGAATCTCCCTTTTGAGGGAGAGCTTTTCTCTTTTGTTT
>Ga0078972_1012212_pt1 | contig 14896 bp, 12 predicted proteins | sample YelNatPaOPGAMG01_FD_67568 | JGI IMG/M metagenome (GOLD analysis project Ga0078972, IMG submission 67568) | Hot spring thermophilic microbial communities from Obsidian Pool, Yellowstone National Park, USA - OP-RAMG-01 (SPADES assembly) (version 2) | ecosystem: Environmental > Aquatic > Thermal... | reverse complement strand
TGGCAGCTTGCTTGATGTCCAGGGGCGTCGGATTGCCGAGTGGTGTATGGCCGATAAGCGGCTTGAAGGCACTGACCGCGTAAACATAGGATTGGTGTGTGTTGGCCCGTACCTCTCCCTCTACGGTTTCCTGCCACTGATCCAGATACTGGCCGACCGTCATGCGCTCCGCATCCACATAGCAACCTTGACCGGTCTCGATCAGTATGGCCGCCAGTCTTGCCTTCGCTCGCGCTTGGTCCCGCAAACGGTTTCGGACTTCCGCCTGGCGGTGGTGGGGTCACGCGGGAGTTCCACATGGATCAGCCACGTCCCTTCCCGCGTTGCGTGATGTATCCCCGCACGAATCACTGTCCTCAAGGCCGGACGGGGACGGAGTGTTAATTCTCCGTCCCCGTCTTGGATTCCTATCCTGCCAATCCGGCCATTTCAAGAATTCTCGACCGCAGACGTGAGTACGGTGAGGAACGCTGGCAAGGCGCCGGACGGTTGCGTGGCCGGGCGGTTGTGATGGTGTGGACGGTTTCTTCTGGACTGTTCTGGACTTCCAGTTTTATGTATCTGCCCGTCCGGCCTTGATTTTGTTGAAGTTTTCGTCCCCCTACAGTCGATCTCCTTTTCTGACGAAAAAGGAAATACACGATGGTTCGGAAGGTGTCACGAGACCGCTGTTGGAAAGGAAACACATGGTTGGCGGAGTATGGCGCGGAAATGGAAAAGGTTGTTGCTTTTATACCTTGCCTGAGGGGGGTGGTAGGCGACGAGGCGGCGCTGGTGGTATCCACGACGGAAGAGGTGGTTTGTTACGAGAAAGGCCGGTTGCTTGACCTGGGGCTCCGGGTCGGCTCGCCACTTTTCGATGGCCGCCTGTCCGCGAAAGCCATCCAGGCCGGCGGGCGGGTCGCGGGCCGGGTGCCGGCAAGCGTCCTGGGCGTGCCGTACATTGGCACGGCTGTACCCGTACGGGAAGGGGACCGGTGGGTCGGGGCCCTGGCACTTCTCCGCCCGGTGGAAGCCGAAGAGAAACTGCAGGAGATGGCGCGAAAAATGAACTCCTCCGTGGAAACGGTGGCTTCGGGTGCCGCAGGGTTCGCCGCCGCCGCCGAAGAACTGGCCGCCACGGCCGGGGAACCGGCCGGTAACACCGCCCGGATCCAGGAAGACGTTCAGGACATGGATGCCATCGTCAGCCTGATTATGGAAATAGCGTGCCAGACTCACCTGATGGGACTCAACGCCGCTATCGAAGCGGCCAGGGCCGGCGACATGGGCCGCGGTTTCAACGAGGTCATCGGGAAACTGGGTCGCATCAAGGACAACGATTTGGAACCGCTGGCCAGGGAACTGACCGGCGTGTCGGAAAACATGGTTCAGTGAACGGCGACACGGGAACAAAACGGCCGGTGGCGCGTCTAAATACCAAAGAACTTTCTTCCATACGCTGAGGTAAAAAACGATCGGGGAGGGCAGGGCCGTCCCCACCGGTTCCGGCATATCACCGGTTTCCGGGCCCCGGCCGTGACCGGTGGACCAGCCCCGGCCGGCAAGAACCCGTCGGATTCCGTACAGTGTCCGGCACCCGCCTTTTACCGATGGTTTTCAGCCTCGCTCCCTTGCTTCCGACCCTTGGTTTCAAGGTAACGAAGTATCCGTGTTCTCCTCCATTGCCCAAACCGACAACTTGATACGGGAAGAGTCTCTGGATGGGATTGTCTTATTCGATCCGGATTTTCTGTCTCCCGAAACGCAACGCAGTGCGAGCCGAGCTTGTTCGTCCGGTATCCGTCACCGTTTTTCGCTCCGGGAAGGCTGGTGAACCATTCGCTTGTCCGGTTTACCCGGGTGGGCAAATGCCAGCGAAAGGGGGAACAGGTATGAATACCGTGGGGCTGAAAACGGACATCTACGACATTCAGCAGAAAGGTAACCGCGACCAACAACGCCACCTGGAAAAAATCAAAGGCGCCGTCAAGGAGAACCTCAAGGAACTGGTGGCCAACGAGAACATCATTTCCTCGGACGGCAAAAAGACCGTGGTCGTGCCGGTAAGATACCTGGACGAGTACCGGTTCCGCTACGATCCCAAGATCGACGGCGGGGAGGGGGCGGGGCAGGGCCGCGGCAAGAGCCAAAAGGGGGACGTGATCACGAGGCGTCCGGCCGCGGGCGACGGTAAGGGTGCGCCCGGGGAGGACCACCAGGATTTTGAATACCTGGTCGAGATCGATGTGGAAACCCTGGCCGGGTACCTGTTCGAGGAACTCTCCCTGCCCAACCTGGACCTGACCAAGAAGTCGATCATCGTCAACGAGGACGAACGGTTCGGCGACCGGCGCAAAAAGGGTCCTCTGGCCAATCTGGACAAGCGGGCCACCCTCAAGGAGGCCGTCAAGCGGAGGGGAACGGCGCCGGACGCGGTTTTCATCGACAACGCCGACTTGCGTTTCCGGGCCTGGCGGGAAGAGGAGAAGGAGGTGTCCAACGCCGTCATCTTCCTCCTGCGGGACATATCCGGGTCCATGGGCGAGGAAGAGAGGTTCCTCACGCGGGCGGTCGCTTTCTGGATCGTCCTGTTCCTGCGCAAGCGGTACGACCGCGCGGACATCGTGTTCATAAACTACGACACCGAGGCCTTCGAGGTGGACGAGGACCGGTTCTTCCACGAGGGCATGGGCGGGGGAACCAGGTGCCGCAGCGCCCTGGAACTCACCAGGGCCATCATCGAAAACCGTTATCCGCTGTCCCTGTGGAACATTTACGGTCTGCAGTTTTCCGACGGCGAGGACTTCGACCCGGAAGGCGCGGCCGCCTTTCTGGACACCGTTCTCCCGTGGTTCCAAATGTTCGGTTACGTGGAAATCGAACCGGAGGGCAACCGCGGTTTGTGGAACAGCAAGCTGTCCGCCGTCTACGCCGGTCGGGGATCTTTCCAGCGTTACGGCCGGGCGGCCCGCATCACGCACAGCCGGGACGTGTGGCCGGCGGTAAAGACCTTGATGGGCCCGGAGGTGACCACGGGATGAACATCGAAGCCATGGCGGCCCGGATATGGGAAGCCGCTCGCGAGTTGGGACTGGAGCCCCACCCGGTCTCCTTCGAGGTGGTACCCCACCACGTCCTGTACGAAGTGGCGGCCTACGGCCTGCCCAACCATTTTCAGCACTGGACCTACGGGCGCAACTACTGGCTCCAGAAGCAGCAATACGAACACGGGTTGGCGAAGATCTATGAGTTGGCGATCAACTCCGATCCCGTCCTGGCCTACATTCTACAAAACAACAGCGACGTGCAGAAAGCCTTCGTCATGGCGCACGTCATGGGCCACTCCCATGTCTTCAAGTGCAACGGGTACTGGCAGGAAACCAGGAAAGACATGCCCCAGTACATGTCGGCGGCCAGCACCAGGTTTGCAGAGTACGAGCAAGTTTACGGCGCCCTGGCCGTGGAGCGGCTCATCGACCGGGGGCTCTCCCTCCAGTTCCACGTGGCGGACGAGCATCACGAACCGGTCCCGGAGCCGCGGGCGGCAAGGATAAGAACGGAGTTCGACGACCTGCTCGACCTCGGGCGCCGGGCGGAAGTTTCCCCGACCCAGGAGAAGACCGCCAAGCCCAGGCACCGGGTTCCACCCGGCCGTCCCAACCGGCTGGCGGCCCCGACGGAAGACGTCTTGGGCTACATCATCCGGTATTCGCCGGTGCTCATGGACTGGGAAAGGGATATCCTCACCGTCATCCGGGAAGAGGGGATTTACCTGGCCCCCTATTACCGGACCAAGCTGCTGCACGAGGGGTTCGCCGTCTGGACGCACCAGAAGATATTGAGCATGCTGGGTTTGACCCACCAGGAACAGTTGGAGGCGGCGGTAACTCACGCCGGCGTGGCCGTGCCCCACCCTTTGGGCATCAATCCCTACTATCTGGGATGGAAGATACTGGAGAAGGTCGAGGAACGTTACGGCCGGGACGAAGTGATCCGGATCGCCGGCGAGGAGGGCGATGCCTCGCTGGTTCGTAACTACCTGGACGAGGCGATGGTGGAGGAGTTCGACCTGTACCGGTGGGTCAGAAGGGAGGAGGGCGGCAGGCCCAACCGGGACCTAGTCTGGGTGGTCGAGACGACCGGATGGAGGGAGGTCAGGGACTGGCTGGCCAACCGCTACGCGCGGGCGCCGTTCCCCAGGATCGAGGTGGTGGATGTCGACGACCAGCGTGGCGATTTGGTGTTATGGCAGGTGGGAGACGAGAATATGGACCGGCGTTATGCGGCGGAGACCCTGAAGTATTGCGTCGATCTCTGGGGCGGCGACGTGAAACTGAGTTGCAACCTCGACGGCCGGCGGGAGGTGATGTGGCGGCAGGCGGCCCGCTCCTGACCGGCAAAAACCGCAAAAGGGGGGAATCAGCAATGCAGTTGGACGAGCTTTTGCAGCAGCACCAGGCCCGGCTCAACCGTACCAAATGGGAAGGGACCTTTCGCGATTACCTTGGCCACGTAAAGGAAAATCCCCATGTGGCCATGCTGTCGCATGCCAGGATGTTCCACATGATCGAGTCGGCCGGTTTCGAGCAAACGGACGATGGCAGGAAATATGTGTTTTTCAAAGACAACCTTTTCGGTATCGACAAACATGTCGGCAAGTTTGTGGACGTCATCGCCGCCGCCGCGCGCGGTCTGGATTCCCGCAAGCGGATCGTTCTCCTGGTCGGGCCGGTCGGCTCCGGCAAGTCCACCCTGGCCATCCTCCTCAAACGCGGCCTGGAAAAGTTCTCCCTGACCGACGGGGGTGCCGTTTACGCCATCCGCGGCTGTCCGATGAACGAGGAACCCCTGCACCTGGTGCCGCGTTCCCTGCGGCCACAGGCGGAAGCCGAGCTGGGGGTCAGGATCGAAGGCGATCTCTGTCCGCAATGTCAGTGGCGGTTGGAGAACGAATTCGCGGGGGACATCTTCGCCGTGCCGGTGCACCGGATCATCTTCTCCGAACAGGAGCGCACCGGCATCGGTACCTACGTTCCTTCCGACCCCAAAAGCATGGACATATCCGACCTGGTGGGCGGCCTCGACCTGGCGGCGGTAGGGAGGTACGGCAACGAGGGCGACCCGCGGGCCTGGAATTTCAACGGCGCCCTGGAGGCGGCGAACCGGGGCATGTTCGAAGGCGTGGAGGTGCTCAAAATGCCGATCGAGTTCATCTACACCTTCATCACGCTGACCCAGGAGCAGAATATCAAGGCGGGACGGTTCGCTCTCCTCTACGCGGACGAGGTAATCATCGCCCACACCAACGAAACCGAGTTCAACAACTTCGTGGCCCAAAAGAGGAACGAGGCTCTGCACGACCGTATGATCGTGGTCAAGATTCCCTATAACCTGATCGTCGACGAGGAAACCAGGATTTACGAGGCCATGATCCGGTCGGCCAGCCTCGATTGCCACATCGCTCCCCATGCCCTGGAGGTCGCCGCCCAGTTCGCGGTTCTTTCCCGGCTGAAGGAATCGAAGAAGGGGAACGTTCCGTTGGTCACCAAGATGAAGCTCTACAATAGCCAGCACGTACAAGGGTTCACGCCCGAGGACACCAAGGAACTGCAGCGGGAATTCCCCGACGAGGGCATGACCGGCCTTTCCCCCCGCCATATCATCGATACCGTGTCCAACGTCATTGTCAAACGTGGTGCCCGGTGCATTTCCCCCATCCAGGTGCTTATCGAGGAGAAGGACGTGGTGGAAAAGGGCAGGCACATCGATATCGAACAGAACGCGGAGAAATTGCTTGCTAACATCGCCGATGTCCGGAATATCTACGACGATGTGGTAAAGAAAGAACTGCAAAAGGCCTTCGTGCACTCTTTTGAGGATACAGCCCAGCAACTCTTCGACACTTACCTGGACCATATACAGGCCAGTGTCGAGAGGACCAAGATCAAGGATCCGATAACCGGTGAGCATATCGATCCGGACGAGAAAATCATGAAGGGCATCGAAGCGCATCTGGGCATATCGGATTCGGCGGCGCGAGGCTTCCGGGAGGAAATTCTCCGTAAGATCGGCATAGCTTCCCGGCACGGGGAAACTTTCCGGTGGGACACCCATCCAGCCCTCAAGGAAGCCATCGAGAAGAAGCTGTTCGAGGACAACAAGGCGGTCATCAGGACCACGGTGTCGGTGATAAACCCGGACCGCGAGCAGGGCAAGCGTATCGACATGGTGGTGGAGGCCCTGAAGAAGGAGGGATATTGCGACATTTGCGCCCGGGAACTCCTGCGATACGGGGCCCAGTTGCTTATGCGGTGACCCGGGGCCGCCCGCACAGGGCGGCCCTTACCTTTGGCCCCAACCCGCATCCGGCGGGCCGGGCGCCCCCTCGTTTTCGCCGCCTTCCCGGTCGCCTCCACCAACGGGGTTGGCCACGGGTCGGACCACAATTTCAAGATACGTTCATAAAGTTGTCAAGATATATTCAGGGTGCTTTAATCCATTGTCATTACCTTCCTGCTAGAATGTTGGACAGGAAGTTTGGCAAATTGGGTTGGCGGGGTGGTAGCAAGACATAAGCGGCATCGGTAAGGTTAATCAAGGAACATAAGGAGAGGAACAAGGTGTTACCAAAGCGTTGGTTATTGCCCCTTATCGCGGCAGCATCCATATTGCTTTTGGCGGGTTGCGGGACGCAGACCGGTTCGAACGGATCGTCTTCGCCCAGCCAGACGCAGCAGTCAGGCGGTCAAAACCCCGGGGGGCGGAACATATCACCGCAACAGCGCCAGCAGTTCCAACAGGAGTTCCGGATGGGTAAGGTGGTCTCCCTGACCGGTACCACGGTTACCGTCAGCGTCGAGCGCGGCGGCGCCGACGTGGGGAAAAACGCGACCTACAACCTGACCGCTGCGACGAGGGTTCGCAAGGACCGGACGGCGGTTTCGACCAGCGGACAGGTGCCCGGCCTGGCTTCACTGGGGCTGAAAGCCGGGTACTATGTCACCCTGATGGTGGATAACGGCAACGTGGTGAGTCTGCAGTTCAATTCCGACGGCAGCCAGACGCGGGGCTTCGGACAGGGGCCCGGGCCGGGCGGCGCCCAGGGATCCGGAAATGGATCCGCACCGGCCCAGTAGGCGCAAGGTGACCGGCAAAGATGGATCTTGGGGGGGGACCCTTTAGGGGCCCCCCCCAACTTTCTGGCGGCTGAGATCGGCGCCGAGCACGCCGGTGGTCAGGCCGTCTGCCGGAGTTTCCCGTAGGGGCTTTACGGCTTCGAGGCCTTCGTCCGGTTGGCGGAGGGCCCTCCCTTTGTGTTAGAATTAAAGAAGGCGGGGTTTCAACGCCATACGGCCGGGGAGGGGATAGGTTGGGTATTCAGACCGTCCGGGTGGCCATGCGGCCCGAGGTGAGGGATCCCTCGGGAGAGGACGTCCTGTACGAGATCCGGCACGCCCTGCACATCGCCAGCGTGGAGGACGTGCGGACGGCCCGCGTTTACCGTTTCGAGGGCATTTCGGCGGAAGAGGCGGAAACTCTGGCCAGGCGCTTGCTGGCCGAGGAAGTGTTCCAGGTATATGTGGTCAACGGACCGGTCCTGACCGGAGCCGGCCGGATGCTGGAGGTGGCCTACAAGCCGGGGGTGATGAACCCGGAGGCGGCCTCGTTGATGAAGGCGGCCCGCGATTTGGGGATCGAGGGCCTGGCGGCGGCCGACTCCAGCCGGGAGTACGCCTTTTTCGGCAACCTGACGGATGACGACCTGGCGGCCATCACCGGCCGGCTTCTGGTCAACGCCACGGTGGAACACGTGGTCAGGCAAGCGCCCCGTACCCTCCTGATCGAGGGGGCCGGGGCCCCGACCCGCACCTACCACGTCAGGGACATGGACGACGCGGCCCTGCTGGAACTGAGCCGGGACCGGCTTTTTCTGAACCTGGAGGAAATGCGGGCCATCAAGGCCTATTTTACCACCTTGGGGCGGGATCCCACCGATTGCGAAATCGAGGTGATCGCCCAGACCTGGTCCGAGCATTGCGGGCACAAAACCTTCAAGGCTCCCCTGGTGGTGGACGGGGTGGCCAAGAAGCCTCTCTACCAGAGACTTAAGGAAGCCACGCGCCGGGCGGCCCATCCGCTGGTGCTGTCGTCCTTCACCGACAACGCCGGGGTGATGGCCTTCTACGAGGGACAGGCCATCCTGGGCAAAGTGGAGACCCACAATTCGCCCTCGGCCATCGAACCGTACGGCGGGGCCATGACCGGCAGCGGCGGGGTGTTCCGCGATATCATGGGTACGGGACAGGGGGCCAAAGTGGTGGCTTCCACGGACATGTTCTGTTTCGCTCCGCCGGATACACCGGCGGCGGAGGTGCCGCCCGGATGCCTGCATCCCCACTACCTGCTGCGGCGGGTGGTGGCCGGAGTGCGGGACTACGGCAACCGCATGGGCATACCTACGAACAACGGCTCCCTCCATTTCCACCCCGATTTCCGGGCCAAGCCGACCGTCATCGTGGGAGCCTACGGGTTGATGCCCGCCGCCTTGAGCGCCAAGGGCGCGGCGCGGCCGGGCGACCTGGGCGTCGTGGTCGGGGGGCGCACCGGGCGGGACGGGATCCACGGGGCCACCTTCTCCAGCGGCGCGATGACCGACCGGACCGTGGCGGTGAACTCGTCCGCGGTGCAGATAGGTCATCCCATCGAGGAGAAAAGGGTCAGCGACGCCCTTTTGGCCGCCCGGGACGAGGGCATGATCCGGGCGCTTACCGATTGTGGGGCGGGCGGTTTCGGCTCCGCCTTGGGAGAAATGGGGGCCGAGGTGGGGGTGGAGGTCTTTCTGGAGCGGGTGCCGCTGAAGTACAGCGGGCTGGCGCCCTGGGAGATCTTCGAATCCGAAAGCCAGGAACGGATGGTCCTGGCCGTGGATCCGGCCCATTGGGATGGCTTGCGGGAACTGTGCCGGAAGTTCAATGTGGAAGCCACGGTGATCGCCCGTTTTACCGGCGACCGGCGCCTGAAGGTCAGTTACGGCGGCCGGACGGTGTGTGACCTGGACATGGGCTTTCTGCACGACGGCCTGCCGGAGACGGTCCTGCAGGCTACCCCGGCCACGCTCCCCGTCGAGGAACCGGACCTCCCGCCCCCCACTGACTGGGTGGACATTTACCGCCGGGTGATGGGCCATCTCAACGTGTGTTCCAAGGAGCCCATCGTCCGTCGTTACGACCACGGGGTGCAGGGTTCGGCGGCCATTTACCCGTACGGCGGCGTGGCGGGCGACGGCCCCAACGACGCGGCGCTGTGCGTGCTTCTGCCGGGCCGTCCCTACGCCATGGTGGTCGCCCACGGTTTGAACCCGGTGCTCAATACCGTCGACCCCTACCAGGGAGCCTTGTGGGCGGCCACCGAAGCGGTGGCCAACGCGGTGGCCGTGGGGGCCGATTTCCGGGAACTGGCCCTCATCGACAACTTCATCTGGCCGGCTCCGAACGCCCGGGTGCTGGGGACCCTGGACCGGGCCGTGGACGCCTTGGTGGATTTCGTCGACGCCACCGGCATGCCTTTCATCTCGGGCAAGGACAGCCTCTCCAGCACCTTCCGGAGCCGGGAACAGGTCATCGAGATCCCTCCGGTGGTGTGTATTTCCTGCTTCGGCCGGGTGGCGGACGTCGCCCGTACGGTTTCGGCCGATTTCAAGCGGGCCGGCAGCCGGATCTGGTTGGTGGGACGTCGTGACTCCTCCCAAATGGGGGGGTCGGTCTACAACGACCTGCACGGGGTGACAGGTACCAACTTGCCGGTCATCGACCCCAAACTGCTCCCGTCCGTATTCGCGGCGGTGCATCGGGCCATAGAAAGCGGTGCGGTCCTGGCCTGCCACGACCTGTCCGAAGGGGGCCTGGGGGCGGCCGTGGCGGAAATGGCCCTGGGGGGGGGAGTGGGGGCACTGCTGACCATTCCGCAGGAGGAACGGCCGCAGTGGTTCCTGTTCAACGAAACACCCGGGTGTTTCCTGGTGGAAACATCCCCCGACGCGGACGGCGCCGCTCTCTTCGCCGGTGTGCCGGCGGTGCAGGTGGGACGCACCGTGCCGGAGAAAGTGATTCAGGCGGACTGGGACAACGGAGTCCTTTTCCGGGCGGATCTGGCCGACTTGCGGACGGCCTGGCAAAAGCCCATGCGGGAGGTGTTCGGCTCGTGAAGCCGCGGGTGATGGTGTTGCGCACCGACGGAACCAACTGTGACGAAGAGACCCGTTTCGCTTTCCTGCAGGCCGGCGGTGACGCCCGCCTCGTGCATATAAATCAACTGAGGGACGGTTCGGAAAAACTGGTCGCCTACCAGGTACTGGTCATACCGGGCGGGTTCTCTTACGGGGACGACGTCCACTCGGGCAAGATCCTGGCCGTGGAACTGGTCTCCTGTCTCGGTGACCAACTGCTCGGCTTTCTGGCGGCGGGCAAACCGGTTCTGGGCATCTGCAACGGGTTTCAGGTGCTGGTCCGCACCGGGATTCTTCCGGGCGGCAGCCCGGGGCGGATAGACGTGGCCCTGATGGCCAACGACAGCGGCCATTTCGAGTGCCGCTGGATCAGGCTCCGGGTGGAGAAAAGTCCGTGCATCTTTACCCGTGGTCTGGAAGGGCAGGTGCTGGACATGATGGTGGCACACGGGGAGGGCAAGCTCTACACCGGAGCGGACACCCTGGCGGAACTGGAGGAACGGGGCCAGGCCGTGTTCCGTTACGTGGACGCCGACGGGGAACCGACCGGGCGGTATCCGGACAACCCCAACGGATCCCAAAACGCCATCGCCGGCCTGTGCGACCCGCGCGGTCTGGTCATGGGCCTGATGCCCCACCCGGAGCGGATCGTGAACGTGGCCCAGCATCCCAACTGGCGCCGGGGGGCCTTCCGGGAGCCGGCGGCCTTGCAAATGTTTCGCAATGCCGTAGCCTATGCCCGGGAGATGTGACCAAACCCGAAGCAGTTTGTTGAACTGGAGGATGAGGATGGAAAGTTCCCTGGTCAGTTACCGCAAAGCCCGCATCGACGATGTCGCTGCGATCCATTCCCAGGTGAACTACTACGCCGGCCTCGGATTGACCATGGCCCGCTCGCTGTCCATGCTTTACGAGTGCGTGCGGGAATTCACCGTGGCGGTTATCGACGGCAAGGTGGTAGGAACGGTTTCCCTACACATCGATTGGAAGGACCTGGCGGAGATTCGGGCCCTGACCGTGGACCCGGCCCACCTGCGCCAAGGCATCGGACGTAACCTGGTGTTCGCCGTGATGGACGAGGCGCGGGAACTGGGGATACCACGCCTTTATGCCCTCACCTACAAGGAGGAGTTTTTCCGCAAGTGCGGCTTCTCTCCGGCGGCCAAAGAGGCCTTGCCCCAGAAAGTTTGGCGGGACTGCATCGAGTGTCCCAAGTTTCCAAAATGTGACGAGGACGCGGTCATCATCGACCTGTAGCCGGGCACGGATCAGAGGATGGGAAGGTGGCGCCAATGGAACCGGTGAGTCTGGTGCGCTGTCCGGATTATGACGGAGCGAGGGTTCGCGCCGCGGTGACGGAGGCCGTGGCTTTGTTGGGCGGCATGGAGCGTTTTGTGCGGCCGGGACAGCGGATCCTGCTAAAACCCAACCTTCTGGAAAAGGCGGCTCCCGCCGAAGCGGTAACCACCCATCCGGCCGTGCTGGAAGCGGTGATCGAACTGGTGCATCGAGCCGGCGGAAGGGCGGTGATTGCCGACAGCCCCGGGGGACCCTTCACCAAAGGCGTCTTGGGCTCGATCTACCGCGCCTGCGGCCTGGTGGATGTGGCCGGGCGCACCGGGGCCGAACTCAACCACGACACGGCCTCGGTCGCGGTCAGCCATCCGGAAGGCAAAATGATGAAAAGGCTCGACCTCATCAAGGTCGTTCAAGACGTAGACGCGGTCATAACCCTGCCCAAGCTGAAGACCCATGTGCTCACCACCTTCACCGGGGCGACCAAAATCCTTTTCGGCGTGGTACCCGGCCTGACCAAGGTGAATTACCACGCCCGGCTCGACGATCTGGACCAGTTCAGCGAGATGCTGGTAGACCTCCTGGACGTTGTCAGACCCGTTTTGCACATCATGGACGGGATCGTCGGCATGGAAGGAAACGGCCCGGGAAAGCACGGGCATCCCCGGCCCTTGGGCGTGCTCATCGCCGGGGCCAACGCCGCCGCCGTGGACGCGGTGGCTTGCGCGGTGATCGGTTGCGACCCCCGGCGGGTGCCACCGCTGCGCGCCGCGGTGCGCCGGGGCCACTGGGACGGCACCATGGAAACGATCGAAGTGAAGGGGGCCCGGGTGGAAGACGTGGCTGTGGTGGACTTCCGGCTGCCCGTTACGGCGGGAAGGAATTTCTTCGGCCGCTATCCCTGGCTCCGGCCGTTTGTCAGGAGGAACCTCAGTCCCCGGCCGGTCCCCCGGCGCGAGGCCTGTACCGGCTGCGGCACCTGCGTGGAGCACTGCCCCGCCGGAGCCATAACCATCCGGGACAAGAAAGCCGTTGTAGAGGAAAGAGCGTGTCTGCGTTGCTATTGCTGTCATGAACTCTGTCCCTCGGCCGCCGTGGCCCTGTCCTTCTCCCCCCTGGGACGTTTGTTCCTCTTCATCCAATAGTCCGGCCCGGTCATTTCTCCGTTCCTTGAAACCCCATATCCTCCCGCTCTTTCGGGCGCCGGATTTTCGCACCGGCGTCCGGTCTTGTGCCCGCCCGGCATTTTGACGCCGGATCAGGGACATCTTCGCCCAAGGTCGGGCATGTATTTTGCTATATATTTCACAAAGAAGAGTTTGCCGGCGTAGGGAACGACGCCGGCGCTGGATCGGCAAAGGCCCGGGAGACAGTGTCCCGCCTGATCCGGCTAGGATGGATGGGGGAGATGGGGATGACGACGGTACGTAGATCGACGGTTTCCGGGTGGCGGCGGGTGGGGTGTTTTTGCCCACGATGGGCATAATCTTCCCATCGGTGCCGAAGGCATGGTGGGAAGAAGAGAAAGGGGGCGCGCGACGTGGCCGGCAACGACCGGGTATACCTGAAAGCCAAGGGCGACGAAGAGAATATTATCGAGGTGCAACAAGGCCAGATCGTGGTCCGGGTGAACGGCGACCTGACGCGCTTTCTGCGGGCGGCCATCGTCCAGGTAGCCTGCGCGGACGTACGCGAAGTATCCGCCCTGCTGGCCGGGACGCTGATGGGCCTCCTCGGGGGACTGATAGTGTCGGAGAATGTTTGGTTCGGCGGCGGTCTGTTGCTTTTGGGGGGCCTGGTGTTCCACCTCGGGATGCAATGGGCCAGGCGTCTGGTAATCGTGGCGGGGGACTGGGATAAACGCGTTGTCCACAGGTATACCTTCTATTACCGTAGCCTCCACGACATCCAACGGCTGCTGAAAAAATACAGGTACATTTGACCACGGTCTTCCCGGGCATCCCGGGAGTTGAAGGCGGTCCCACCGGCGACGGAGGTTCGGGGGGCCGCCCTTTTTTGTTCTTCCGGCCAACAACGACCCCGTCGTCGGGTGGAAAATATGTTCCGCGGGACTTGAAAAGAGCCGGCGGCTGTGCTACAATGACAACGATGGGCGCGTAGCTCAGCGGGAGAGCGCTTGACTCACATTCAAGAGGCCGTGGGTTCGATACCCTCCGCGCCCACCAGGAAAAGCAAGGACTCCGGGGTTACGGAGTCCTTCTGCTATACGCTTGTTTTTGTGGTTTCGGCCGCCTGTCCCGGGGTATGAGAGGGGTGTGGTTTTTACCGTGGTCGCGATTGAGTTGGACTCGGACACCAGCAAGCGCATTAACCATCTCGCCCAGGCGCGGCACTGTACTCCGGATTGGCTGATGCAGGAAGCAATACGCCAGTACGTGGAGCGCGAGGAAAAACGCGAGGCGTTTCTACAGGATGGTATTCGAGCCTGGAACGAATACAAAGCCACGGGCCTGCATCTGACCATGGAAGAGGTGGACGCCTGGCTTGCCAAGCTGGAAGAAGGACAAGACGTGGAGCCGCCCGAATGCCACGTGTAGTCTGGTCTGAGTCTGCCGTGCGCGATCTTCAACGCGCCTACCATTTTCTGGCCGAGAAAAACGTGGACATGGCCAAACGGGCCGTCAAAGCGATTCGTTCCGGAGTCAGGGTCATTGCGCGTCACCCCGAAATTGGGCGGCCCGTTGGAGGGATGAAGACGGAATATCGGGAATGGTTGATCGACTTCGGCGATACCGGCTACATAGCGATGTACCGCTATGACGGCCACGAATCGTTGATAGTGGCGGTTCGTCACCAGCGGGAAGCTGGCTACTTATAACCGGGACTTGGCCCCGTGGGGGGCCGGTCTTGATGGCGGACCCTAATCCCTCACAGCGGCGGGCGGTCGCGACCCCCGCTTTTACCCTTCTTTCCACCCTCTGGCAAAACACACGGCCGCTGTTCTCGTAGGCGGGCCGGCAATTCTTTCTCTCTGCCCATTTAGCACTTGATACTTTGATATTTAGCGCCGCTGTGACGAACCACAAATAACATTTGTAATGTATCATTGTTTATGATGGCTATCTAGTTAGCTCAGAATAGGTTACCGGCCGGGGCAACGGCACATGCCCTCAACAACCGATTAAAAAGCTGTTGCTTCCAGCGCCGTCTGTTAAAACGGTAGCAAAATTCGTCAAGATAACGCTGAAGGTGATCCCGATCAAGCCCATGAAAAGTGCCGGCAATGAAAGCTTTAGCGTTAGAGATAACAATGTGGACCCATTTTAGCGTTTCAAGGGCTTCCTCCTTGTTCTCACTGACGATAACTCGCTCATGCTCGTAGCCGGCCTTGGCAACCACTGTATAGATTTTCAGACCGTCAGTTGTAATCTT
>Ga0078972_1012211_pt1 | contig 14898 bp, 13 predicted proteins | sample YelNatPaOPGAMG01_FD_67568 | JGI IMG/M metagenome (GOLD analysis project Ga0078972, IMG submission 67568) | Hot spring thermophilic microbial communities from Obsidian Pool, Yellowstone National Park, USA - OP-RAMG-01 (SPADES assembly) (version 2) | ecosystem: Environmental > Aquatic > Thermal... | reverse complement strand
GTGTTTGAATTTGATCCTTTCAATCCTTTCTCTCCTTTTCAGCAATTGCCACAAAGACAAAAAAGGGTAGAGCAAAATATCGGCAGCGGTTTTATTATATCCCAAGACGGGCTCATTATCACTAATAAACATGTTGTCGCCGACACCAGCGCCAGCTATCAAATTCTTACTAATGATGACAAGAAGCTTAATGTCGAGAAAATATACCGTGACCCTCTCAATGATTTGGCTATTCTCAAAGTTAATCCGCCTGCAGGCGGACTTAAACCTTTGAAATTAGGCGACTCGTCGGCGGTCAAGCTTGGTCAGATGGCGATTGCTATCGGTACTCCCTTGGGCGAGTTTAAAAATACGGTTACCGTCGGCATCATATCAGGGTTGGGAAGAGGTATCACAGCCGGATCTCCTTTTGAGGGATATGTGGAAAAACTCGACAATGTCATTCAAACCGATGCCGCAATCAGTCCGGGCAATTCAGGAGGACCTCTTCTTAACTCTAAAGGTCAGGCAATTGGCATCAATACCGCCATCGCTGAAGAGGGTCAAAACATCGGTTTTGCCATCCCAATCAATGTTGTTAAAGACCTGATCGACAAATTCAATCGACAAGGAGCCAATTTTGAGAGACCTTACCTTGGTATTCGCTATAAAATTCTTGATAAACAAATGGCTGTGCTTAACGATTTGGTTGAAGGTGCTTATGTAGTTGAGGTAATTCCGGGCTCACCGGCAGATAAAGCCAATATCCAAGAAGAAGATATCATTCTTGAAATCGATGGGAAAAAAATCCAAGGAAATGATGACCAAAGCTTGATTAAATTGGTGGCGGAAAAAAAAGTTGGTGACAGAATTAATCTCAAAATTTGGCGAAACGGAGAGACAAAAAATATAACGCTTACTTTGGAAAGCCTTAAATAATCTTTCATTAATAAATAAATAAGTTTTTTTATTTCTTTAATGGCACTGAAGCCTGTGGCAGAAAACCAAGCCACTGGAAATGTTAAAATCAACTATCAAAGAATAAAAAAAGTTTTATCATTAAACCGTGTTCCTTTGTTTTTCACCTATTTAGGTGCTTTTCCGCAATACCTTGATTATATTACTGAACAACTGGTAACTAACTTAAAAAATCCGCAGTTTGATCGTCTTGTCAACGAAACCAACAAAATCGTTTTGGACGTAATCAAAACCAACCTGAAAAAACCAAAAAACATCTCTCAATGGCTAAAACGTTATAGAAATTCTCCTTCTTTTTTTCATTTTCAAAGAAATCTCCGAAAAATTTTTACTATCAACGTTAAGTTATCATTTGTTTTTATTGCTCTAAGAGAAGCTTTAAAAGGTTGGGCAATTGCAGCCAAAAAATTGCCTGCCAATCAAAAAACTGAATCTTCAATTGATAATTTGATAAAGGAAGAAGAGTTTATTTTTAATGACTTTTTGATCACCGGCTACGAGGAACAAAAAACTGACGATATTTTAAAACCTGGGATTGATTTTTCGCGAATGGGAAAAGATCTTGAGACTAATTCTTCTCATAGCTTGGAAATTGATCTCCTGCCTGAGTATCTTTTGCTTTGTCGAGCCGAATTTTTGAATTTTTTGAAAAACGACGAATTTGTATTTATGCGTGTTGGTTTGGAAAAGATCTTTCTTTCTTCTCTATCCCTTTTTCCCAATCTCTTATTCTCACCGATTAACGTTGTTTTGAAGCTAACCGATAACAACTCTGATTTTCCCGAGCTTCTTTATCTTCTCTCCGAACATTTTCCTACTTATGCTATGCAAAGAATGATTTTCAGCGGTTATATGATCGAGGCCTGAGATAAATAAATTGGCCTTGAAATAGCCGCGACAAAAGTATTAAAATGTTTTTTCGCCTATGGAAACAATAAAAACCTGGTACAAGAACTTACCTGACAAAAAAGTGTACGTAGAGCTAATTACCGCTATCCTGACCATTCCGGTTTTAATTACGGTATTCCTCACCAACGTCAACAACTTGAAAAAAACCAACCAACCGACTAAAAATCCTCAAGAAAAAGTGCTTTCGGCCAACTCGACCCAAGCGCCGTCCATCACTCCTGAAGAAAAAATAAATCCCTCCGCCTCCCAAACATCCCAAACCAAAGAAACTGTTACGCCAACAAAAGAGGAGTGTAAAAAACTGGTCGGGCCGGTGGAAATAATCTTTCCCAAGGAAAACGAAATCGTCATTAAAAATCCTCTTTGTCTTGACATCTCTTACCGAAAAGAGGAGTATTGCCCGGTTGTCTGGTCATACCGGATTAATGGAACTTCTTGGTCCGATTATACTGATAAATCAATCTGTTTATATAATTTGGAGGCGGGCGAAAAACAGCTTGAACTGCGAGTTAAAAGCATTGTTTCGGAGGACGAAACAGTTTTGAGACGCAACTTTATCTACCAAAGTAATATTGCCACTCCTTCAGTCACGCAACCGGCTACAGACTCGGCCAATTGATTATTCCACAATTTCATTCTCCATCCTCAAAACATGATTTAATTTTTGATTAATTAAATCAAAGGTATAGAAAGTTTAAAGGTTTGAAAAGCTTGAAAGGTGTGAAGAGTAATAAAAGTTTAAAAAGTTTTAAGGTTTGAAAGGTGGAAAAGGTAGTAAGAGGTTTAAAGGTATAAAGGTTAAATAGTTTGAAAAGGTTAAATATTAAATAAAGGGTAAATAATGGTTAAATAGTAGTAATAGTATCAATATATTTAATATAACCTTATATAACCTTAATAACCTTACTAATATAACCTTACTTAGGTAATATTCTCTTCAAAGATTTTTTAATCTTTAAATTAACTACTACAATTCCACTACAATTTATTAATAAATTGTAGTGATTATTAATCATATTGCCTACCATATTATTATCCATTATCTATTATTCATTATCTATTACTCATTATTCATTATTCATAACCCATGATTTAATCAATGATTATCCGCTATCCATTATCCATATATAACCTTACTTAACAATAAACATAAACTTTAATCTAATCATAATTATAATCTCAATCATAATTACAATTTCAAATACAATCTCGATCTTAACCACAATAATCCCTTAATGTTGTTTTGATTATTTGAATAATTGGAAACCAGAATTAAGGTCGCACACAATGTTATTACGATATTGGCGTTATGAGGGCTTTCTCGCAATGGCGCTTGTAATTTAATTTGTTTAGTTTTTTAAACACGAATAACGTCGCCATTTGATACCGTGGAGATAGACGAAAATGATATAATTTGTTGAAATGAACAGCCAAGTTATCAAAAATTTTGCCATCATCGCCCATGTTGATCATGGTAAGTCCACTTTGGCTGACCGACTGCTGGAGTTAACCGGTGTGGTCGCGCCAGGCGCTCATGACGAACAATTGCTGGATCGAAACCCGATTTCAAGGGAGCGCGGTATTACCATCAAATTGGCGCCAGTGAGGATGGAATATGATAAAGAAAAATTCTCAATTTGCAATTCTCAATTCTCAGATTCCAAGTTCCAAATTCCGGATTCAAAATATATTTTGAATCTAATAGATACTCCCGGCCATGTGGATTTTTCTTACGAGGTTGATCGTACTTTAGCCTGCGTGGAGGGAGTTGTTCTTCTTGTTGACGCCACTCAAGGAATACAGGCGCAAACGATTGCCAATGCCTATAAGGCAATAGATAAAAATTTGGTTATCATTCCGGTTGTCAACAAGATTGATCTACCGAGTGCCGATGTTGAAAAAACAAAAAACCAATTGAGGGATTTTTTAGGAATAAAAAAAGAAGAAATTTTTGAAATATCGGCCAAAACAGGTCAAGGGGTAGCTTATTTGTTAAATAAAATAATTGAAAGGATTCCATCCGCCGCTTCAGACAAAAAAACGGAAAGCAGTCAGGCGCTTATTTTTGATTCATATTATGATCCTCATCGGGGAGTGATTGCTTTTGTCAGGGTTTTTGCGGGCACCTTTAAAAAAGGGATGAAAATAAAATTATCTCAAGCAAACAAATTTTTTGATGCGGTAGAGGTAGGTATTTTTTCTCCCGATCTTACCGCTAAAGATAGTTTGACTGCAGGCGAAATAGGTTATGTTGTCACCAACCTGAAAGACATTCATCAGGTAAGAGTTGGAGATACGATCTGCGACGAAAAAAACGACCTCCCTCCCCTTTCTGGATATAAAAAAGTAAAACCAATGGTGTTTGCTTCGATATTCCCGACCGAAACCAACGATTACCCCAATCTCAAAAAAGCTTTAGAAAAACTTTACCTTAACGATTCATCTTTAGAGTTTTATCCAATTTACAGTAAAGCTTTAGGGGCTGGTTTTCGCGTCGGTTTTTTGGGACTGCTTCATGCTGATGTTGTTCGGGAAAGACTGGAACGGGAATTTGATTTGAGTTTGGTTTTGACACCGCCTCATGTTGAATATCAAATTAGGGACGGAGGTTTTTACGAACCAAAGGTCAAAGTAATGATCATTACTCCTCAAGAATATTCGGGAGCAGTAATGAATCTTTGCAAAAATTATCGGGCGAAATTTATCACGATGGACAATAAAAACCAGATTACTCTCATTTATGAAATGCCTTTATCAGAGATGATAGCCGATTTTTTTGATAACCTGAAAAGCATTTCTGCCGGTTACGCTTCTTTAGATTGGGAGTTTTTACGCTTTGAGAAAGTAGATGCAGATAAGTTGTCAATTCTCTTAAACGGTGATTCGGTTGAGGAATTTTCTGAAATTGTAGTTAAGGAACGAGCATTTGAAAAAGCCAGCGCTTTGGTTAAAAAACTGCGTCAAATCATACCCAAACAACAGTACGAAGTTAGGATACAGGCAAAATACAAAGGAAAAATTATAGCTTCGGAAAAGATCAGTGCTTTTCGAAAAGATGTTACGGCCAAGCTTTACGGCGGCGATAGGACAAGAAAAGATAAACTTCTCAAAAAACAAAAAGAAGGAAAAAAAAGAATGAAAATGGTTGGACGGGTCGAAATCCCCAAAGACGCCTTCCTTAAACTTTTTAAAAGCTAACTCTCTAAAGAAGTAGTCCCAGAATCACGATCATTATCGGCAAAGCGGCGATTATCCAAGGAGCAGTTTTTCCGGCTGATGGAATTGTTGGTTCGACGGTGGCTGAAGCTTGAGCAAGGACAATTTCAGTTGGCGTTGGTGTGTTGGAAGCTGCGGGAGGCGGCGTATTGGTTGCGGTGGGGGTGGACGAAGGAGGAGGAGTGCCAGTTGGTGTTGCTGTTGGTGTATCAGTAGGAGTGGCTGTGGGTGTAGATGTTGGCGTGGCCGTAGCGGTAGGAGTGGCTGTGGGCGTGTGGGTTGGTGTTGGAGTGGCAGTTGGTGTAGCTGAAGGCGTAGGCGACGTCGGACAAGGAGCACATTCACAAACCCCGCCCGCATTAACAATATCACCGTTCGGACCAATGCCAGAAAAGTGATGATCAAACTGACGACATTGACAGGGCTGTGGATCGGCGCAATAAGTGTGAGGGGCATTATCGGGAACGGTTGATACAGATTCGGGATTATCAGTTGTTGAACAGACTCCTCTGTCGGTTGTTCGGCTGGTGCCAGAATAAGGTTTGTGAAAACCCTGCAGTTGGCCGTCTTTGCAGTGAACTACAGTAAAACAGCGGTTGTCATCATAGGTAATAGTACACTGCTCGACCCCAGAAGGAGCCTCAGGTTCGTATTCAACATTACCGCAACATCGATCTCCTTCAACCGAACAATAGCCTTCGCCTACATCTCCATGCCAGGCTCCTTCACCCAAGCTTTGTACACATTGATCACGATTGGTACACCAACAATTTTTAATTATCTTTCCAGCTTTTGGTTTGGGAGGTTTAACCGGCGCTTTTTCCTTAAGTTTTAAAACGATTAAAGAGGTAATGACAACACCGGTAAAAAGAAAAGCGATGGTTATAAGAAGAAAGATTGTTTTTCTGTATCCTTTCTTGTTGCTTTTATTGACAATTTTTTTGGGCAAATCAGTATAGTTGCGATTGTCCAGTGAATTATCACCCATATTTTAAGTATATATCATAAACTAAATTGCTTTCCACTGAATATAGAGATCCTTTTTCATGAAGGTATATTGCCTCTTGGCATACTGGATTTCTTTGTTTATCCAGGTTTCAATCATGTTTTTTTTGGTTATCCTTCCTTTCAAAAAATCAATGATTTGTCGACAGCCAATTGTTTTTAGGCCGGGATCGTTTTCGCTGTACCCTAGATCAAGAAGCTTTTTTACTTCATCAATAGCGCCATTTTTCAACCTCTCTTCTACTCTTTTGGCAATCGCCTCTTTCAGTTTTTCCTTGTTGGCAAATTTCAGACCAAGGAGTTTGATATTGATGTTGGGCAAACCAAGGTTTTTAAATAAGGTAATTTGAGGTTTTCTGTCAAAAAAATTGTTGATAGGTTTTTTGACCTGGCTGGTTAAAATCTCGATTTTCCTAAGAAGCCTTCTTGGGTTGGCGCGATCGCTTTCGTTTAACCTGCTAAATGATTGCGGATCAAGCTTTAGAAGAAAGTCTTGCAGCTCTTTGACGGTTTTGGTCTTCAGTTTTCGCCGTAGTTCCCAATTGGGAGGGATAGTTTCCGACGCAACTCCATATAGAAGATGATACAAATAAAAATAAGTACCGCCAACGATAATCGGAGTTTTATTTTTATCAAGTAATTTTTTGATAACAAATAAAGCGCATTGTTTATAATCGAAAGAGGAAAAATATTGGTTGGGAGAAACGATGTCATAGAGCCAGATTTTAGTCAAATAGTTTGTCTTAGGTGTTAATTTTTCAATTTTGTAATAGCCGATATCAAAGCTATTGATTCTATTAACCAATTGAAAGTGGTCTTGACTAATGTCTTTGCCGGTGACAAGATCTAGATATTTATAGGCTTGGCGCGAGTCGCAATTGACCAGTTCGCCATTTTCTTCAGCGGCTATTTTGATGGCAAGATTAGTTTTTCCAACAGCTGTCTGGCCGGTAACAACAATGATTTTCCTCATGAAGAAATTATAGCTTTTGCAGTCTAGCAGCGTCAATCAGGTTTTTGTAAAGATAAAGGACGTCGATTGGTCCAACTCCATGAGGTGTAGGTGTATAGAAACTGGCAATATCTTTAATCTCTTTTTCTTCATAATCTCCTTTCAATTTGTTTCCTTCCCGGCGTAAACCGACGTTAATGAGGACGACGCCGGGTTTGATAAAATCGGGGACAATGATCTTCTTTCCTGTGGCGGTTATAATTACATCAGCTTCTTTATAATAGATCTGCGGTTCGGGAGTTTTTGAATTAACGCTAATATAATTGATTTTGAAATCACTCAAAGTTTTACCAATGGGTTGGCCGCCAGTTATTCCTCTTCCTGCTAAAACCACCTTTTTATTGCGCAAGGTTTTTTTAAAAAAAAGACGATCTTTTTTTGGATCAATCAACAAGTTGCGGTTGATTTTTACTTTGCCGAAAGCAAATTTGATGACGGTTAAAACCGCCAAGCCTAAAGGTGGGGAAAAAGGCGATTTATACTGATGGCCTTCGATTTCTTTAAGAGTAGGGATATAGTTATAGATGCTGGCTGTTGATAGTTGAGCCGGGAGAGGTTGTTGGATGATTACTCCGGTTACGGTCGGATCGTTGGAAACGTCTTTGACAATATGCATCAGTTCTTCAAAAAAGGGAATTGATTTGAGGTGAACCAATTGAAACTGAATGCCAAGTTGTTTGGCAACGTCGGCTTTAATTTTGACAAAAGAAAGCTGTTCGGCTGAATCACCGATGAGGATGGTGGCTAATTTTATTTTTCTCTTTTTTCGTTTTTTAATCTCTTGCTTAAGAAGTTTTTTCATCATCAAGGCGATTTTTTCACCATCTATTTTCATACCCTTGGGGTAATTATATCACACAAGGGTCGCGCTCACAACTTTATCATCTTTACGGGAAAAACGCATTAAGATTACGCCTTTGGCTGTCCTTGATCGGGATGGAATTGAATCAAGGGGAATTTTTACTACTTGCCCGAAACTGCTGGTGATAATCGCGGTTTTGTCTTCAGGGTCGATAATACGAACAAAAGTAATTTTACCCATTTTTTCGTCAACCGAAGCAATTTTTACCCCTTTCCCACCGCGGTGCTGACCTTTGAAAAATGAAAGTTTTGTTTTTTTGCCTATACCCTTCTCTCCGATAACCAAAAGGTCTTTATTAAACTCATCGTCTCCAAAAACATCGGCGGCAGCCACCCGATTTTCTCCATCAAGTTCCATTCCTTTAACTCCTTTGGATGAACGGCCGGTAGGTCTTATTTCCGCTTCTTTAAAAACGATTGCTTTGCCGATGCTGTTGGTCAAAAAGACATTTTGTTTACCATTAGTTAATTTCACCCAGAGAAGCTCATCATTTTTATCTAGTTTTATAGCGATAATGCCGTTAGTCCTGATGTTGGCAAAATCTCTAAAAGGAGTTTTTTTAACTGTACCCAGCTTTGTTGACATAAGGATAAACATGCCGTTCATATCTTGATTATCAGCGTTGTTATAAGTAAGGACTGAGGTAATTCTTTCTTCAGGCCGTAAAGATATTAGGTTGACAATAGCTTTTCCTTTGGATGTTCGTGAACCTTGAGGTATTTCCCAAACACGGGTTTGGAAAATTCTTCCTTGGTTGGTAAAAAACAGCATATAATCATGGGTCATTGCCGTTGTTATGTAATAAACATTGTCGCTTTCTTTGGTTTCGATACCGGCTACCCCTTTTCCTCCGCGCCGCTGAACCCGAAAAGTTTCCCGCGGAACTTGTTTGATATAGCCTTCTTTTGTCAAAACAACAATAACTTCTTTGTTTTCTATCAATTGCTCGTCGGTAATTTCTCCCGGTCGGCTTTTGACAACCTTGGTTTTTCTTTCATCGCCATATTTTTGTTTGATATATAAAAGTTCGTTTTTGATTACTTTCAAGATCTTAAAAATATCTTTCAGGAGACTTTCCAAATAATCGATAGTTTCTTTGAGCATCGCCAATTCATCTTCTATTTTTGTCCGCTCCAAACCGGTTAATCTTTTAAGTTGCATATCGAGAATTGCTTGAGATTGGATTGGTGAAAGGCCAAAATTTTTGATCAATTTGTTTTTTGCCTCAGTTTCATCCTTGGATTTCTTAATAATGGCGATGACTTCATCGATATGATCCAGGGCAATAAGATACCCTTCCAGAATATGAGCCCGTTGCTTAGCTTGAATCAATTCATACTCCGATCTTTTAGTGACGATTTCAACACGATGTTTCAAATAAAGCTCAAGGATCGATTTCAAAGACAGAGTTTGTGGGACTCCATCAACGAGAGCAACCATATTGACGGGGAAATTCGTTTGAAGCTCAGTAAATTTAAAAAGATTATTGAGGACTTTTTTGTAGGAGGCGTCTCGTTTGAGCTCAATCACAATTCTAATTCCCTGCCGATCGGACTCGTCCCGCAGGTCGGAGATGCCGACAATTTTTTTATCTATTACCAATTTGGCGATTTTTTCAATAAGCAAAGCCTTATTTACTTGATAAGGTAATTCCTCGACGATAATTGCCTGTTTGCCTTTGCCTAAATCTTCGTCGCTGATTTTAGCCCTAACCATAATCGAACCTCTTCCGGTGATATAAGTTTGCTTGATGTCAGAGGCACCATAGATAATGCCACCTGTTGGAAAATCTGGTCCTTTGACCAACTCTAGCAATTCATCTAAAGAAACGTCGAAAATGAGGGGAATTTTATCTTTTTCAGGCAGGGTCTCCATGGCGGTTTGAGTGGGAAGTTCACTGACTTGCGACTCTTTTTTAGTCGCGTTTTTTTCAAGATGAGTATTACGATCTTTCATTTTGGCTTTGTCTATCATCAAAACTAAGGCGTCAACAATTTCCGTCAGGTTGTGGGGGGGTATTTTTGTCGCCATACCAACAGCTATCCCCTCGGCTCCCATAAGAAGTAAATTGGGAAGTTTGGCCGGCAGATAAACCGGTTCTTGCAAAGAGCCGTCAAAATTATCAACAAATTCAACCGTATCTTTTTCGATGTCGACAAGCATTTCTTCGGCAATCTTAGTTAGTTTTACCTCAGTGTAACGCATCGCAGCCGGAGGATCGCCGTCAACCGAACCGAAATTACCTTGACCACGGATCAAAGGATAGCGCATGGAAAAATTTTGCGCCATCCTTACCAAGGCCTCATAAACCGGGACGTCGCCATGCGGGTGGTATTTTCCAAGAACTTCTCCTACCACTTTAGCTGATTTTGAATATTTGGCGCCGGCGGTCAATCCCATCTTATACATGGCGTAAAGAACTCGCCGATGGACTGGTTTTAACCCGTCGCGGACATCCGGTAAGGCGCGTGAGACGATAACCGACATGGCGTAATCAAGATAAGCCCGCTTCATTTCCTCGGTAATTTCTGTGGTAATTAGTTGTTTATTCTCGCTTGTTTGATCGGACATAATTTTATATAAGCTTAAAACGTCGAATGATAACGGAACCGCGTTAAATGCGGTTTTCTCTAAACCTTTTATTTCATCGCTTTTTTTATCATTTCATAAGCCTTGTCTTTTGATAAAAAGGCTTTAGTTTTTACCCATTTTCCCGGTTCAAGTTCTTTATAATGATCAAAAAAATGTTTGATCAAATTTTTGGTTGCGTCATTTAAATCCTCAACATTATCGATATGGGCAAAAAAAGGATCTACCTTCTTCGTCGGAACAGCAATTATTTTTGTATCTATCCCCGCTTCATCTTCCATCTCAAGCATACCGATCGGACGAACAGCTATCATTGCGCCTGGCATAACCTGATACGAGGCGACTACCATAACGTCAATTGGGTCGCCGTCTTCCGACACCGTTTGCGGTATGAAACCGTAGTTGAAAGGGTAAGCCAAGGCGGTGTAATGAAAACGATCCGCAACTAAGACACCGCTTTCTTTATCCATCTCATATTTAACCAGCGAACCTTGAGGTATTTCAATCAGAACATTAACCTCTTGAGGAGGATTTTTTCCAGCGGAAAGTTTTGTTATATTCATAGTTGTCAGTTGAAATTTTTAATTTAACGCAAAATACAAATATCAAAAATCAAAACGAATTAATGCTTTTTATATTTGACATTTTCATTTTAATTTTTGATTTCTGCTTTTAAATATCCAGATTGGCTAACTTCGCATGCGTTACTATAAATTTTTTTCTTGGCGGGACTTCTTCACCCATCAGCATAGAAAAAACATAATCAGCATCCTGAGCATCGCTGATCGTTACCTTCTTTAAGATGCGATTTTTCGGGCTCATCGTGGTTTCCCAAAGTTGTTCCGGATTCATCTCGCCTAAACCTTTATATCTTTGAATAATTGGTTGAGCGGTATATTCACGAGCCAACAAACTAATCAGCTTATCTTTTTCTCCTTCGGTATAAGCGTATAAAATCTTTTTTCCAGCTTGAATTTTATAAAGCGGTGGTTGAGCAACATAAAGATGACCATTCTTGATAATTTCCGGCAAATGACGGAAGAAAAAAGTCAATATCAAAGTGCGGATATGTTCGCCATCAACATCGGCATCAGTCATAATAATGATCTTATGGTAACGCAGTTTATCATATTCAATATTTTCGCCGATTCCCATTCCTAAGGCGACAACTAAATCCTTAAGCTCCTTAAAAGAGAGCACTCGATCCAAATAGGCTCTTTCCGTATTAAGAATTTTTCCTCTTAAAGGTAAAATAGCTTGGAATTTTCTGTCGCGTCCTTGTTTGGCCGAACCGCCGGCCGAATCACCTTCTACAATAAAAAGTTCGGATAATTTCGGGTCTTTTGTTTGACAATCGGCCAGTTTACCGGGAAGACTGACGCCGTCAAGGGCGCCTTTTCTTAAAACGGCGTCTTTGGCAGCTTTAGCGGCCAGGCGAGCTTTTTGAGCCAGAAATATTTTGGCCAAAATGTCTCTAGCCACTTTTGGATTTTCTTCAAAGAAAACAGTGAGATAGTCGGTGACTGTTTGTTGAACGAGAGTTTGGATTTCTGAGTTGCCGAGTTTTGTTTTAGTTTGGCCTTCAAACTGAAGATAGGTTGAGGGCATTTTGACATAAACAACTGCTGTCAAACCTTCTTTGGTATCATCTCCGGTAAAAGCGTCGCCATTATTTTTTGCTCCCAATTCCTGTTTGGCGTAATTATTGATTACCTTTGTCAGGGCGGTTCTAAATCCGGTAAGGTGAGTACCGCCTTCGTGAGTGTTGATGACGTTGACAAAGGAATGGACATTTTCCGAAATCGAGTCATTATATTGAATGGCTACCTCGATTTCTTTATCATCTGTTTGTTTTTTAATATAAATTGGTTCATGGATGACTTTTTTGCCCCGATTAAGATCATTAATCAAAGAAAGAATACCGCCATCGAAATAAAAAGCGATTTTTTCTTGTTCTATTTCATTGAATATTTTGAAATAAACGTTATTAATAAGATAAGCTCTTTCCTTAACCTGTTTTTTGAGGATGGAATAATTGACTTCGATTGTTTCTTTGAAAATTTCTTTATCGGGAAGAAAGGAAATGGCGGTTCCTTGTTTAAAAGGAAAATTAAGAATTGATTTTTCTACTCTTTTAACCGCATGTAAAGGCTGACCCTTTCTATATTCTTGGCGGTAAAATTTGTCGTCTATTCTGACTTCAGCAATAAAATGTTCTGAAAGAGCATTGACAACCGAAGCGCCAACACCGTGGAGACCGCCGGAAATTTTGTAAGCGCCAACATTAAATTTCCCGCCGGCATGAAGTTTTGTCAAAACAATTTCTAGGGCGGAAACGTTGTATTTAGGCACTTTTCCTACCGGGATGCCCCGTCCGTCATCAAAAACAGTCAGGTAGCCGCTTTTATTGATGATTATATGGATATTGCGGCAAAAACCTGCCAAAGCCTCATCAATGGCATTGTCAATAATTTCGTTAAGACAATGATTGACGCCGTATTGCGATGTTGTACCGATATACATCGCCGGTCTTTTCCGTACCGGTTCAAGACCTTCAAGAACGACAATCGATTCCGCTCCGTAATTGTTTTTAATTTTACTCATATCTTGTTTTACGGGCAATCTAACTTTCTTATTAATAACTCTTCTGTAATTTCACTACTGTTTCTTTTACCATAGGTTGGCAAATACTTATGTTACCAGATTTTTATTTCAATTCCACTTTGCCTCCAACGGCCTCGATTTTTTTCTTGGCTTCTTCCGCTTGTTCTTTTTTAACATCGGTAAGAAGATCTTTTGGCGCCGACTCAACCAATTTTTTTGCTTCCATCAAACCCAAATTGGGAAGAATTTCCCGTACAGCTTTAATAACACCCAATTTGTTGTCTCCTGCTGCTGTCAAAACTACATTAAAAGTAGTTTTTTCTTCAGCCGGAGCAGCTGCCGGAGTTGCCCCCGCTTGAGTTGGAGCAGCTATCATTGGAGCAGCGGTGACTCCAAATTTATCTTCGAGATATTTGGCTAATTCTGCCATTTCCAAAACGTTTAGACTCTCAATATCTTTGGCGATTTTTTCCAGTTTTTCCGAAAGTTTTTTTCCTTCTGCCATTAATAATTCACCTCCCTTCAGCTTTTAACAGAGCAAGTTTTTAAGCTTGCTCTTGTTTAGATTTTTGTTGTAATATGTAAACCAATTTATTAAGATTGAACTTCAAGTCATAGATTAAACTGTTAACAGGATTTTTCATTCCGGCCGCAATACTGGCAATTAACTGCGTTCGGCTGGGCAATTGAGCGATTTTTATCATTTCCGCTTCTTCGTATGTCTGCTTGTCGATGAAAGCAAATTTAAAACCGAGGGTTTTTTCTTTTGTAATAAACTGATAAAAAATTTTCAGTCCTTCGCTCCAATCGTTTTTAAAAACAAGAAGAGCGGTTTTGTCTTTTAAAGGGAAGAATTTTTGAGCAAATTCAAGGTAAGCTTTATTAAAAGAAGAAAGTTTGTTAATGGCTTTTTCAAGAAGAGTATTTTTGACAACAGTAAATTGAGCACCATTTTTTCTCAAATCTTTTCTTAAGGACTCAAGCGTTTGATGATTGGTGTTGTCAAACTTAACTAAGGCAAAGTTGGGATTTTTTTGAAGAGTGTTGATAATACTCTTTACCTGATCAATTTTTCTTTGAATAACCATTTGATTTCACCTATTCCGGGAACTTAGTTTTAAATCCGACGTTTTGTCGGACAACCTGGAGTCTTTGGTGATTTTTATATTATAACAGAAAATGTTAGAAAAATAAACTATAAATGCTTTTTTTTTACTTAATTTCGCTTAAAAGTTCTTTCAAAGTTTTGGTTTGTTTTTCCTCTTTTTGAATGATTTTTCGTTTTTTGGCTCGGAGGATGTCTTTGTATTTTTTGGCGGCTGCTTGTTTCTTTTGGAAAATGTCAACTCTTCCTTTTGTGTCCAAGAAGCGCTGCTCACCTGTATAAAAAGGATGGCAACGATAGCAGACCTCGACCGAGATACTTGGCTTGGTCGAGCCGGTGGTAAACACGTTGCCGCAGGCACAGACTACTTGAGCTTGCGGATAATATTGGGGATGAATTTTAGCTTTCATAATCAATTATTATAACACAGATTTTAATTTTTGAGCTCCAAATTTTGATATTTGGAATTACTGCAAGATTTTCTCCCATTTGCCTTCCTCGATAGTTTCTTCAAGATTATAATAACTTTTGCCGCTTCTGTGATCGGTGAGACGATTTTGGGGGAAATTATAGGTTCTTATTTTTTCCGCTCGATCACCGCTCCCTAAATTTTGAACATAAGAAAATAAAAGCCCTTTT
>Ga0078972_1012210_pt1 | contig 14898 bp, 10 predicted proteins | sample YelNatPaOPGAMG01_FD_67568 | JGI IMG/M metagenome (GOLD analysis project Ga0078972, IMG submission 67568) | Hot spring thermophilic microbial communities from Obsidian Pool, Yellowstone National Park, USA - OP-RAMG-01 (SPADES assembly) (version 2) | ecosystem: Environmental > Aquatic > Thermal... | reverse complement strand
GGGATGGTTGGGAAATTTTTCGGGTAGCAAAGAATTTTGTCTTTAAACAATTTAGTATATAAGAGGGTTATTGAGTGCTGGGGAGCTTGCTCTGAAAAAAATGTAGCAGCAGAGCGATAGCTCTGGAAAGGCAAAGCTTGCGCTTTGCAGCTACAGATAGGATATGGGCAAAGCAAGCTTTACTACTACAAAACTGGCAGACGGGGTTCCAATCATAACGAATTGAATTATCTTTTCACTTATTATTCTGTAGTTTTTGTTTTAAGATTTCGTATTCTCTTTCAAGTTCCTGCTGCCTTATAATGAATTTTTCTTCAAGCTCTTTTTTTCTTTCTTCATATTTCTCTATTAATTCTTTCTCCTGTTTTATCATCTTATCAAGCGTTTCTTTTTCTCTCTCAAGAATCTCCATTTTCGCTCTATATTCATACTCCAACTCTTTTTTATAATTTTGAGATTCAACCCTGTGTTTTTCTTCAATCTCTTTTATGTTTTTATCGTAATCTAAAATTTTTTTATTTAATTCATTAGTTTTTTCTTTTAATTCATCATAAAGCGAATTAACTTCGGAGTTTAATTTCTCTTTGCTTTCATCTTCTAATTTCCTCTCTTCAATAACTTTTGTGTATAGTTTTTCAAGAAGTTCGTATTTGTTTTTTAATTCGGAGTTCTTTATTAAATATAATTCTTCCATAGAGACAAGCATCTTTGCTTCTCTGTCTTCGTAAATTTTTTTGAGTTCTTCCACCTGGGCGCTGTATTTTTTTTCTATTTCGGCCCTTATTTTTTCTATGGAATTTATAATTTCATCCGTTTCAATTTTTTTAGAGTTTTCTTTTGCAATCTCTTCTATATAAGATAGATATCTAACTTCAATTTCTTTTATTTTTTGAGTGTAATATCCTTCAATTTCTTTTCTGGTCTCAAGTATTTTAAGAGTCATCTCGGAGTCGTTTTTATCTTTTTCTTTATCCAGTAAATCTTTTGCGCTTTCAAGTTCCTTCAGTTTTTGGGTTAAGGATTTATTTAATGACTCCGTTATATCCATTTCCCTTTCCATCCCGCTGATTTTGTTATTCAATATATTTATTTGTGTTTGCAGTTCGTTTTTAACGGTTAGAAGTTTGTTTATTTCATTTTCTTTTTGAGATTCCCCTAAATTTAACTGTTCTATTATATTGGATTTCTCAACTTCGATTTCTTTTATTTTTTCCTTTAATAATTGAACTTCTTTTTCCTTCCGTTGCGATAAATCCGACGCGATGCTTTCAAAAAGCTCCGTTATGTTTTTTATGTTTTTTTCGTAATAAATTGATAGTTCTTTTATTTTATTTTCTATGGAAGATTTAATCTCGGAGACCGTTTTGTTGAAGGAATTTTCAAGTTGATTTAATAAATTTCGGCTATCCTCGCCATCGGCTTTAATTTTCGCCTCAATATTTTTAAATAGATTTTCGATTACTTTTCTGGTTTCGTTTCTATGCTCTTCATTTAATGAATTTGTCTGAGAGATAATAGAATTTATCGAGTTTATAAAATTTAGTTCTATCAGATTTTTATCTTCCAGGAATTTTTTATTTAATTCTTTAATAATTTGATTCTTTTCCTCGCTAAATCTCATCGCCATTTCGTTTTTTTCATTTTCTATTTCTTTCAACCTGTTTATCAATTCTTTATTCAAATCTTCCTGGTTTCTGATTCTATCGTTTAGAGAATCTATCGTCTTTTCAAGTTCGTTTTTTTTAATTTCGAAAGATTTTTCTAAGTTTTTAATCTCTTTATCTTTCAGATTTGAATAAAAACTGGCTAGTTCCGTTTCTTTATCTTTTAAAATTTCGACTATCTCTGATTTTTTTATGGATATTTCCCGAAATTCTTTTTGTATTTCTGCTTCAAGATTTAACAATCTTTCTTTTTCTATATTTAGAGCATTTTCCTTTTCTTTATAAAACTTTTCCATCTCATTTTTCTTTATCTCAAGTTCTTTTTTATAAATTTCCAATCTTTTTTCATTTTCATTCTTGATTTCGCCTATTTCCAACTGATGATCCTTTTTAATCGATTCTATTTCTTTACTGTGGTTATTAATAATCCTTTTTATTTCTTCATCCTTGAATTCTATCTCGGACCGAAGGTCATTGATTTTCTGCTCATATTCCTTTTTAATGTCCTCAACCCTTTTTTCAAAGTGGTTTTCTAAAATCTCTTTTTCTTTCTGCCTGTTTTTTTGATTTTCTTCATATATTTTTTTATAATTCCCTTCAATCTCTTCTCTGATTGAGTTAGCCCTGTAATTTAGTTCATTTTCTTTTTCGGCGTTTTTCTGCTCCTCAATTTCTTTTAACTTTATTGAGTACCTTTCTTCAAGCGTTTTTTTTATCGTCTCTATCTTTTCCTGATAAATTTTTTCAAGCGATTTTTTATATTCGTTTAGTTCCTTTGAGTATCTTTCTTTTATGAAATTTATTTCAAAATTTATTCTGTTTCTTTCCTTTAATAATTCCTCGTCTTTTTCCCTGTTTAAATTTTGCGCGAATTCTCTGTATTTTTCTTCAAGTTCTTTTTCTCTTTTTACTAATTCCTCGCTTAATTTTCTCTCTTTTTCGGCTAATTTCCCTTTTTCATTTTCTAAATCATTGCTCATTTTCAAGGTTAACTCTTCTATCGACTCCCTGTATTTCTGCCAGATTTCGCTTTCTCTTTCTCGCATTAAATTTATTAGTTCTTTTTCTTTTTTTGAGATTTCGTCATCTTTTGATTTTAATATTTCTTCAAACTCCCGCTCCTTTACTTCTTTAAATTTTGAAATTTCTTCATAATGCACCTTTTTAATTCTTTCAAGTTCTTCTTGTTTTTTCTTTAACTCGGAGGATAATTCAAGTATGATTCTGGCTTCGTCTATTTCGTTATTATAATTTTCTTTTTCTTCCAAATTCCATTCCATAAGATTTATTTCTGATATTTTTTCCTTATTTCTTCTTCTTTCTGAGACATCTCAAATAACATCGCGTTTCTTTCTTTCTCAATCTCATCGTATTTCTCTCTTATTTTTTGTTCAAGTTCTTTTCTTTTCAGATTAAAATCCTGCTGCCATTTTTCGATTTTTTCATAGAATTCTCTTTCAAGTTCCACTATTTTGTTTTCATAATCTTCATTTAATTTCGCCTTCATTAAATTTATCTGTTCAAACTCCGTGGATATCTGGCTCTGCAATTCTTCCTTTCTCTTCTCAAATTCCAGCTCCAGAATTTTTCGCTCTTTCATCAACTCTTCATTCTTCCTCTTCTCCCACGCGGTTTTTTCCCTTTCAAAATCGGATAAAAGTTTTTCTCTTAACATCTGGTAATCCTTTTCTAATTTTTCTTCCCTTTTCTTTATTGAAAGCTCCGTCTCCAAAATTCTGGTTCCGTAGTTTTTGTTGATTCTTTCTTCAATCTCCGCTTTTCTTTTTTCAAATTCTTTATTTAATATTTCCTTGTGATTTAAAATTTCAATTTCTACTCTTTTCTCCGCTTCATCTAATTTTTCTTGGTATTTTTGTTCTATCTCTTTTATTTTCTGGGAATTCTCTCTAATCATTTCTTCTTTAAGTTCGTTTAATTTAAAGTTGAGCTGGGCTTCCCTTTCGACCAATTGTTTTTCAAGCTCAAGTTTCTTTGAATAGTAATCCTGCTCGAGTTTTTCTCTAAGCGTCTCTATCTCCTTCCTCTGATTTTCTATATGCATCTCTTTTGATTTATAAAGTTCCATTATTTTCTTCTTTTCTTCTTCAAGTTTGATCTTATAAGAATTTTCCATCTCGATGGCTTTCTGCGAAAGTTTTCCAATCTCCTTATTAATAGAGTCGTCCTTTTCTTTAAGTTCCCTTTTCAACGATTCTATCTCAAACTCATATTCCTTTTTCATTCTTTCCTTTTCAATCTCGAGAGCCGCTTTAATCTTCTCGTTAACTTCCCGCTCCTTCTCTTCTTCTATTTTCGTCAATTTTTCTTCAAACTCATTTCTTATTTTCTTTTCTATCTCTATCTCTTTGTTTATCATTTCTCTATTAGAATTTTCTTCAAGTTCAAGGTATTTTTTCCTTAAGACATCGTTATATTTTAAAATCTCCTCTTTTGCCCTTTGAGCGTATTCACTTTCAAGTTTCTGTCTTTCGGATATTATCTCTTCCATCATTTTCTTTCTCTGCTCCTGGAGGGCTTGATTTAGTTTTTCTCTCTCAATCTCAATCTCTTTCAACCTTTCGCCAATCCATATTTTTTTATCCTGTTCGGCGTTTTCTTCTATTTCCTTTTTTATTTCTAAAATCTTTTTCTGATAAAATTCCTGTAATTCTTTTTCTTTACTAGACCATTCCTCAATCCATTTTTTATTTATTTCATCCGCTTTTTTAATCAAATCCTGATGAGATGATATCGTTAACTCTTTCCAGTTTTCTTTTATCCTGTCTATAACCTCGGAGATTTTTTTAAGGTTCCCCTCTTCAAACTCTTTTACAAATCTTATTTTTTCATCTTCCAGGTTTCCTCTTAGTGTTAGATATTCCTTTTCCTTATCGTCTAATATCTTTTCGTATTTTTCAGATTGCTGTCTGTGCCTTTCTTCAAACTCCTTTTTTATTTCCGATATGGACTCTTCCTTTTCTTTTATTATTTTCTCTTTCTCTTTTTCAAGTTCGTTCAAAAATCTTTTTTTCTCTAAGTTCAAGGCATCGGTAGCCGCTTTGATTTTTTCAAAGAACTCCCTCTGAAGCATTTCTTGTGCCTTTGAAAAGTTTTCAATAAAAACATTTCTTTCGGCGTTTAGCCCTTCTCTCATTTCAGCTTCTTTTTTCTCGTACTCCACCTGTAGCTCTTTTTTCATTTCTTCAATAAACTTTTGAGCGTTTTTTTCAATCGCTTCCTTTTGTTTTTCAATCTCCATTTCTTTTGTTTTATATATACTTGTGAGTTCTTCGTATTTCTTTTCAAAAACTTTCGTTAATTCCATTTCATTTTTTTCCGACTCAATTCTGTATCTCTCTATCAGTTCTCCATTTAGTTTCTCGTATCTTTCCCTTAGATTTTGTTCGGCTAAATTATACTGATTCTTATAATTTTCTATTATTGAATTCAATTCTTCATCTTTTTTCGCGGAAAACTTTTTAATTTCTTCGCTGAGAGATAATTTAAGGTTATATATTTCCTTATCTTTTAAACTTAATTCTTCTCTTAACATCTTTATCTCGTCTTCAAGATTTTTTTTGACCTCCATAAAGGAAGCGTTTTCCTCATTTAGAATTTCCTTTTTTAATTTTTCTTTAAGTTCTCTTTCTAAATCCTCCTGCGATTTCACCACCGATTCCCATTTTTTCACCGTCTCCTGCCATTTGGATAATATGCTTTCATTCTGCTGGAGTTTTAATTCAATATCTCTTTTTGAAGAGAGGAGTTCCTGATTCTCGGTTTTTGTCCTTTCAAGTTCTTCTCTTATGGAATATAATTTTTCAACCGCCCATCTAAGAGCAAGTTTCGCCGTTTCAAGATCCGTTATAGTGGAAGGGTCTAATTTCTGTTTTTCGTCAAAATCCATTTTTCCTCCACAAATGACTACTAATTATTATAGATAAATTTTTCATATTAAAGATATTTTAATTATTTATCTTTTAATATTTGTTTAAAATTTGTTAAATAAATATTTCAAAGAAATTATCCCGCATCAGGCCAGATTTTCCCCACTAATACGGGGACATACCACTAACAATGAGGTCAAGTAGGATAATAAAACTTAGCAAAGTTGGTCGCCATAAAAAATTTATAAATATAAAAATGAGTGTTATGTCCCCATTTATGAGGTTCTAACGAAATCAGGAGGCAGTTATTAAAAATGGACAAGGAACAACAATTACTCTATGAGATTGTCAGAAAATAATTTGGGTGTCCCATAGCGGAAGTCAGGGGGCAAAACAATCTTGTTCCATGCGTCTGCGTCCAAATGAAGTATTGATAAAATATTTTCGGACTTCCTCTCTTATATATGCCGGACGCAATTGAGTGTGAGTTTTCATTTTAATCCTCCCTTACCTATTAAAACAGTCGCAGGATAAACGGCTCAAACCGACCATAGTATATATTATATAGCAATTTAACGATAATGTAAATTTCACGCATTGGATAATTAAAAATGTCGCCGAAATAGTTCCTGTTGGATAAGAAAGAATGTCTTCAAGAAACAATTATTTGAGATTTTAAATCCCTCTTGCTTTCCCCCTTTACAAAAGGGGGAGTAAGGGGGATTTAAAGAAGCTGTGAGCCGTCTACTCACTTCTTTAGCAGAGCAAGCTCTGCTGCTACATTTTTGGCGATTGGTAAATCCTGCCTGACGGCAGGCAGGTGCTGCTACATTTTCCATCGCAGAGTAAACTCTGAAACTACAATTTTCTTTGCAGAGCTAATGCTCTGCGGCTACAATTACAAATCCCTGACCAAGGTCAGGATTCCAAAATTCATAATCCAACATCCATAATTCATAATTTGCATTTGACGAATCACCTCTTACCTGCTTACTTTTTATATATCCTTCAGTTCTTCAAGATTAATTTTACCCTGAGCGTCCTTTTTTATAACTTCTATCTTTCCTTTTATCTCAATAAGTTTTTCGTTGAGTTCTTTTGAAATATTGACCCCTTCTTCAAATAACTTAATTGATTCTTCTAATGGCGTATTCTCGTCTTCAAGTTTATTTACTATTTCTTCTAACTTTTTCAGTTTTAACTCAAAGCTATTATCTTTTTTCATAAATCCTCCGTATAAATCTTTTTAACCGTAGCGTCCGTGGAGCCACTTGAAAATATTATGTTTATATCATCTCCTTCTTTAAGTTCGCTCGCTTTCTTTATCGTTTTCTTATTTTTAGTTGCTATCGCGTACCCCTTTTTTGTCGGGATTTTGGGGTCAAGGTTTTTTATTCTTCCTTTGAGGTTTATAAATAAATTTTCTCTGTTTTTGAGTTTATCGTCCATAAATCTTAACATTTTTTCAACCATTTCATCAACAATCATCGCTCTATTTTCTATCAATACGAGCGGATTTTTATAAACCCCTGAGTTTATAAAGATTGAAAATCTCTGAAATAATCTTTGATAAATTATTTTAAGTGCGGATATCAATCTTTTTTCTATCTGTTTTATATGAATTATCAAATCGCTCGCGTTTTTAGAGACGAGTTCAGCAGCCGCTGAAGGGGTAGGGGCTCTTAAATCGGCGACAAAATCGGATATGGTGAAATCCGTCTGATGTCCGACGCAGGATATGACCGGTATCCTGGAATTCGCTATCGCCCTTGCCACAATTTCCTCATTAAAAGCCCATAAATCCTCTATCGAGCCACCGCCCCGCCCTACAAGCAGAACATCTATATACGGCAATTTCTCATTTATTTCTTTTATGGCGTTTGAAATCTCCAAAGCGGCTTTTTCTCCCTGAACCATAACAGGGTATATTATTAAGTTTATATTCGGGGCTCTCCTTTTAATTATTGATATGATATCTCTTACCGCCGCTCCATAAAGCGATGTCACAACCCCGACATTTTGGGGAAAAGGGGGAATGGGTTTTTTTCTTTTTTCATCAAAGAGCCCTTCCGCTTCAAGCTTTTTTTTAAGTTTTTCAAACTCAATTTGAAGTTTTCCTAAACTCAATGGAATAATTTTTTTAATAATTAACTGGTATTTGCTCTGTCTTTCAAATGTGCCAACTTCAGCAAGAACCCTTACAAGAATTCCGTCTCTGATGTCAAAATTTATTTCATTCTGGAACCATTTAAAAATTACGCACGCTATTATAGAATTCTCGTCTTTTAAATCGAAATAAAAATGATTTAAAGATGATTTTTTAAACCCCGATATCTCGCCCTCAACCCAGACCTGGTTAAAAGAATTTTTAAGAAGATTCTTTATCTCAAAATTGAGTTCGCTTACTTTATATATAATTTCCTTTTCTTTCATCAATCTGGCACTCTTTTTTCGTCTTCAAGTTTTCTTATTTTTATCAATATTTAATTCCTCTCTAATTAAAGTAGGGATTCTTTAAGTAGGGTTTCTTCTCCGTTTTCTTTTCCGTTTTTTTAAGTTCCACTTCCTGTATGAGTATGGTTTTAGGGCATATTATAGAGGTTGGAATATAATTTCCTGAATAAAATGGTTCTTTTTGATTAAAGTTATAGACAAGATACATATTGTCGGTAGCCATAATATCCCTCAAAGCTCTAAAACCTATTCCATCAAATTCAGAGACATCAAGCGGGATTTCCTTTTTTGTTTTTATGTCCAATTTATAGGCGATAATGGGGTCTCCAATTAATTTTTCATTTTCGCTGGTTCGTCCTATTTTCTTTATAACAAGAACATAATCTAAGTCCTGTTCTTTTCCCATATTGATTAATTTTTCTATCAATTCGTTATGAGTAAATGTTTTCTCAGAGTTAATAAAAACATTTCCCGCGGAAGGCGAAATAAACGAGTATAAACTCCCCCTTCCATGAGCGTTCGATTTTTTTATGTCTTTGTAAGGAATTCTTGAAGAATAAATATTTAAAAGTTTCCCTTTTTTTACGATTTCCAGTTTCTCTGGCTTTACCCCTTCATCATCGATTTTATAACTGCCTGTTAAATCAATTCCATTATAAAGAGATACAAGAGGGTTATCATACACGGAAATGAAAGCCGGGAATATTCTTTTCCCCAATCTTTCAGTAAGTTTAGGAATATCATAATAATATTTTAGCCATTCGTCTTTTTCAGCCCATGGTTTTGGATTGAAAGAGATATTCCTTACAAAAAGCTGATTAAAAAATTCACCAGCGGCATCATCCTCGAAAATGGCTGGACCGACATAATAATCTATCTTTTCGCCTTTATAAGAATCGTTAATTGTTCTGGCGTAATTTTCAATTTGCTGCTCGGTTTTTGTTAAATCAGAAGATAAAAAACTGTTGTAGATAAAATCCTTGCTATCGTTAATTTTATAGCCAGTTTCATTCTGGATCTGGATATAAACGGAAACAGAAAATTGAGACGAATATGTTTTATAGAATGTCCCTTCAGAATTAACGAATCTTTTAGTTAAAATGGAATAATTTAAATTCACATCCGAATCCTGAATGTTTTTATATTTCCTGAAAATATTTGAAACTTTTTTAACCCATTCCTTATATTTATTGAAATCGAATTGCGGAAATTCTGGCTCTTTCTCAATATGGACAACAGGATTTTCTTCGGTTAAGTCCCCATATATTTCTTTTATATCTTTTTTCTTCCGGTAAGCATCTTTCTGTGAATATTTTTCAAGAGCGGCCTTGTATCCATCATCGCTTAAAAGCCAGAGCACTTTTCTTATGGCATCGTAATCATCCTCAATGGGGAAATTCCTTCTCAAAGGTTTATAATCGTCAAAATTTGATATAAAATTGCTGCTGTCAAAGTCCTTATTGCCAATTCTTATATCAACCTTCCCGTCTCGCGAAATATAAAAATTGTCTTGTTTTATGCTGCCCAAAGAGGCCGAAACGAAATAAGAAGTAGAATCGTAAATTGAGTATGAGATAAAATAAGGTTTATTCAGATTTTCAAACTGCAATTTTGAGATATTTCTCTTCATCTCATCCTTCATAGCGTTCAACACAATATCCTCGGAAAATAAAGGACAAGAACCTAAAATTAATAAAATAATCAATTTAATTTTCATATTTCACCTCTTTTTCATTTATCAAAATACGGCGGCTTTAATATCGGTTGCTTTTCATTGGATTTTTCCACCTTTTCGGTTTCTATCTCGCTGAAAAGCAAACTCGGAGAAACCGCGGATACGGGAACCCATCCGGATTCCGCTCCGCAGGTGCCATTAAAAACATCTTCATCATCTCCGCTATATATAATCTTTTGAAATGTCTGAAGAGGTGTTCCTATCATATTAAACCCCCTAACGGGTTCATCCGGCCTGCCATCAGGATAAACACGCAAGGCATATAAAACTAAAACCGTGTAACTCTGGGGCAGAGATCTCTCTGTAATGGTAAATCCGCCAGCTATATCCTTAATTATCAAACCATAGGGTTTATTAGATTTTTTTATCTCTTCAATTAATAATTCCCTCAATTTCTGATACGGAACTCTGTTTTTGGATTCTACGATGAGGTTTCCCTGCCTTGCCACAGTCATATTTCCTTCGCTTCTTCTTCCATGGCCGTTGGAAGATGGAAATTTCTCCAATGGAACTCTCTGCATTAAAAAGCCCTTTAAAATACCATTTTCAACAAGAACCGCTCTTTGCGCCTTAACCCCTTCATCATCATATTTATAGTATCCTCTTAAAAACTGACCCTGAAAATCATAGATATTCGGGTCATCGTAAATGGTTAAAAAGTCCGGCATTATTTTCTCGCCTATTTTTTTGGCAAATGTCTGCCCTTCGCTTTCGCTTTTCTGTCTATGCCCTTCAACCCTGTGTCCGAATATTTCATGCCAGAATACGGCTGCTGCCCTGTTTTCAAGAATAGCCGGGCCACTAAACGGCTCCTGTATAGGAGAAGAAATCGTGGTTTTGAGTTCATCTATAGTTTTATCTATATCCAGGGAAATTAAATCTTGCGTTGGCATTTTATCCTGGGAGTCAAAACTATATGTTTTATATCTGCTTAAATCCATACCGTCTGTCGTTCTTGCTGAAAGCGAAAAAGAAATTAACCCGTAATTATTTCCCGTAACTATCTTAGCGCCGTCGGAATTAACAATATACCTGTTTTCATTTGTGTAGATGAAACTGATTTGAGAGTCAAGAATAAAATCATATTTTTTAAATTTTAATGAGAGCGATTTAAGAATTTTTCTTATCTTTTCTTTATCAAATTTTAATTCTTTTGCCCTTTCATAGAAATTATCAGTAGTTTTCTCATCTGTAAAATCTCCCGATTTATCTTCTTCTTCGGCTGTAACCTGCTTATTCATCTCCACTTTGAGATATTTATTTAAAGCGTCTTTATATGCCCTGTCCGTTAAATTCCATAATTTAACTTTTATAGCGTCTTTATCGTTAAAAGGAGCGATAATTGTTTCAATCTCTTTTGAATTCGCCTCCCAGTTTCTTCCTTCCTTTCCTTTTATTTCATGAGTATTATCTAAGTGTCTATTGCCTATTCTGATATCCGCACTTAGTGTTATTTGAGCGCTTTCATCTTCATTATTTATAACGCCTAAATTTGAACTAATCCAGAAACTTTTTTCATCCCATGCTTCATACTGGATGAAATATAATGGCGATTTTTCGGCATTTTTTAAATTTTGATAAGAGCGCGTTAATTCTTCGCTCATAGATTCAAGCAAAGCGTCTTTATTATATTCCTCGCAGTAAAGATTTTGAGAAAGCAAAAACGAAAGTCCAACCAGAATACCTTTCATAAATCCTCCAGCTTTACATAGTGAAAAAGTAAAAGGTCACTTTTAAAAATTTTATCAAATCCTTTTTGGGAAAGCAAATTAACCCCCGCCCTTTTGATATAGACATAAAGTATTTTGCTTTTTATGAGATATGAGTGTGAAATTTGGTACAATATGTTTGTTATAGATTTTGTAAGGAGAAATTATGAAAAAAGTGCTTCTTATAGTAAGAGACGGATGGGGAATAGGAAAATCGGATGACAAATTTAACGCAGTAAAAGCGGCTAAAACGCCGAATATAGATTTTTACCTGAGCAATTATCCGAACACGATTCTTGAGGCAAGCGGCGAAGCAGTCGGGCTTCCCAAGGGATATCAGGGCTCAAGCGAGGTTGGGCATCTTAATATGGGAGCTGGAAGAATAGTAGTTCAGGAACTCAAGAGAATAAAGGATATGATAGAAGATGGAAGTTTTTTTGAAACAGAGAATCTTAAAAACGCTCTTTTAAACGCCAAGAAAAATTCCTCAGCACTTCATCTTATGGGGCTTGTTCAGGATGAGGGTGTTCACGCACACCAGGACCATATGTATTCAATAATAAATAAAGCGATTGAAATGAAAGTTGGAAGAATATATATCCATTTTTTCGCCGACGGCAGAGACACTCCGCCAAGAAGCGGTATGGCTTATTTGAAGATGCTTTTAGATTTTATAAAGGATAAGCCCCAGGTTAAAATCGCGACTATTATGGGAAGATATTATTCTATGGATAGAAATGAGAGCTGGAATCTTACCGATATGGCTTATAACGCTATAACCAGAGCTGAAGGGAAAAGATACTCAAATCCGCTGGAGGTTTTTGAGGATTGTTATAAAAATGGCAAACAACCAAATGGAGAGTCAATGGTGGATGAATATATCCCGCCTTCGATAATAGGCGATTATTCAGGTTTAAAAGATGGGGATTCCGTCATACATTTCAATTTCAGGCAGGACAGAGCTATTCAGCTTACTAAAGCTTTTGTGGAAGATGATTACAAAGGCAATAGATGGAAGAAGTTTAATATTGCTTACTGCGGGCTTACTAAATACTACGATGAATTTAAATACTCGGCTCTTCCTCCTATGGATGAAGGCGGTGGAATGAATAATCTTTTGGGTCAGGTTATATCTGAAAATGGCTTGAAACAGTTAAGAATTTCAGAGACGCAGAAATTCAAGCATGTTACATCATTTTTCAATGGTAAAAGGATTGAACCGTATAAAAATGAGGATAGAATAGAAATAAAGGGAAGATTCGACCCTTCAAGTTTCGCCCAGCATCCTGAGATGGAAGCCTATATAGTAGCAGATAGGTGCTGCAAAGAGATTGAAAGAAATTATTATGATTTTATACTCTTAAATTTTGCGAACTGCGATATGGTGGGGCATACCGGCGATTTTGAAGCGGTGAAGAACGCGGTGAGCATTGTGGATGAGTGTGTTGGAACGGTTAGTAAGAAAGCAATTGAAAATAACTATATAGTTATGATTACCGCCGACCACGGAAATGCAGAAGAGATGTGGGATTATAAAATAAATATGCCTAAAACTTCCCATACGACCAATCCTGTTGAGTTCATACTTGTAGGAAATGATGTAAATATCAAACTCAGAGAAAAAGGAATACTTTCCGATATCTCATTAACTGTTTTGAATTTTCTCGATATAAGACCTCCAAAAGATATGACATCAAAAAATCTTATAATATGATTGAGAAATTTATAAAGGTTAAGGTTAAGGCAAAATCCAAAAAAAATTCGATAAAAAAACTGAAAGATGACGAGTTTCTTGTAGAGACCAAAGAGCCACCCTCCGATAACAGGGCGAATAACTCGGTTATGGATATATTAGCCGAGGAGCTTAAAATCCCGAGGAATAGAATGATTCTAATTAAAGGTCACACAAGCCCCTCAAAAATATTTAAGATTCGCTGAAAAAAAACTAACGAAATGATTTAGAGGACCAGAGGATTAGTTTTGATTAGGAATTATTACTGATAAATTTAGAAATAAAGTTTAAATGAAAACTCAAAATCCCCCTATGTCCCCCCCGACGTAACGTCGGGAGGGAAAATAAAAAAGGGGATTTTAATTAATAGATGTAGATTGCTTCGATAGAGACAGCAAGAAGCTTACTCGCCTGCCCCGACGATACGTCGGGACAGGCAATGACTTATACCAATCCCGAGTCCCCAATCTCCAATCCCCATCCCCAAGTCCTATATCATCTATTTCTTCCATATCCTCTCTTACTTCTAATCATCCAAAAAATTTTTACTTTAAACTGATTGGTTAAATTGGTATAATTTTCTATATGAGAAAGATTCTCGCTGTCAAACTGATTTTGGGATTTGTAATTATTTTTACGACAACGGTAATTATTTTATTATTAACAAAAACCATTGCTCCTATAGATAACCTGCCATCGCCTGATTACCGAATAAAAGGAAATAAGAACGCAAAAATAATGATAATAGAGTACACCGATTTAAACTGTCCTGCCTGCGCAAATATGAATAATTACTTAAATGATCTTATTAAATATTTTCCGAATGATTTTCAGGTTCACTTCAAGCACTATCCACTTGAAAGAATACATCCGTATTCCTTAAAGGCGGCGGTATGGGTTGAGTGCGCTGGAGTTGAAGAAAATAAATTCTTTGAACTCGCGGATATTTTTTTTAAGAATCAGAAAGAATGGTGGAATAATAAGGATTATATAAATTTATTTGAAAAATATACCAAAGAGGCAAATATAGATGTTAAAAAAATTAAGGACTGTTTTAACTCTTCTAAAACGCTCGAATCGGTAAAAAAAGATATTGAAAGAGGCGATAAATTAGGGATTGACTCAACCCCAACTTTTTTCGTTAACGGACAAATGGCTGTCGGCGGTATGGAACTTATTGAAATTCTAAAGAAGGAGAAGAGTAAATGAGTTTTGAGAAAAGAAGAGAAATAGCGTCTTTTTTTATGCGGGTTATGGTTGGTTTTATCTTAATATATTCCGGCTATATAAAGATATCGGAGCCGCTTGAATCGTTTATTTCTTCAATTATGGCTTATAAGGTTGTCAATGATAAAATCGCATACTATATCGCTTTAGCCCTTCCCTGGGCGGAGGTTTATCTCGGCGTCTTTCTTGTTTTCGGCCTTTTTAATAAAATAATTATAAAGATATCTTCCCTTTGTTTCTTTGTATTTGAGTTCCTTCTTATGCAGGCAATGATAAGAAGGTTAGAAATAACCGAGTGCGGGTGTTTTGGTTCAATGCATTCAAATCCGATAGGCATTGAGTTCGTTTTAAACCTTGTATGGCTTTTCTTCCTATATATGGGATACAGATATTCCCCCAATATTTCCCTCGACAGATTTGTGGAGAATAAATTTAAGGAACCATAAAAAATGAACAGGAAAATATTTTTTTATTTACTAATTCTTCTTAT
>Ga0078972_1012208_pt1 | contig 14900 bp, 14 predicted proteins | sample YelNatPaOPGAMG01_FD_67568 | JGI IMG/M metagenome (GOLD analysis project Ga0078972, IMG submission 67568) | Hot spring thermophilic microbial communities from Obsidian Pool, Yellowstone National Park, USA - OP-RAMG-01 (SPADES assembly) (version 2) | ecosystem: Environmental > Aquatic > Thermal... | reverse complement strand
GCACCTTTTTATCGGAGAGTATCAATGGAGATACAATTTCCGTCACCTTGATCGCAAGAAACAAGCAGAAAAAATCTATGAATTTCTTACGAAATTTGGTGGCAGATTTTAGATATTACCCTTTTCTTTAAAAATAATTAATTTTTTCCTCACGCAGAGAATACAACGGGCATCCGCCGAGCGGTCCGCCGGCAACATTTCTAGCCCGGCAAGTAGGCTTGCCTGCCGACGAGGCAGGTAAGCGCGGGGAGCTTTTATTCCTTTATTGGTTGTTTTTTTTAAAAGGAAGTTTCCTCTTTTGCGTTTAAAAATCAGATCAATCAGCAAAAATGTGTTTTCTGTCCTGCCTGAAAGCCAGGCGGTGTGACCCCTCCTTAAGCATCGTCGGTAAGGTTGGATAGTTTGCAACTGCAGGCGATTCCAGCGCTTTTAGGCGGGACAGAGAACATACGTCGCAAGCTCAAAACTCAAATATAAAAAGTCAAAGCTATGGAATCCCGTTAAGCGGGATTTTATTATATTTTTATTTAATCTTATTCATCAGCTCACTTGCCGCTTCCTCTAAAGTCTTCCTAAAGATCTTGAGCTCCTTATCCATAAATTTCTCCAGCACGTATTTGTCAGTGGGAATTTTTTTGTCTGTTGAAATCTTGCCGAAATAGTTTTTGTTTCGATTATCAATTCCGATCCGAAGCCGGACAAAGTTTTTTGTGCCAAGCTGATCGATGATATTCTGAACGCCTTTGTGTCCCGCCGAGGAACGATTGGCGGAAAATTTATACTTTCCTAGCGGCAGATCAATCTCGTCATGGACGATAAATAGGTTATTCGAGGCCTTGCCCTGAATAAGAATTTTATAATATTCCACTGCCGCCGAGACTGCTTCGCCGGAAAGATTCATAAAAGTCTGGGGTTTAAGGAGAATTATTTTCCTTCCGTTGGCTTTGCCAATACTGATTTCGGCGTTTAATCTTTTTTTAAGTTCCCAATCGGAAAAATCAAAATCATTGCGGAATTTTTCCCAAAAATAGTCAATGAACATAAATCCCGTATTATGGCGGGTTTTTTCGTATTTTTTTCCGGGATTGCCGAGTCCGGCAAGAAAGATAGTTTTCATAGTAAGGCTGGAGATTTACTTTCCTCCATAAAAATCAATCTCTTTTTTTGTTCGAATAGTCGTTTACATCTAGAAAAATATCTTGTTTGCTGACGCCGCGATTATAAAAATATAATAGAGACGTTTTCAACAAGAAGCTGTTTTTAATTATAACATAAATGGAGTATTGGCAGAGATTTAACCTCCATTCGCTAAAATTTTTGATGGCTTCCTTTTTTCAGAAGCTCAATGTATTCTCTTTCATCTGCCGCTTGTTTGTCATAGCCTTGCTCAAGATCTTCAACTGTGTTTTCTTCGTAATTTAGATTTTCAATGAGATCAGAGCCGGCGACGAGGCAAAGGTCGGCTTTTTGGCATTGAGCGGATAGATAAGCTGGCGGATTTTGCAAAGTTTTTGCCGAGAATTTTTTAGCTAAATCTTCAAGGGAAAAGGGCTTAGTTTGAGAAATATCATAAATAATTGATTCTTTTTCAGTTCGTAGAGGTTTAACCTCTACGAAGTTTGAATATCCCATCTTTTGCAAAAGGGCGGCTATCTTTTTGTCAAAACCATTCACGCCACTTGCGTTCACCACTGCCACAACTGCTTCTTCGCCGGCAATTTCTTTTTTCTTGCGCTCGATAGTTTCTAGATTAAAAATATCTTTAGCAAGCTCTTGAATTTCATCATATTTTCCTGTTCGGGGGATGAGAATAAAAGCTCGGACGTTTCCCAAGAAAGTATGCGAAACAGCCAAGAGACTGTCCGGTTTTCCACTGTCAAGGACTTTGTTAATAGTGGTGTGAGTGTCAATCTTTTTGACAAGGTCCAAAAAAGAACCAATTTCATCAAGCGAAATATCGGTTCGAAGATGACTGCCTAAAGTATCGAGAATATTGTTGATGGCGGGGATGTTCAGTAAAGTGTTAATGGAAAAAGCTTTTGAGCGGGCGGCTTCCAAAATTTGCTGTTGACGAAAAGCCCGGCCGAAATCTCCATCTTCATCATGACGGGTGCGAGCATATTTAAGAGCCGTTTCTCCATCAAGATTATAAAGGCCCTTTTGGATATCAAAAGTTTCATAGGAATAATTTGGCCCCGGATAATGGTCATCGTGGATGTCTTTGGGAACTTGAATTTTTATTCCTCCCAATTCGTCTATTATTTTTTTGAATCCATCAAAGTCAATGGCAATGTAATAATGAATAGGGAGTCCTGTTATGTCCGTGAGAGCTTTTTTCAAATCATCAATTCCTTCTGTCGTTTTTTCCTGGCCGCGTGTATAGAGGGCGTTTATTTTTGTATAAGAAGAAGTATTTGGAATTTGAACGTATAGGTCCCGAGGAATAGAAAGCATAGCCGTTTGGTAAGTTTGAGGGTTGACACTGGCAATAATAATGGAATCAGTAAGATTTTCTCCCGGATAATTTTCACCGGCAAGGCCGAGGAGTAAAATATTGATTCTCCCCTCGCTTTCACCTCGGAGCGGCTTTTTCTGACCGGAAGTTATATCTTTTAAGCTGTCTAGAAAAGAGGTAGGCGCGTTTTGAATAATAACTTTGCGGCTGGTGGAATAGAATTTATAGGCGACGGCGACGGATGCCAAAAAAACGATTCCGAGAATAAGCATAACTGCAAGAAACCAAAGAAGAAAACGTCTTTTTCTTTGGCGAGGGGGGTGATTTTGAAAGTTATGAGGACTGGAAAACATATATATCAGTATACACTAGACTTGCTAAGCGGTAAAAATTTAGCTGGGTAAATATTTTATTTATAGGAAAAGTTCCGAAATGATGGCGAGGGTAACTATAATTATTCTTGAAATTTCTGATCATTTTCAAGCTAATCAGGTTTTTGCCGCCGAGTTTGCTAAAAATTGAAAAATTTGTTATTATTAGAAAACGAAATGCAAATATAGCAATGAAATACCAATAATGCAAATGGGCAATTGCGCAAGTTTTTTATTCACGCTTTTGCGCATCTAGACAAAATTTTTCATGCTTGTTTTCTCATTTTATGACTGAAGAAAAAGACAATTTTCCAGAAGAGAGTTCTAAAATAGGAGGAATAATTTGGGAGCTGGTAAAGATGATTTTTTGGGTAGTAGTGATTATTATTCCCTTGCGGGTTTTTTTGATTCAGCCCTTTTTTGTTCAAGGAGCTTCGATGGAGCCAAACTTTGAGGATAAGGAATATCTTATTGTCAACGAGTTTGGGTACAAAACGACAGACATCGGCTTTGTTTTTGGCGGAGAGAAAAGGATTTTTTTTACAGTGAAGCCCTTTAAGGAATTGAAAAGAGGAGACATAATTGTTTTTCGCTATCCTAAAAATCCATCGGTGTATTATATAAAACGGGTTATTGGTCTTCCGGGAGAAAAGATTGAAATCAGGGACAATAAAATAAAAATATACAATGCTCAAAACCCGGAAGGCTTTGTTCTTAATGAGAGCAGTTATCTTTCTTCGAGCGTTGAAACTAACGGAGATCAAGTCGTTCAGCTTTCCGACACGGAATATTTTGTTCTCGGCGATAACCGAAATTATAGCTCTGACTCCCGTTCTTGGGGGCCGGTACCAGAGCGCAATGTGATAGGAAAAGTGCTGCTTCGGGCTTGGCCGTTCGGGAAAGCCCAAGTTTTTTAGCTTTTACGAATTACCTGCCCGAAATGCTTTGATGTTTTTTCAATGCTCATTTGAGCAATACGTCAGATTACTAAAATTATAATATATGCCTGTTGCTATGAAGCATTTCAAAGCAGGCGGGCGAATCTCTTACGAATATAAGAATAATTATAAAATTCGTAATTCGTATAAACGCACGAGCGAAGCGCCCGCCTGCAACGCTTTGCGTAGCAATGCGGGCAGGTATTCGTAATTCGTAAAGAATTATCATGCCTCGCCAGAAAAAAACCTCAAAAAAGTTAATACGTAAGCCAAAAGCGGCCAAATTGCCAAAAGAAGAACTTATTCTTCAGCCTCCGCGGGGTATGCGGGACATTTTGCCGGCGGACCAAGTTTATTGGCAGCAGGTTCGACGAGTGAGTGAAAAGGCAGCGACTGATTTTGGTTATCAACGGATTGACATTCCTTTGCTTGAATTCACCAATATTTTTTCTAGGAGTATTGGACAAGAAACAGATATTGTGGAAAAAGAAATGTATTCCTTCACAACCAAAGGTGGTGAAAAAGTGTCTCTGCGTCCCGAATTTACGGCCGGAATCGCTCGGGCTTATATCCAACATGGCATGCATGTTTCTCCTAAGCCCGTGAAATTATACTATATTGGCCCTTGTTATCGCTATGATCGTCCTCAAGAAGGGAGATTTCGGGAATTTTTTCAGTTTGGCTGTGAAGCTCTGGGAGAACAAGATCCAGTTATTGATGCTCAGATAATTCAAATGGGCTGGCGGATAATTTATCAGCTAGGGATCAAAAATGTTCAAGTTAATTTGAACAGTATTGGCTGTCCCTCTTGCCGCAAAAGCTATCGCAATTTGCTTATTCATTATTTTGAATCAAAAAAACAAAAGCTGTGTATAGATTGCAAAAGAAGGCTGGAAAAAAATCCCCTCCGGATTTTAGATTGCAAAGAAGACAAGTGTGTTCAAGTTAAAGCCGGCGCTCCTCAATCAATTGATCACCTTTGCGAAGAGTGCCGAGAACATTTCAAAGAGCTTTTGGAATATCTTGAGGAGCTTGAGATTCCATTTGAATTGGATTCAAGCCTTGTGCGGGGGATTGATTATTATACAAAAACAGTTTTTGAATTTGTTTCTGTTTCAGCAGGCAGAGAAGAGATGAAGAAAAAAGCGCTTGGCGGCGGTGGAAGGTATGACGGTCTTGTGGAAATGTTGGGAGGCGAGAATACTCCCGCTGTTGGTTTCAGTTTGGGACTTGACCGACTGACCGCCGAAATGAAAAAAGCGGGAGCCAGGATTTATAAAGAACCAAAGCCAAGGGTGTTTTTAGCTCAGCTGGGAACTTTTGCCAAGAGAAAAAGCCTCAAAATGTTTGAAGCTTTGGAGCGATCCGGGATTAAAGTAGCCGAAAGTTTTGGAAGAGGCAGTTTGAAGTCTCAACTCAAGGTAGCTGATCGTCTTGGTGTCGAAATAACCCTTATTGTTGGTCAAAAAGAGGCTATTGACAAAACGGTTATTGTGAAAGATATGACTAGCGGAAATCAAGAAATTATCGATGCGGGACGGGTGGTGGACGAGGTAAAGAGAAGGCTCAAAAAATGACTAATTTCTAATTGATCTAATTGACCTAAAAATTTCCAATATCCAATTTCCAATTCCCAACAAAATGTCCGAATTCCGAATACTTAATGTTTTTTTAGATATTGGTCATTTAATCATTGGGATTTGATTAGAAATTGGAAATTTGGAATTAGAAATTTGTGAAGGAGTGTATTTTTTGCAGAATTGTGAATAAAGAAATCCCAACAGAATTTTTGTATGAGGACGATCTGGTGGTGGCTTTTCGGGATATTCACCCAATAGCGCCGGTACATGTTTTGGTGATTCCCAAAAAGCATATTGAAAGCGTAACTGGTATTTCAGAAGAAGACGAGAAACTGATGGGGCGGATAGTTTTAGCGGCTAAAAAAATTGCCGAGGAATTGAAAATTTCGGAGAACGGGTATAAACTGCTCTTTCGGGTTGGCCGTCACGGAGGTCAAGAGATAAAGCATATCCATTTGCATTTAATAGGGGGAGCACCACTTAGAGAAGGTATTCGGCCGATTTAGTATGTTTGGTATTCAATTATCAATTTAGGATAAAGTTTGAAATATTGGACCAGAAATGATAAATTTCTGGTGTGAAAATCATCTGCTACCTCGGAGAATATGCCTGAAGATAAAAATCACTGAGAATCAAGTTTTAAAGAGCAGGAAAGCATTTTATTTAAGCTAATTATTCAACATTTAGGTCCGAATAATTGGACTTTAACTAAATTTCAATAATTATCAATTTCTAGTTTTTCAATTGAAAAATTGAAAGATTGGTTATTATTTGAAAACTTGCCTGAATGAAATTTGTCTCCCTACGCATAAATACTCCGAGCGTCTTAAGCAGGATCGGATGTCACTCTCCAAATGATCACTCGTAGGGTGAAACATTTCCTTTTCTGCTTTGTGAGCTGCGCTCTCTCAGAGAAACAGACAAATACCCTGGGCAGTCTGCCGACAATGCTTCTCTCCCTGCCGACGAGGTAGGTAAGCTTGGGGAGCTTCATTTCGGGCAGGTTGATAATTGGAAATCGAAATTTTAGAGAAAGGGGGTTTTTATGATTCAAGTGAAAAAGAAAGACCGGGAAACATCCGAAGCGCTTATTCGGCGTTTTTCTCGTCGTGTTCAGCAAAGCGGTATTCTTCTTTCCGCTCGCTCAGGAAGATTTTTTACCAAGCCGAAGACCAAGCGTCAACTTCGGGAGTCGGCTCGGTATCGGGCTAAAGTGAGAAAGGAAGTGGAAAAGCTAAAAAAGATGGGAAAATTTGATGAGGAAGCGCTAAAAAGAATCAAGAAAAAAATTAGCGAAGAATAATTTTTGAGTGATACGAAGCAGGCAGTAGGGGGTGAAATTAATAAAGTTTTGCAGGCTCGAGTTACTCACTCCAACTTATATGCTCCACCAAACCATTGAGTCCGATCTTAAAACGGCGCTCAAGTCAGGCGAAAAAGAAAAAGCAGGCGTTTTGCGCTTTTTGATTTCGGCTATCAAAAATTTCCAGATTGAAAAAAGAATGCAGGATAAGCAATATCTTCCCGATGAAGATATTGTTTTGGTTCTCAAGCGGCAAGTGAAACAGAGAAAAGACTCGATTAGCCAGTATGAAAAAGGCGGACGAAAGGAACTGGCGGAAAAAGAAAAAGCCGAGCTCGCGATTTTGGAAAGTTATCTTCCCGAGCAAATGAGCGAAAACGAGGTGAGAAAAATCGTGGAAACAAAAATGGCGGAGCTTGGTGTCTCAGATAAGTCTGGTTTTGGTCGACTAATGGGAGCGGTTATGAAAGAGGTTCAAGGAAAAACCGATGGAAATCTGGTAAAAAAAATAGTGGAAGAAAAACTTTCTTCTTAAAATACAGCCAATGGAAATTGAGACTATCTTTAAAACAAAAAAAATAAGAGGGATAGAAAAACCTTTTATTGAGAAAATTGCAAAAAGAACGTTAGCCGCTTCTGGGAAGAAAATCGCAGCTTTTTTTGTTTCGATTGTTTTCGTAGACAAAGCTGAAATCAGGAAAATAAATCGAAAATACCGAAAAATCAACAAATCGACAGATATCCTTTCCTTTGATTATTCTTTGGAGTATAATAAAAGAAAGGCTATAGCAGGCGGCTTGCCCGCCGAAGTCTCAGCCAAGACAGGAGAACTGCTTTTGTGTCCGGAAGTGATTGAAGAGTCGGCCAAGAAGAATAAAGTGTCTTTCCAAGAAGAGCTTGCCTTCGTCTTGGCGCACGGCGTTTTGCATCTTTTGGGTTTTCGGCACGGAAAAAAAATGTTTGATTTGCAAGATAAAATTGCAATACAAATCCGCGAATGAATACAAATGATGCGGATATGCGAATGACGCGAATATTGTATTCGCATATTCGTGTATTTGCATAAGATTCGCACATTTGTATTATATCAATGGCTAATCTCAAAAAACTATTCCGAAGTTTTCGGTACGCTTTTCGGGGGCTGAAATATGCTCTCAAAAATGAGCAGAATTTCCAACTCGAGATTTTGATCGGGTTTTTTGTAGTGATTTTGATGTTTATTTTTGATATTCGCGATTGGCAAAAAGTAGCTTTGTTTCTTGTTATTTTTTTTGTTCTAGTAATGGAGCTTATTAATACTATTTTTGAAAGAGTGGTTGATATTCTGAAACCCAAAGTACATCCCTACGCCCAGCTGATAAAAGATATTATGGCGGCGGCAGTGCTTATCGGCGCAATTGGCGCAGCTGTTGTCGGAACAATAATTTTTTACCCCTATGTGAAAAACTTATTTTTGCAGGGGTTTTGATTTTTTGTTAAAATATCGGTATAAATGAAGAATAGACACTCGTCTCTAGCCTTGAAATCAACTAATAGCCTGCCTCTATGCTCGTATTCGCAAGTCTTTGATTTGTGAATGTTGGCATTATTTGCGCAGATACATTAATGAGTAAAGTAATGACTGTCATTGGCCTTGATGCTGGATCATCAAATATCCGGGTCGTGATACTTCAAAAATTTGAAGGAGAAGAAAAACCTCGCGTTATGGGTGTTGGCACAGCGCCTTCTTTTGGAATTCGGCGAGGAATTGTGGCCGATGTTGAAGAAACGGTGAAATCAATTAGCGAGGCGGTGAAAAACGCCGAGCGGACCTCCGGAATTCCGGTCGGGAAAGTTGTCGCGAGCATCGGTGGAAATCACATCAAATATCAGGAAAGTCAAGGAGTGGTAGCTATTGCCAAAGCCGATGGAGAAATTACCGGGGATGATGTGATGCGATCTCTTACAGCAGCAGAAACTATTTCTTTGCCTTCAAATACTGAAATTCTTCATGTCATTCCGCACAATTTTTCTGTAGATGAACAAAAGGGCATCAAAGATCCAATTGGTATGAGTGGGATTAGGCTTGAAGTAAACGCAATGCTGATTGTGGGGTCATCCCCAGTTATTAAAAATCTTTCCAAATGTATTTATCAAGCTGGTATTGAAGTCGAGGATATAGTTTTTTCAGCTCTGGCGGCGGGAAAAGCGGCTCTTAATAAAAGGCAAAAAGAACTGGGAGTAATTCTAATTGACTTGGGCGGTGGAACGACTAATTTTGCGGTTTATGAGGAAGGCGACTTGGTCCAAGTAGGAGTTATTCCGATTGGAAGCGGTCACATTACAAACGACGTTGCTATTGGTCTCCGCACCTCAATTGATGTAGCCGAAAAAGTAAAAGTGAATTATGGCTCCGCTCTTCCCGACGAAATTAGTAAAAAAGACCAGATAAACCTAGCGGAGATTGATCAAAATGAAGAGGGGGAAGTTTCACGCCATCACGTGGCGGAAATAATCGAGGCGCGGCTGGAGGAGATTTTTACAATGATTGATAAGGAGCTTCGAAAAACTGGGCGTTCAGGGATGCTTCCGGCCGGAGCGGTTATTGTCGGTGGGGGAGCCAAGCTTCCCGGGGTGGTAGATCTGGCGAAGAAAATTCTGCGTCTTCCGGCTCAAACCGGTTTTCCTACAGAGCTTAGCGGGATAGTGGATAAAGTTGATGAGCCGGGCTTTGTGACGGCCGTGGGGCTGGCTCTTTGGGGAGCAGAAGAAACCGCAATGAATTCTTCAGACGTTTTTCGCGGAAAAATTGCGGATGTAAATAAACTTCCTAAGATCGGCTATACAGTGGATAAGGTAAGAGAATGGGTAAAGAAGATTTTGCCCTGAGTTTTAAAACCAATGGAGTTCTCCGAGCTTACCTGACTGTCAGCTGACAAGCCTGCCCGTCGGACTAGAAGGGTTGCTGGCAGGCGCTCGGGGCATTTGTGCGTAGGGGGATAAACACACAAGGCTGTAAAATACCAAACAAATACACAAACTTATAAAATCCAAAAAACAAGACTTGATATTTTGTTAGATTTGAGCAGTTTATTTAATAATAAAAAATATTTGTTTGGCTTTTGGTGTTTAATAGTGTTTGTGTATTTTTATTTTATTACGAAGTAATAATATCTCGTAGATTGCTTGGCTTGGGTAATTTATTTTAATTCAGAGCTTGCTCTATGGTTGAACACCATTTATTTCCATTTCTTGACATATTTTGAGTTCTTGTGCTAGAGTATTCTACTGATTTAACAAAATTTATCTAATAATTTTATGGCGGAAGTAAAGCCAGATGTAGAAACATTTGCCCGAATTAAGGTTGTGGGTGTTGGTGGATCAGGCACAAACGCAATCAGTCGCATGATTGAATGCAAGCTTAAAGGAGTAGAATTTGTAGCAATAAACACTGATGCTCAGGCCCTTCATCACTCAAGGGCATCGGAGAAGATACATATAGGAAAAAATCTCACAAAGGGTCTGGGAGCGGGGATGAACCCGGAAATTGGCCGTCAGGCAGCCGAAGAAAATCGCGACGAAATTCACGAAGTTTTGAAGGGAGCCGATATGGTTTTTGTTACCTGTGGCTTGGGAGGAGGAACTGGAACAGGAGCTTCGCCCATTGTAGCTGAAGCGGCTAAAGAAGCTGGAGCGCTCACTATTGCCGTTGTTACCAAGCCTTTCAGCTTTGAAGGCGCTCAAAGAAAGGCTATTGCTTTGGAAGGGTTAGAAAATTTAAAAGATCGGGTGGATGCCTTAATCGTTATTCCTAATGACCGATTACTGCAAATTATTGACCGAAAGACTACTCTCATAAACGCTTTTCGGGTAGTAGATGATATTTTGCGGCAAGGCGTCCAGGGTATATCCGATCTCATTACCAAGCCCGGTATTGTCAATGTTGACTTTGCCGATGTGCGAACAGTTCTTCAAGATGCCGGGAGCGCCCTGATGGGGATTGGAACGGCTAGTGGAGAAAATAGGGCGGCTCAGGCGGCTAAAATGGCAATCAATAGTCCTCTCCTTGAATTTTCTATTGATGGCGCTAAAGGAATTCTTTTCAATGTTCATGGCGGACCGGATATGACAATGCTTGAGATAAATGAAGCGGCCAATATTATCACGGAAAGTATTGATCCCAATGCTAAAGTTATTTTCGGCGCCACCATTGATGAATCGGCCAAGAAAGGAGAATTGAGTCTAACCGTTATTGCAGCCGGTTTTGACTCAGATGTGGTGGGTGAAACTTCAGCTGTTTCTGCTCCAGCTGGGGCGGTGGCCAAGGATTTATTTCAAGAGAAGAAAAAAGATAGCTTAGAAGAAGAATCTTTGACTAGTTTTGGAGCTGGAGAAGAAAAATCAAAATTTATTATTGAAGAAAAAATAGCTCCTAAGCCAAAGAGAAAAATTCAATTCGAGTCCAAAGTTAGTCCGATCTCCGAAGAAGAAGACGACGAATTGGAAATTCCGGCGTTTATAAGAAGGAAACTGAAGAAGTAACTAGCAACTGTGGATAACTCATAATTTTCCCGTAAATATGCCTGTTTGACAGGCTTTTTTGATTGTGATAGAATAAGAGCAAGGAACACAATATATAGTATAAAAAGGGGTCCTTGGGGATATCCCTTCTTAATTCTCGAAAATTAAAAAAATTATTCTGATATTTAGTAAGATGCCAAAATTTTGGATTTTGATTCTTGAATTTTTGTGATATGACTTGTCCCTTTTGCTCTCACCCAGAAACCAAGGTAATTGATTCTCGCGAATCTAATGATGGAAAAGTAATTCGCCGCCGGCGGGAATGCTTGAAATGCCACAGACGTTTCAGCACCTACGAACAACTGGAGCTTTTGAATTTCGTAGTAGTAAAAAAAGATGGTCGAAAAGAGGAATATAAAAGGGAAAAAATAGAAGCGGGAATCAAAAAAGCGCTTGAGAAAAGACCGGTTGAAGAAAAGAAAATAGAAGAAATGATTGACGAAATTGAATATAAACTGCACCAAAAGGGAAATTGCGAAATATCTTCAAAAGAAATTGGTAGCTTAGTTCTTGAGAAATTAAAAGCAATTGATGAAGTAGCTTATTTGCGTTTTGCTTCGGTGTATAAATCTTTTGGCAGCGCTGAGAGTTTCAAAAAAGAAGCGGAAAAACTCTCGCAAAGTTGAGAAGTGAGAGGTGAGAGGTGGGAAGTGAGAAAATTTCTCACATCTCAATTCTCACATCTAACTTCTAATTAACGGGGGTGAAAACAAAAATGATTGCCGTAAAAAAGGGCCAAAAAATGGTCAAAAAGGGGAAAAAAGAGCAAAAAAATCAAATTGACCGGGTAATTAAACGCGATGGACGAGTAGTCGCTTTTGATGAAACCAAAATCACAAGAGCTGTTCTAAAAGCTTTTGCTGAAACAGGAGAAGGCAGAGAAGTCGAAGCTAAAAAAGTTACTGAAAAAGTTGTTCAGCTTCTTAACAAAAACTATAAAAAGGGCTATGTTCCGGAAATCGAAGAAATCCAGGATCTTGTGGAACGGGTTCTGATGATTCTGGACTTCGAGGAAACAGCCAAAGCTTACATTCTCTATCGCGAGCAGCACCGCAAAATTCGCGAATCGGAAGAATCGCTCAAAGAAGCGGTGGATCTCGTGGATAAATACATCAAAGAAATCGACTGGATGGTGAAGGAAAACGCGAATATGAGCTATTCACTGCAGGGACTCAACAATTATATTTCTTCCATTGTGAGCTCAAAGTATTGGCTCAACCGGGTTTATTCAAAAGCCATTCGCGATGCTCATTCCGAAGGCGATTTTCATATTCATGATCTTGGCTTGATCGCCGCCTATTGCTGCGGCTGGGACCTTCAAGATCTTTTGCGGCGCGGCTTTATGGGAGTTCCCGGGAAAATTGCCTGCAAACCGCCTAAACATTTGCGCACGGCTCTCGGACAAATGGTGAATTTTTTCTATACTCTGCAGGGTGAAGTAGCCGGAGCCCAAGCTTTTTCAAATTTTGATACGCTTTTAGCCCCCTTTGTGCGCTACGATAAGCTTTCTTTTCAGGAAGTAAAACAGTGCATGCAGGAATTTGTTTTCAATGTCAATGTGCCGACTCGGGTTGGTTTTCAAACACCCTTCACGAACATTACTCTTGATCTTACTCCTCCCAAAAATTTAGCCGAAGAGTCGGTAATCATCGGAGGAGTTCCTCAAAAAGAAAAGTACGGAGAATTTCAGGAAGAGATGAATATGATAAATAAGGCTTTTGCCGAAGTGATGGCAGAAGGAGATGCCAATGGGCGGGTTTTTACCTTTCCTATTCCTACTTATAACATCACGAAAGGATTCAACTGGAGCGATCAGAATCTTACTCCTATTTGGGAAATGACGGCTAAATATGGCATTCCGTATTTCGCTAATTTTGTGAACTCGGATATGAATGTCGAAGACGCCCGTTCGATGTGTTGCCGTCTGCGATTGGATAACCGCGAACTCTATAAGCGGGGGGGCGGCCTTTTTGGAGCTAATCCGTTGACGGGATCTATCGGAGTCGTGACCATAAACCTTGCCCGGATTGGATATCTCGCAAAAAGCAAAAAAGATTTTTATGCTCGTCTTGACGGTCTTATGGATCTTGCCAAAGAAAGCTTGGAAACGAAAAGGAAAATTGTCGAAAATTTTACCACTAACGGCCTTTATCCATATGCCAAATTTTATCTGGACGGAATTTACAAACGGCGGGGCAACTACTGGTCAAATCATTTTTCAACCATCGGCATTATCGGAATGAATGAGGCCCTTCTGAATTTTTCAGGCGAGACAACGTCAACGCCAGCAGGAATAAAATTTGCTAAAGAAGTTATGGAGCATATGCGCGAAAAAATGGTCAAATATCAAAAAGAAACGGAAAATCTTTATAATTTGGAAGCAACACCCGGAGAGGGAATCACATATCGGTTTGCCCGCATTGATCGGGAAAAATATCCGGACATCATATTTGCGAACGGGCAGGTCGGAAAAACCAAAAAAGCTGAGCCGTATTACACAAATTCGACCCAGCTGCCCGTGGGCTACACCGAAGATTTTTTTGAAGCGCTTGATCTTCAGGAACCGCTCCAGACATTATACACGGGCGGAACCGTCCTTCACGGATTTTTGGGCGAGCGGATACAGGACATCGAAACAACCAAGAAACTCGTCAAAACGATTTCCGAAAAATATTCTCTTCCTTATTTTACCTTGACTCCCACTTTCAGCATCTGTCCCTCGCACGGGTATCTTTCCGGAGAGCATAAATTTTGCCCGAAGTGCGTGGTGAAGCAGAAGTGCGAAGTCTATTCGCGCATTGTGGGCTATATCCGTCCGGTGGAACAATGGAATGCGGGGAAGGTGGCGGAATTTGGAGATCGGAAAGAATTCGTGGTATCGTGAAATACCCAAACCGCACAAAGACACAAAATACCAAACAAAACACAAACTTAACAAATTACAAAGAACAAATTTTGTGTTTTGGGTAGTTTGAGGTTTGGGCATTTCTTTAGCATTAGCATTTTGTGTATTTTGTGTCTTTGGCATTTCTTTAGCATTAGCATTTTGTGTATTTTGTGTCTTTGGCATTTTGTATAGTTTGTTTCTTTGTATCTTTCTTTGGCATTTTGTATAGTTTGTTTCTTTGTATCTTTCTTTGGCATTTTGTATAGTTTGTTTCTTTGTATCTTTCTTTGGCATTTTGTATAGTTTGTTTCTTTGTATCTTTCTTATTTATTATGGTTCTCGGTGGTCTTCAAAAATTGACTCTCATTGATTATCCCGGCCACATTGCAGCGACTGTTTTCACGGTGGGCTGTAATTTTCGCTGTCCCTTTTGCCACAATCCGGAATTAGTATCAAGTATAGAGTATCAAGTATCAAGTATTTTAGAGAGGGATTTTTTTGATTTCTTGGAAAGTCGCCAAGGAAAACTGGAAGGGGTTTGCATCACGGGCGGGGAGCCGACAATTCAGCCGGATATTGTGGAATTTATAAGGAAAATTAAAGAATTGAGGTATAAAGTTAAACTCGACACTAATGGCGCACGACCAGATATTTTGAGGCTTTTGTATGCGAAAAAATTGCTCGATTTTGTGGCAATGGATATAAAAAGCGATTTGGAAAATTACAACAGAACTACGAATTCTAAAGTTGATCTTGAACGTATTAAGTTAAGCGTGGATTTGATTCGAAATTCAGGGGTTGATTAT
>Ga0078972_1012207_pt1 | contig 14901 bp, 20 predicted proteins | sample YelNatPaOPGAMG01_FD_67568 | JGI IMG/M metagenome (GOLD analysis project Ga0078972, IMG submission 67568) | Hot spring thermophilic microbial communities from Obsidian Pool, Yellowstone National Park, USA - OP-RAMG-01 (SPADES assembly) (version 2) | ecosystem: Environmental > Aquatic > Thermal... | reverse complement strand
GGTTGATAGGGCCGTGGAGAAGAGAATTAATATATTTTAATTTGGTATTTATCTATCTATCATGATCTGTCATTATCATGAGCTATGTCGACCGTTTTATCACGATCTATCATCTATCATGGTCTATCATCCTATTCGGCGAGCATATGGCAGACCATAACGTAGGCTGACAAAAAGCGAAAAGCTTATATACTTTGACGTTTACAAAAATACAATGAAGGGGGTGAGGTGAATGACAGGAAAGTGCAGGTGGGAAGGTTGTGAAAAGGAGGGAACCAGGTTGGCTCCCTGGGGGATAGCTGGTCGGATATGGGTGTGTGATGAGCATTTTGCAGCTGCTATAAAAATAGCGGAAGAGGAGGAAAAGAGAATTAGAGAGGCAGAGGAAAGACAGGAGAAGGCAAAAGAGGAAGCGAAAAAACTTATGTCATTCGCTCCTAACGAAGTTCCGTTTGTTGTTCGCGAGTACGAAGGCCGCCCGGACACCTATGTAACATTGGGTAAAAAAATTCCATACGATATTTACAAGGAGTTGATTGAATCTGGTGTACTCATAAAGGAATACGATGAAGAAACTGGAAAAATCTGTTATGTTATAAAGGATGAACAAAGGGCAGCCCAGGTACTTACAAAGCATGGGTACAAAGCCATCCTTTCGGAAGAATGGAAAGCAAGGCGTAAGAAAGCCTGTGAAATCTTAAGGCAGGCCGGCGTTCTGCTTTCAAGTGTTAATTTTGTTTAAAAAGTAAAAAGGAGGTGATGGGAAAATGGCGGCATTAAAAAGTTTTGAAATCCAATGCCCCATCTGTAAAAACAACACAGCGTTTGCAGTGTCCCACCCGGGGACAATAAAATGTCCCCGGTGCGGGGACACCGGGCTGGTGGTATTTGTCTGTGAGAAGACCAGAAAAGGCTTCCCCGCCTTATGGGAAGAGGGCGGGGGCGCAACAAACACCGGCGAGGCCCAGATAATAGCTGGGCCTCATGGAGAGAAACTAAAGGCTGTTTATGTAAAAACGAAAGGACATAGAGCCAATGGTCGGCATGCGTTATTCATCGTGCAACTAGGGTATTACATAATAAAAGTGAATTACTGGAACAAGCAGAGCCCTCCATACGATGTTAAAATTTACCAGATACAACAGATACAAGAATTTATCGAGAACCCAGACAGACCAGATGACAAAAAACTACTGGCAATCGCTGTAATTAACGAAGAGAAGCCAGAGTTAAAAGAAGCGGTTGAAGCAGCAATACAAAAGGCTCGCTGTTACCATTGCCGTACTCCGCATTACGCTTTAGGTGATCAGCAATGACGGTGAGGTTCCACAATCTTAGCGCCTACAAAGCTTTTGCAGTGTCTTTTTTGGCCAGAAAACTCGGTGAGACTAGTGATGAAAAAACTAAAGCGTTGCTCAACGAACTAATCCAGCGCATTGATCTCCTCCGGACAAGAGATTTCTACCGTTTCCTTACGAGGGTTCTTGAAGTCCAGAAACAGACAGGGATTAACCTAACTGCTATCATTCCGAGCGAAGAGGAAATACAGCAAATCTTCCAGCATCCTGCATAATTTTTCTATGAGAGAGGTGATGAAAAATGAAAGATTTGGTAGAAGATCTGCAAAAACTTCTCAATGAATTTTATTCACTGGGAGAACAACTAGCGCCGATATTTCTATTCTATTTGAACGATATCGGTGCTAGATATGTTGATACGTGGTTTAGAATGAAATACTGGCAGAGATATGCAGAAGATTACATAAAATATGGTATTGGAGATTATAGTCATTTATTACGTGGGCTAAAGACAGTTAGAGAAGACTGGACAACTGTGGACATCTTCTTGGTAGCAGCGTTTAACAATGGATTTTATCACAGCGATCAGTGGTATCTCGAAGAAAAACTATACAAATTAATTCGAAGATTCGAGGTGCTGATTGAAAGATTCGAAAAAGGGTTACAAGCTACCGCCAAACTTTAGCTTATTTTTCTACTAGTTTCTTCTTTTTTTATCCCAGCACTTTGCTATTCGCTAGCTATGTGCATAGTTTGATGCGAATGATGTAGATCACATTCCGTGTCAAAACTCTGCACTATAGCGTTTTTAAAAATGTCTATTATAAAAATAAGCTAATCACAACTAAACTTTCTGCGACAATAGAGACCAGTAGATCGGAAAAGTAACTCTGTGCTCAGCTGTTTGTTCAAAGCAAGCCTAAATCTTTCTTCTTTTTGGTTTCCCAAGTCTCAATTTCCCAGCCATAGTACTGATGTGGGTTCTGTAGTTTGATCAGTTGCTCAAGGTTCTGTGCTCTGCGTTTTATTTCCTCTGGCTTGTAACCGCTGACCTTGATCTGTTTCTTCGGGACTTCAAATATGTTCTCTAGTTCCTGCAAGAAATCTTTGAACTTCTCTTTGCCAATATAGGGTGCTTTGACCTCAATCATATGCACAGCTGGCTCATCGTACTTGTACCAGTCAAAGGAGGCTCTGGCAAGGAAATTTTCAACGAAGCTGGATTCCAGGATCATTTCGACACCGGACTCGTTTTTATGAACCTTTGCTCCTTTTCCCTGCATCTTTTTGACCCATCTCTCAAATTCGATTGCCCTCTGTCGTGCAATTGCCTTTTTCTCCTCCTCACTCAGTTCGGTTTTGCTTGCTTTTGCCATAAAACTCACCTCCTCATCTGCTTCAGTCTGATTGCAAGCAGCAAGGCACTCTTCAGACTGCGGCTCTTCGTCTCCTTTGCAGCTCTCCGCAGATAGCTCATCTTGATCTCTCCAGACTTTGTGAATGCTCTTTTGCCATATCTACGCCTCATATAGGCTCTCACACGTCCCGGGCGCTTTACAGCTCTCTGTATCCAGAATCCTCCTTTCCCACCTTTTCTCCTTCTCCTGTGGGCCATGAACAATATGTATAATGGATATATATAAACTTTAAATGTTCAGGTGCTTTCTAAGCAGCTGCTCCATTTCCTCACCATCGAACCTGACGCTCACTTCTTCCTCTTTCTCCTCTTCTCTGCTCTCTTTTCTGTCTTTAAAGATTATCGCTACCTTCTTTTCCCTGTCGATCTCCTTGAACTTGTCGAACATCGTCGGCATCTTCCAGCTTATGCTGCCGACGCGGATCCATGCTGAATCTCCCTTTATCCGCGCAAAAATGTCGGGCGTCATCTTGTCCTCGTCCAGCATCAGCTGCCGTGTCGAATACGGGATTCCGAAGACGGGCGTGCTTTTTCCGCTGCTCAGGCCGTATCGCACTACTCTTATGCCCATATGGACCATGCTCCTTATCCTGATGTCGATGTCCTGCCTCCTCTGCGTGCAGAAAATGTTATACGTTCTTTTCACTGCTCTGGCAAGCTGTGCGATCCTGGTCAGCTCCCGGTTCATGTTGCTCATCGTGCGCCGTGCGTCATACACCTCTCTCGATTCCATGTAAACCAAAACTGAAAAGTCGCAGTTTGAGAGAAAGACGTGTTTTAGGACGTCGTAGTAGTCATTCGTCGTGTAGATGATGTGTTCGTTGAAAATATGGTCGAGCTCGTCTCTGCTCGGCTCCCAGATCGCCTCAACGCTCCTCAATGCCAGACTGCTCTTTCCCACTCCGCTAGGGCCGTAAATCATCACGTTGCAGGCGAAATCACACTCGAGATGCTTTTTCAGCACGAATGTTTTGAAAAAATCAGCAACTGTCGGCTTTTCAAGCGTCAGGAACTTCATCCATGACCTCCTCTTCCTCAACTTCTCTTTCGATCTCCTCTTCGTCGGTCACGTCAAGCACTTCCTCCTCAATTCCCGTGATGACCTCTCCCAGAACTCTGATTGCACCGATGAGCAACGCAAAGGCTTCGTCGTGGTTTTTCGGGTCTTTCAGCTTCTCCGAAATCATATCGGCGGTTCTTATGATCTGCTTCGCAATTTCCTCGTCATCGATAAGGACCGAGCTGTAGAACGAAAGGGGAACGAGCATTGCCTGGGCGAACTTTTTGGTGTCCCAGTTCTGTGCAAAAGAAAGAGTTAATTGGTTTATCATGTTCGTGAAGCTACGTGCGTACTCCTTTAGCTCTACGGAGCGCATATCACACCTTTGTCAGCTCGATCTGGTATTTTGCCAGAGTTCCGACGATCTTCGTATTTGCATCTCGGATTGCAGCCACGTCGGCGATGTTCAGCGCCATCAGGGCCTTCTGTGCATCTCTCAGGCCGTTGATCACGCTAGAGCTAAGATTCAAGTTCTCGCTCGCTGCTATAAAGTCATCAAAAATCAAAGAGAGCTGCGAGATCGCTTTTTTCAGCTGGCGGACTTTTGTTACGTCTTCTTCCTTTACCTGATAGACCCTGCTCTCCTTCTGTTTGCTTATGATCTCCTGTATGTTCGCGTTCTCCTCGATCAGCTCGCTGGCGATTTCGATCCAGAAGCGCTTTACTTCCTCGGCTTTCTGGTAAAGGTTCAGCTTCCAGTTGTCCATGCTTTCACCTCGGGACAACTATCTGCCCTCCTCCACCGCTGGGAGCAGCAGCCGCAGCGTGTGGTGTGAACAGGGACTGCAGATACGGCATTATGATCCCTCCGCCGAGGATCAGCAGCACCATGATCACCAAGATCAGCAGAATCCAGAACAGCGTCTTTCTGCTCATCAGCCCCTTCTTCGCCGTCTTCGCGATCTGCTTGCTCGTTTCTCTCGCAGCTAGCTCAATTAAACGGTAGATTGTGCTGATCTTTGCGTTGATCGTGTTGCTTATGCTCGTCACAAGCTCCTCGCCCTTTGCAAGCGATTCACGCGTGAAGAACGTGTTTGAAACGCGGTTGTAGATCATAAGCGGCGTCTTGAAGTTGTCGTTCCAGAACGTGACGTCGTGCGCCGGAACCGATTTTTCTGGCTCGTCCGTCAGAATGAACGCGTTTTTCGCCGCATCGTACCGTCCGACGGGCTTGTTCTCGGCATCGAAGACTGTTCCGTCGGATTCCACCCTGTAGCGTGTGAAATTTGCCCTGCCGAGGCTCCCTATCTCCAGCACAAGCACAGTCCCCTTCCGTGGTTTGAACGGGGAGACCTTGCTGTATTCTTTCCAGTATGATGATACCAGCATTGCAGAAACGACCATCGCAACCGCCAGAAACGTCATTTCGGCATCAGAGCTGTTCAGCTTCCCCGCAATGTAGCCGAGGAAGAAGATGATCAGCGAGGAGAAGATGATGAAGAGGAACACGTAATCGCCCGGAAACCGTATCCTGACCCTTGGAGCTACCCGAACAGCCTTTCCAGCCATCCTCTCCTCCTCCCTTCCTCATTCTTCTGTGCGATCTCCTGGATTGAAACCCGGGTCTGTGTGAACGCCTGTCTCAAAAATTCACCTCCAATGCCGACAAACATGCCATTCCAGTTAATCACAACGCCCACGAGCGTTAAAATGCTCCGCAGAACCATCTTTTTCGCACTGCGGATCTCTGTGGCTTCGCTTTTCAGATTGCACATCTCAAGTTTGTTTTCAAGCTCGTCGAGGTCAAACAGAATGTTCAGCAGCGCCATGACATAAGTTGTGTTCACCGCTGTGAGGATGTCAGCTGTGTCGGGATTCGGAATCCTCGTGAGCTTGTTCATGAGCAGAGTTCCAGTTAGAATGTTCTGCAGCATCGTTATGTCCTTCCGCGTGATGTTTTCAGACTGCAGGAGCGTTTCGATGTAATTCTGGAGCTTCTCGAACTCCCTTCTGTCAAGCAAAGTCTCCAGAAAGTCCTTCGTTGTTGGTTCGCCGTATCTAAGCCTTTCTGGAGTGTATTCGGTCATGCGTTCGTCCATCTGCGATCATCCCCTTGCTGCGAGCCTCCACACTGCATACATCGCTAAGATCCCGCTCAGGACAAGCAATGCGTACGCGAAAAGGTATGCCGAGCCGAGCTGAGACGTGCACAGGGTTATTTTCATCGCCGTGACGTTCACGTCGCTGCTGACCGTTGAAGAATAGCAGTCATAGCTGTGCAGGAAAAGGGCAACCACCGAGAAGACGCACGCCATGAACCCGAGTAAGGCAGCGCTGTATCTTGACTGAAGAACTCCCCACAGACTCAAAATCCCGCCAAACACGCTTAACAAAAAGCTAACAACCAACAGACTCATTCCTCCACCTCCTTTTTCATTTTTTCAGCCTTTAAAATCAGAGCGTCGTACATTGCATTGATGCACGCCTCGATCATCTGCGACCTGCTCTTGCGGTAGTGCTCGCACAAAAAATTCAGCCTGTCGAAGCACTCGTACGACAGCAAGATCGACAGTGCCGCCTTCGGAGTCTTTTTTTCTTTTCCGCGCTTCTTTATGTTTGTTTGCATCGTTATATAGTTGCGTGTTTATTTTAATAATCTTTTCTAGATATTTAAGATCATTATATTATTATTAAAATAGAATATTTTTTTAAAATTATATTTTTGCGACGAAAAATTTAAATATTAAGAATATATATTCTTTTTGTAGGAGGAGGTGGTTCGAAAATGGTAGAAGAAGGTTCGAAAAGCGAAGTTAAAAGTTCGAAAAGCGAACCTAAGAGGAAGCTGAAGAGCGACAACAAGGGGATCGCCGGCGTCGCGAGCATGTTGGTTGGGCTAGCAGTGTCGTTAGGGATCTTCATGGTCGTAGTGATCGTCATAGGCATCCTGATGGGGCAGAGCTACGTCGCAGGACAGAGCGTTGCGAACCAGATAAACGACACAGCGACGAAATCAACGCTGACGACCACTTGGAGCCAGATCTTTACGCTGTACGGCTACTTTGGCACATGGAGCCCGATAATATTCATAACGATCTTTGGAAGCATTGCGATAGCTGTGCTATACACGTTCTTGGGTGGCAGGCGCGGCGAGAGCGGCGGACAGATCTAAAGCCCCTGAGGTGGCGAAATGGCAAAGAGGAAGATAAAAGTCGTACTCAGTTTGGCGGCGGACAAGGGGACGCTGCTAAAGACAGTCAGGGTAAGGAGAAGGAAGAAATCGAGAAGAAGGCACAGAAGGAGCAGGAAGTGATCCAGCGATGCTTTATTTAATTTTTTTTGTGAGCTTTTTGATAGCGATGCTTATCGTATCGTTCTACTTGATCATCCCTGTTCTGCAGGTAATTAATGCTGCTATTTTTAACGCCGCTTATAACTTAATGGGACTTGCAAACAACACGATAAACAAAATCCCCGACGCAGACGTGAAAGACAGTCTTACGACGGGGATAACGGGTGCACGCGACACGTTTGTAACTCAGTACAATCTGATGAATTCCCTGATCGCGAACGCATGGCTCTTAATTCTGATCGTTGTCATCGTCAGCACATTTGTTGTTGCCCGCTGGATCTCGATGCAGCAGGAAGGGGGCATAATAAGATGAAAATCAGAAAAATAAAGATTATACTGACTTCCCTCCTGCTGTGGGAGCGGGAGATTAGAGATTCGCGTTACATTATAATTTTCCCGAGGTGGCGATGATGGAGGACTGGGAAGTCGAACATGTCAGACAGCTGGCCAGGGAGTACGGGCGGAGCTTTGTCGAGGCGGTATACGGAAAGGAGACAGCGCAGTCCATCCTCGGAAGCTCAGGAACTCAGCAGACTTCCAATTCTACTTCTGCTTCCACTTCCAGCATGGCAACCGGCACAGCCGCAGCCATGTCTCCTTCAGCATTACAGAGTGAGCAGAAGGCCGGAAGCGCAATCACGGGAGGGAGTGAAAGCAGAAATCTGGACAAATTCACGCTCACCAGCGCGATCGCGGGAAAAGTCCCTGGGACGTACACGCCCGCCCAGTTCACTCCGTTTCAGACCACGCAGGAAATCCGATTAAGAGGCGAGGAAGTAGCTTATGCGACCGGAAAACCGATTCCGGAGACATTCCAGTCTTTGCTGGTTCCGAAACAGCTGAGCGAAGCAGAGAAGAGCAGAGCGGACGAAATGAAGGCTTACGAAGAAAAGCTGAAGGAAATCCCGGCATATCGCATTGGTTCGCAGCTGAGCGACTGGGCAAGAGAGCAGTTCGAGAAAATGTGGTCATCGCCGCAGGATTTCGTCGTTGGATTAGCTGCGTGGTTCCCCTATGTAGCTGGAGAAAGCCTTAAAGGTGCTGCTGCCTCCTCAGCGCTCGTAACCGCCGTCGGCTACAGCGAGGCGAAAAGGGCCGGCGTCAGAGTTGAGAATGTGCCTGAATACGCCAAGGACGTCGAGAAAGCGGAGTTCCTGACACAGTACTACAACGCCAACGTCATTACCGAGGTCGGTCTAGGATACGCGACCGGGAAAGCGCTCGGTCTCGCCGCAGAGGGCATATCAAAGATAATTCCGCAGACAGTAAAAGAAGAAATCTCGGGGGCGTTATCGGCGGCAAAGGAGAGAATTGTGGGCGGAACTCAGGGATTTGTCTATCGCGAGATGTATTCCCCGTCGCCGGAAGCTCCAGCGCATTTCACGCTGATGACGGTCGAGGGAAAGGGAGTCAGAGAGATCGCAGCCGAAGCAGGGCCGTTCAAGCTCGAGACAACTCCGGAGCCTATAAGAACTCTTTTAGGCGAAATACAGCCTAAAACTGGTTCTTTGCCGGAAAGTGGAATGCTGATCAGCGGTCTGGCAAAGCCGGGTGAGGAGATCGCATATCCGGCGAGGATCCAGGCTAGTTTTGTCATCGGGAAAGCGAAGCCTGGAGAGGAGCTGAAATCCGTTTTGGAGCGTGTTTATCCGTTCGAGCGTGGATTCGTTGAATTCGGCGAAGCTACCAGCAAATTCGGCGATATTAAGATCGGATGGACAACATACGAGGCAGGAGCAAGGCCGTCGTTTGCAACCGGGTTCACAGGCGTGACTGTGAGCGGAAAGGAAGTGTCGGCGTTCATGAAGGAGTTCCCGCTGGGTGAGAGCGTCGCCTACTGGGCCAGACTGCAGGGTAGGAGGTTTTTCACGAAATTCGACATCTACGCAGCCCCGGTTAAGGAAGGAGAGAAGGAATCGCTTGTGATCTTCGAAAAAAGCAGGCTGGTATTCCCTTGGGCAAAGGAACGGTACACGTTCGTCAAAATACAGGGTGAGACTGCAGAATATACTCAGATTGAAAAGGGAGTTTTCAGGACGGCTTTTGACCCGAGAAAACTGGAGAAAATGCTCTTTTCAGTATATCCGAAGCAGGTAATGCCGGAAACCGAGAAAAGAGTTCCATCGGCGGTCAGAACAGCTGTGTTTGACAGACTGCAGACAGAGCTGATCGAAAAACCGAAATTCAGAGGAGTTCCGGCCAGAGCGCTTGAGGAGGCGCTCACGAAGACAGAATCCAAACCGCTGCAGAGAGCTTTCGGCATGAAGGTAACACAGCAGACTTTGGTTGAGCAGACAACAAAGATAAAGCCCCGTATCTCTCTGGTCTCTGTTCCAAAAGTTGTGTCGAGCGTGAAGGAGCTGGAAAAAACTGAAATGTCTTTAGCCCCGGGTGTGATCTCCACATCTACACCGTTCAGCACAGGGAAGGAGGCTGCAAAGATAAAAGCGCCGGAGATGGTAAAGATAGGGCCGAAGCAGACGCTGTTCACGGTTCCATTGCAGCAGATAAAGCCCAAGATGGAAACTCCGACCATTCCGATGCCGTTCCAGACACCGATGCCGAAACCGACAGTCCCGCTTATCCCACCAGGGCCAGCCGGTGCGTTCATGCCGAAATTCAGAGTTCCACCGTTCGTTCCGTTCGGCGGAGATAAGGGTCTCAGGGGCATGTGGCTGAAGGAGTTTGCGATCAACGAAAGAAAGCTTGCGAAGAGGCTGATGCGGGGGATGATATGAACGCTTTAAAGCTCGTCATCGCTTTTCTCGTTTTTACAGCCTTCATCGGTATTGCAAGCGCAGATAACTACTACTACGTTTCGAGCATCAGCGCAAACACGATGTATAAGTTCACGGTCGCCTCAGCACGCTCTGATTGTCGCGATGTGAAGTTTATGGATCAGTTCGGCAATGCAATAACCCCGTCATGGGCGATACTCAACAACTGTTCAAACGGGCAGGCCACACTCACGGTGATGTTCTCGAGCTCAATTCCTAAACTGGTCATTCAGAGCAACAACTCAAATAATGCGTGGATCAACTACATGATGAGTTATGCAAACGTCTACACCGCCACAATTACGGCGAACAGGCTGACAAAGATTTGCGTCGAAACAGCGAGAAGCGATGGAAACGACGTGCGGATATACACGACGAACTGGCAGCTCGTGACGCCGACGTTCTGGAAGTCCGGAAGTTCGAGTGGACTCGGTTGTCCGGTCGCAGTTCTGAGCACAAACGGGACGTATTACATCGTTTCGGGCAACGCAAGCGATGCGGGCTATTCGCAGAGCTCCGCAGCCATAACAACGAGCACGAGCGAACAGCAGATCTATCAGACGCACGGTGTGGACTTCAACACAAGCGGTTCAGGGCTGTTCAGGCTGTATAATACCAACGGACAGTACTGGGAGTTCAATCTTATTTCTACACGCTATCTGTATCATCCGGCAGGAACTATTTCAAGTATCGATTTGGGCACAGCTTACAGGGCTTTTGGAAGCTGGGTAGGGAGCACGCTGTCTTATGAACTACAATACTCACAGGCGGGTTACTGGTGGGATGACTTTTATTCTGCTTCTGGAGTTGCGATAACAACATACGTTTATTTTAATTCAACTCAGAGCTCAACGATCACCGCAAAATACGATTTTCCTGGTTTAACAGGCCCAGCAACGCCGACGATCTACTCGCTTAGCGAATTCCCAGATACAACTCCACCAGAGATCACGAACATCACCATAACCGTAACCTTCACCTCCGCATCAATTTCCGCAACGCTGAGCGACAACAACTACCTAGCGAGCTACGAAATACGGATAAACGACAATCTGGCCGTTTCAAAGACCACGAACGTTTCGAGCCTGAATATAAACGAGAGCGTCCCACCGAGCTACTTCAACAGCAAGGATGTGAACACCGTGACAGTAACGGCGAAGGACATCTTTGACAACCAAGGGCAGGGCACTACAAGTTACCAGCGCGTTTATGTTCTCACATTCGTGATCTTCCACACTGATCTGAACACGACGTGGAACACAACGTGGTATTCGGGCAACTTCAGCTATCTCGTGCTGAAAAATCCCGCACAGAATCAGATAATCGATCTGAAAGCACAGAGCCTAAATCAGGTGAACGTAAACCTGAAAGCGGGCGAAAGTGCTATTCTTGAATTCCGCTACACGAACTATGCGACCACATTTGTCAATGAATTCGAGCCGTTCATCGCTGACATGCTCAATACGACCGTGATCCGCGTCGCTTTACCGCCACCGCAGACTTTATTCCAGGTCGTCGCTTATTCGAGCGGATCTCAGAGAGTTGCGTTCATAGATCCGACATCTCAGGCTGTTGGAGCTGTAGGGACGACGAAATACCAGTACGAGCAGTATAAAGCCTTTGGAGCGTGGCTGAAGCCCGGGAGCTGGAACGCCTACACTATCGTGAACGGAGTCCCAACGTTACTCATCCCGGTGAATCCGCAAACGGCATCAGCGATAAGCATGGATGCGCTGATTGCATCGGTTTCTGTGCCGCAAGTAGGATTCTTCAGTGCCAGCATCTCGTGCAGACCGATAAACGCGAGCGGGAGCATTTTCGAGATAACGTTCGCATCGCAGAAGGCTGGAGCGCTGCTGTTGCTTGTGAAAGAAAACGGAATAACGAAATACACTGCGAACGCGAGCGGGGATAAGCTCATAGTTGTCATGGATGCAAGTCAGGCAGGATTCACCAGCGATCGCGCCGACATCGAGGGCTACGTCGACGGAGCACTGAAGGCGAGGGCGAGCTGCTACCTCAAAGGACTCGGAGGTAGCTATTACCTTCCCGAGGGAATTGCGATCGCTTTAGCACTTGGCACGATCTTCTTCAGCTTCACAGCGGTAGGATTCTTCACGATGTTCCGCATAATGCTTCCATTCTCATCGCTTGCTGCACTATACATCACGAGTGCGACGGAAGCAACGCCTGCAGTCAGATTCGTGCAGATAATAAGTTTAATTATGTTTGTTGTATCAATATTATTCATAATTCGGTGGAGGGATTGACATGCCTCAGGTGTATTACTCAAGTGGCGTGAGCGGATATGAGTTCATGAAAAACATAATCCTGTTCAGCGCTTTTTACAGCTTAATCGTCACTCTGCTCTCCTACGCCGTGATCGTGCCGAATGAGTTTGTTCCGGAAAAGAACATCAACGATATTCGCGGGCTGACTGAAAACGTTTACAAGAACTCGATAGGAATCCCGGTAATCGATCTGGGAGCTTTAGTTTTCTTCACGGGGAACGCTTTCCTCGATTTCCTGATAAATTTCGTAACGGCAGTTCCTTCCGCAATCGTAGCAGTGCTGGGCTTTGCTTTCACGTTCACGAACCTGCCGGCGGACATAATCAACACCGTGAAGACCTCGATCTTCACTGTCGGCATAGTGCTTTACGTGATCACGCTGATTGCAATCATTCTTAACATCCGCTCGAGAGGTGCTGTGCTGTGAGATTCGCAGTTTTCGCTTTTCTAATTGTATTTCTGATCGCTTTAGCAGTTCCAGCAAGCGCTCTGGATGGCTGGAGCTATTATAGGTCGATAACGATCACGAACGGCTTGTCGCAGGCTCTGACCGACTACCAAGTTAATTTTACACTCGATACAGCTAATCTGATTTCTCAGGGGAAGATGAGAAGCGACTGCGGTGATCTAAGAGTTACTCAGAGTGATGGGCAGACGCTTCTGCCTTACTGGATCGATCCATCAACATGCAACACAAACAAAACTATGATCTGGACTAAAGTGCCTTCAATTCCTGCAAGCAGTTCGATAACGATCTATGTTTGGTACGGAAATCCGCAGGCAACTTCTCAGGCAAACGGTAGCGCTGTGTTTATCTTTTTTGACGATGCATCAAGTAATAAATCATCAGCTTACGCGTTTAGAGATTTATACAACGCCGGACAATCCGGATCTCTTAGCTACGATGCAATAAATAAACGATATACGTTAAGCTGGTCAAAGGACCATGTTGCGCTGGTTGTCAATGGAATAGTTTTGTCAAACGCCGAGATTGAGATAAATTTCATCACACCACAGACTATTTCGAGCAATTACCAATTCGGCGCAATAATCAGATACTCTTCGTCAGGCGTGTATTATGCAAGAGCATTAACTTCTTCCAGCCCTGATACGTTCGAACTTGACAAAGAACCAACTCCACCTAACACAAATGTAACTGTTTTGACATCCTCATCGCTTGGTGGAAATTTAATCACAACAAACGCAAACTATCGCTTTACTGCAAGAGCGTATGGCTCGACTTTGTATGCGTGGATCTCGTTAAACAATGTATCAATTACAGCGAGTGATTCGAACTATACAAGCGGAGAATGGGGTATTTTTGGTGCATACGATTCATCAAGCATTTATTTCAACTTTGTAAAAATAAGGCAGTATGTTTCGCCCGAGCCGAGCGTCAGCGTTGGCAACGAGCTGATAGGAAAACCAGATTTAACAATTATTTCAGCTGATTACTCACCAAAACCGGCTTCTGTTCAGCAGCAGGTCAATATAAGCGCCCAGATCGCAAACATGGGCAACTGGACTTCTCCGATTGCAAATGTAACGCTTTACATAAACGGGAACGCTGTCCAGACGGCGCAGATCTCCGGGCTGAATCCGAATGCGAATACAACTGTGACGTTTGCGTGGATGCCAACTGCGGCCGGAAACTACACAGCGACGATAGTGGTTGACCCGAACAACCTGATCGACGAAGTGAACGAAAATAACAACACTTACAATCTAACGGTTGGAGTGACGAAAATCGCAGATCTGACGGTAAACGTATCTCTCCCGGCGTCGAGTACGGTCGACAAAGATGTCGCTTTCAGCGTTGTTGTTGTGAACATTGGAAGCGCAACCGCATATAACTTCAGTATTGTTATTTATATTGACACGAACAAGTTTGATGAAAAGAGGATTGCTTCTCTCGATCCAAACGGACAGATTCTGCTCGGATATTTATTCACGCCGCACGAAGTGAGATACTACACGATAACAGTAGTTGCAGATCCGGAAAACAATGTAATCGAAAGCACAGAAAACAACAATGCAGTGAATGCGACAATAAAGATACTCGCATTTGGCGACATCGTGAAAATTCCGACGCCTCCAAAACCCGAAGGAAAATCAATGAAGGAAATTTACGAGGATCTGACGCTGAAAACTTACAATCTGCCGCTCGAAGTGCTCAGCCTGATCGCGCTTTTGAGCGTCGCCGTTATTGGATACGGCTTCGGCGCATTCAAAGGCACGATAAACCTCTTCTTCCTGAGCGTGCTTTACTACATCGCTGCCAACGCACTCGGATGGAATACGTACATCTCCACAGGATTACTGGTCGTCAGCGCAATCCTTTTGGTAATAGTTGTTGCGTTCTTGAGAGAGGATTAATATATTTCACACTCGTTAATACTTTCATCAATTTCTGTGCTACTCAGGTCCTTCCTAGGGCGGATCGAGGTAACTCGATTGTTCCAGAAATTGTGTGAATAAGGGGGTTTCTGCGAAAACATGGGGGGTTAACTGCATAAAACTCATTGACTCTCGATTGTTTAGCCATGGGTTGGATAAAAAGAAAATTATAATGAATACGCTATCTGAAAATCACTCAAAAACTCTATCGAAATACGGAACGGACAAGGAATTATATAAGAGAGAAGCCTCCTCTCAAATTTTTCTACCATATAAATCCCTCTAAAGACTTTTGATCGTTCCAGCGAAGCCAGCGTGCAAGAATCGGTCTTGCAATCAGCCATTTCTCCGACTTCTCCTTGACTTTTG
>Ga0078972_1012205_pt1 | contig 14904 bp, 9 predicted proteins | sample YelNatPaOPGAMG01_FD_67568 | JGI IMG/M metagenome (GOLD analysis project Ga0078972, IMG submission 67568) | Hot spring thermophilic microbial communities from Obsidian Pool, Yellowstone National Park, USA - OP-RAMG-01 (SPADES assembly) (version 2) | ecosystem: Environmental > Aquatic > Thermal... | reverse complement strand
GATCACTAAACAGAACTGCTATCCGAAGCAAAGGCAACCTAGTTGAAATTTGGCGAGGATACAAAATAGAAGGACCTTCAGTAGAATTAGGAAACAAAGCAATAATTCATGTTGCATATGGATCCTCAGTAAATGCTCCTCCATACCTTGTTGTGACGTTTAGAAAAGGAAAAGATTAGCTTCATAATATGAACTAATCATTAATGGTCATGAATTAGTAGTCTCTTATTGCTCTGTTAACTTAAGCTTCACTGAATCTCAAAAGAGAATCAAAAACAAATTTCGCATCATCTAGTCTTATAGATTTTAAGTATTCTAATATTAAAACAAATAGTTTATAGCTTTCTCTTTATCCTCTTTTGCTCCACCTTCTAACTTTAAGCCTTACTCTAAGAAAATCCTTGGCTTTCTAGGACTAGAAATTCGTACGAAGCTGAACTTTTCTTAAGAAGCCTAGTTAAGCTATATGGAAGACATGTTGTTTACACCGATAAAGCTCCTTTCTACGGAGAAGCTTGTAGAAATCTTGTTCATCGAACTTATGAATTTGGAGATTGGTTCTTCGAAGTAATAGAAAGAGAAGTACAAAAGATAGAACTGAAAACTTCGACGACTACTTTCCTTGGAAAGTTTGCAGACTAGATCACGTTTGGAGATTGCTTAATTTATTTCATTTGTTTAACCAAGAAGAAGTAATTAGCATAGTTCAAAAGCTTAGAGGGATGATGGCATGAAGCTTAAGTTAGCAGAGCCGCTACTAGGAGAAAAAAGCTTTTTATAAGATGAAAACCTAGCAGGTTGTTGAAGAAAAATGAGCGTTGCTGTAGAACTAAGTGATAAAGTTATGGACTCTTTGAAGTACGTTGTTGAGCTTGAAAATGAAAAAAGACCGAACAAGAAACTATGAACTCGACAAAAAGGAAGGTGTGTACGCGCTGTGGTTCTGATGCCTATTATTTACGCACTTTGGATAAATACTACTGTTTCAATTGTAAAAAGTATGTAGATTGAAGAACTCATATGAGAATTAAAAGAGTCAAGTTGTTTGAGAAAAGTTTGTTCAACTTTGTTGCTAACTAATTCTAATTTAGTGATGAAAAAGACTTAAGAGAAAAGAACTAAAGTCATAAAAGACCTAGAAACAAAAGTAATCAAAAAGTCTTATCTATAGCTATTATTATTTATTATTATACGTTACTTTTAGATTTTTCAATCTCTTTCTTTATCTTTTCAATGTTTTCTTGATATTCTTTCTTCAATTTCTCGTATGCGTTCTCAGAGATTGCACCTTCTTCCTTACTTTTCTCCAATTTAGATAAGTAAGATTCATATTTTTTAAGTTCTTCCTTAAGCTCTTCAACATTTGTTGAAATAACCTCTGTTCCAACCTCTCTTTTCTCGACTTTAACGATTTTCTCTAAAAGTTTTCTTACTTCTTCAACATTTCCTTTCTCGGTTGCTTTAAGAAGCTCCTCGTCAAGTGATTTCTCCTTAACCTTTGTTGCTTCAATCCTGCCAGGAGGAAGAAGAGTTAAGCCTGCAGTGAGAGCTAAGAGTAGCCCAACAGGCACTCCTATATGGTATCCTCCTAAAGTAAAGTATTCTTCAGCAACTCTAGTTGCAAAAAAGGCTAATGCAATATAACTTAAAGATGAATGCCCAGTTATAAGCAAAATACTTCCAACTAACACTAACATGAACTCTATCACAGCGAAAGCTAAGGGTAACACATAGCCTGTCATATGCAATGCGAAACCATAGTAAATTAAGATTAGTCCATCATAAATTATAGGTGTAAGAGCACCCAACAAAATAAAACTCGAACTTTCTTTAGATGAATGCCCAGTTATAAGCAAAATACTTCCAACTAACACTAACATGAACGCTATCGCATTTGATATACTGTACCATAAAGACCAATGATACCAATCAATCAATGTCGAAAAGTAGTAGTTACCATTATCAAAATGATAACCAAAACCAAAAAGTAACCAATGAATTCCAACGTATTGAGAGTCTTTGCTAAAAAAGAACTCCCAAGGAGTAACAAGAGAAATTAACCCCAATATTCCAACTTCAAGGCTTTTCTTCATAAACCTCATAGCTATAACTAATGCTACCCATAGGACAATTGATATAAGTACTGCTGCACCAATTAGCTCATTCATCTTTTACTTTTATCAAAAATTTATTTCATAAAGACGCTTTATAAGCTTTTCTAATTTTTTGGAGACTGCCAACTTAAGGCTTATTTTTAAGTTGAACAATATTTAAGTTAGTAACAATGAGCACGATAACTTTATTTATTATTCTTAAATAGAAAAAATTTAAGACAACTTTTTAAAAGAAAATTAGCTAATTTTTTGGATTAAAACTGAAGTTCTCTAGAGAACCTCTAGTTTTACTAAAAGCCACGAACATAGTTGAATGTCTTAAGTTGACAGTCTCGTTTTGAGAAAAAGTTTATATTATCAGAAAGACGTATAATTGCTAATTGGAAATGAATAGATTGAGAAGCATAATTAGTCTCGTGTTTCCGATGTTTCTCCTCTTATCTATGGCAATATACTGTAGGGCTGGAGATTACTTGTTCGGAGTCCGCTTTTATGTTTCAAAGGGAGGCCCGGAGGAAACCGAGTTCCAAAAAGGCGATACGGTCTTTTTGAAAGCAACACCGCCCATTGGAGGAAGAACGTTAGATATACAAGTACAGTTAGTCTACCCGCCGGAGAGCGGAAGGACACCTATCACGCTAGTCTCCAGGACAACAATGTCCTTGATTGGGGAGCAAACCATAGCCACCTATACGATTCAGCAGGCTGATTGGGAAGGCACCTATGCGATGAGGGTAACCGCTTGGGACCCAGTGACTGGAGAAAAGAAGGAAATCGACCTTTCCTTCAAAGTGAATAGGTTAGCCATACTTTGGGAGCTAATCGTTCCAGCAGCAGTATTGCTTTTCCCAATTGCCGATATCATCACTGGAATCGTGATCCTGAAGCGGAAGGAATTCAGTTCTATTAGCCGATCAGCAAGGTACTCTGATGTAGGTCCAGGTCTAGTGATGTTAGGGATCGGCCTCATCCTATTCCGTACAGGGCTGCTGCTTTCTGACGCTGGAGTACCCATCACTGTTCTTGGAATCATATTTTCTTTTTCCTCCTTCCTCTTGTTTGTTGGGGGAAGGGAGTATCCGGACTTCTGGGGGACCTTTCCCTCTCCCGCCTTGGGTTTGACATTGTCACTTAGCATACTCTTTATCGGGTTTATTGCAATGTTCGTGCCTCCTCTCTCATCCTTTCTATCTACGATTGTAATGATCATAGGTGTACTTCCCTCGATCATTTATTTCTCGGAAATGCGATCTAACAAATTATTATGCGCTAAAACATCTGAAGGTAGCTATATCATTATCGAGATAGAGGGATGCAAAACAGAAAAACTACCTGAAGTGAAAGAATTCATCAGAAATAAGAGTGAATTAGATCTTTTTCCGCTTTTTCCGTATGGTGAGAAAATGGTTCTGAGAGGCGTTCCAATTCTCCCGGGTGAAGCGAGGAAGATAAAGAAGGTATGGCCTCCACCCAGTAAAATAGAACGTGACATTATACTTGGCATCCATGACGATGCAGGGTTATACATAATGCGCGCGCTAGACCAAATTAGGGAATATGATCTCCCGGCCTGGCTTCTGGAAGTCCAATTCCCTAATTTGGAAAAAGGTAAACTCCTCATTCCCACTTTACATGCACGTGATGAAAATGGAATTCCGAATGTGGGGAAACAGAAGACGCTACTTCTCCTGAACCGCGAAACTGCTGATAGAATAATATCCCAATACTTTCACAAAAAATCATCGAAAAGGTTGCTAAAGCTAAACCAGATTACGTTAGACCAAATTCCAAGGTTCTTCCCATACTCTCGTGAAAGCTGTGCAAGATTCTATTCAACTGCTCAATATCTTGATATCGAAGATCCTGGATCAGTAAATGGTACATTCATAAATGGAGAAGATATCAGAGGAAAAGGCAGGGTTAGGCTGAAAGCTGGTGACGAAGTTTCCTTTGCAGGAATACTTAAAGCTGAATTAATTGGCCAATGGAAGCCTACAGCATCAGATATCCAAGGTCTGTCAGTAGCCCTTAAAAACGCAACTGAAATAGATGAAGGCCATGTAGCCGAAATGGATTTTTCGGGAATCGCGATCTTTCTACCTCTTCTACCTGAGATGCCGCAGGGGGTGCGTGAAATTTTTGAAGATGGCTTTGAGAGATCGTTCATAAAAAAATTCTTGGATCTTGCGCTAAAGCAAGGTCTAGTTGAAGCTGCAAAGGGATTCTATTTCTGTCTAGGCAACTTGGATCTTAAGAGTGCTAGGAAAAAACCTGTAGTTTATTACATAGGGCGCGAGCGCTATCCGGCTATAGTAGCGCTTAAGAAATTCTTTGATGCTGCTGGAAACTACTATGTATCAGGAAGTATGGATATGATTAAGTTGATATCTAACGAAAGCAGCGTGCGCGTGCTAAAAATTAAGGAGAAACTTCCCGATCATCTGAAAGAGGTGGCTGATTACTACGCTAATTTTTTCGGACAGTTGGGGGAACACCAAGTTGAAAGTCTGCAGTCGTTTATCGCTGGATGGAAACAAAAGTGCACCGCCAAGCTGTCAAGTCTTCAAGAAAGAAAGAACACTATACTTGAATGCATGTCTAAGACGAATGATCAAGGCTATTTGAGAACCCATCTTAAGGAGCTCATTGCTTTAGACGAGGCAAGAGAAAGATTTAAAGATCTTAGTAGTTCCCTAGTGAAATTCTCCGAAATTGTCGAGCACGCGGGAAAGGTCCTAAGCGTGCGCGCCTAAGGAAAGGAGATTCCTATGATTACCAGTAGATTGCATGCAACGTCTATCTCTCTTTTGGCATTATTTTTTATATGTATTGCGTTGTCAACTTGTCTCGGAGAGATTGAGGAACATGAAATCAAATATGACGATGGGTCTTTTGAGGTGAGGTTTCGATGGGCGTTACCTATGCGCGGGTATATGTTGGCTGTAAGATTCACTCCACGCGAAACACCGTCAAAGCTCTTTAGAGCATCATTTTATATAAAAGATCCAAATCCATTTATAGTAAGAGTTTTTGACAATGCCCAAAAACCTTTACTGGAAATATCTGTGCGACCAGCTCAAGAAGGCTGGTATACTGTAGACTTATCGGGTTTTAATATTATCATAAATGGGGATTTTTATGTTGCTTTGGAATGTGATCCTTCAGCTCCGAGTAATCCTTGGCTTGGTGGCGACACCAGCATGCCAGATTCCAGAAGCTATTGGATTTCTTCGGAGAAAGGTTGGCGAGGCGTAGAGGAGGTAGCAAGGGAGGAGGGCAACTCAAATTATAATGCTGATTTCGGTATAAGAGCCGTACTGGTGCCCATTGATTCTGTTGTAATCGATCTTAACCCGAGAATCGACTCTATAATATTGACGGTACTATTTATAACGCCGATAAATTACCCATCTCCCTGGATTGTCCTCGAGGATCTATTCATACGGTTCAAATAAGTAACAAAATTATACCAGTTGACAATACTACGCAGTTCATATTTGCAGGTTGGAGTGACGGTTCCAAGGAAATGACTCGACGCATAACAGTTCCAAAAGAGGGATTAAGGCTGACCGGATTTTGGAAAAAACAGTTTTTGCTAACTATAATTTCTGAGCTTGGCTCGCCCCTTGGAGGAGGCTGGTATGAAGAAGGCTCTAGCGCTAACGTATGGCCCAAAAGAGGTAAGGGCAAAAGGTTTTTCTATTTTTTTCTATTTTCCTATTTATGTATCGACAAGACTGTCAGGTGTTATGGTAGCAATTTTTAGAGTATTAGTCTATTTTAATCTTCTTAGGAAAAAGCGCTGGGCATGGATTTTAACTCTGATTTTAAATATTATTTCTATAATCATTTGCTCTGTTAACTTAAGGTTTTTCTAGGCCAAGGATTACCTTTTCTTATGTTTGAAACATTTGAAATAAGTTTTAAGAGGCAGAGAACCAACTTTTCTTTAGTTCTCTACGCTCTTTACTTGGTAACCCTTGGCCTAAGTTATAGAAAAGCTTCGAACTAAAGTTTTCGTTGAAAGAAGCCACGTGGCAATTTGGAAATGGGTTCAAAGGATTCATGGCTTTAGAAAGATATTCAAGGTAAACTGTAGAGTTTCAGTTTTTCTAGTAGATGAAACTGCTGTAAACGTTTCTGGAAAGCTAGCTTGGGTTTGGGTAGCTTACGAACCATACTCTAAGAAAATACTTGGATTTTGGCTTTCTAGGACTAGAAATTCCTACGAAGCTGAACTTTTCTTAAGAAGCCTAGTTAAGCTACATGGAAAACATCCTGTTTATACTGATGGTGCTCTTTTCTACATAGAAGCTTGTAGAAATCTTGTTCATCGAACTTATGAATTTGGTTCTTCGAACTAATAGAAAGAGAAGTACAAAAGATAGAACTGAAAACTTCGACGATTATTTTCCTTGTAGTAAGAAAGTTTGCAGACTTGATCACGTTTGGCTCAACTTATTTCATTTGTTTAACCAAGAAGAAGTAATTAAAATAGTTCAAAAGCTTAGAGGGATGATAGTATGAAGCTTAAGTTAACAGAGCCCCTATTTACAAGCGTAAAGTTTATAAACTCTCAATAGATTTTCAAATTTAGATAAAAATGAGTAAGAAGCATTCTGCCTTAGTTTTGGTTGTAAGTCTGTTTGCCCTTTCATTGATAGCAGCTGCTTCCTACGCCGCTGTAGAACTGTTTGGTGTTCGTTTCTATGTGGCTAAAGGCGCTTCTGAAACTACTGAGTTTCAGAAAGGAGAAACTGTTTACCTTAGAGCAGTTCCGCCTATTGGAGGAAAAACTCTCGATATCAAAGTAGACCTTATCCATCCCACTCGTGGAACAATTACTCTGTTGTCGAGAACGACAGTGACCTTATCTAGCGAAACAACAATACTTGAAGCAAAGTATACGATTCAAGAAGCAGACCCGGATGGCACTTATGCAATGAGAATAACAGCCTGGGATCTCGTATCAGGAGATATGAGACAAGCTGATGTTGCTTTTACAGTAAAGTCATGGCCAGTTGATCCAGCAATTCTTGCAGCTGTCGCGATAATAGTTATAGCAGTCATAATTGCCGGTGTAATCCTTCTTAAAGGAAGGCCTACAGCACCTACTCCTCAACCTACCCCCATAATGGGACCCTCACCGGAAGGAGCGACAGAAGTTTTACGACCGGGAACTATTGCGATCAAAGGTCCAACCGGGGAAACAATGACTGTAACTGCTTGGCTTCAAGCAGGCTCAAAGTCAATTCCTATAAGCAAACTTCCTCAAACTTTTGGCAGGGAAGATTTTGCTGGGGTTGTTGACCCAAGTGTATTGTCCACAATTAGCAGGAGACACTTTTCAATTGGATATGACTATACATTAGGTACTTTTGTAATTTGGGATGAAAACAGCACTAACGGAACCTACTTAAATGGTGTTGACATTAGAGGCAAAGGAAGACAACCTTTAAAGGATGGAGATATAATATCTCCTTCGAATGTAATTAACATAAAGTTTGCTTCCGGTAAAGCTGCCTGACTATGAAACTGAACAAGTTTGTTTTGTTTACAATTTTTCATTTTTATATTTTATTAGTTTTTGTAGTATGCCAACCTAACTCAATTCAGGTCGGTTTTGAAAATAAACTTACTAAAGTGAGTTCTGAGTCATTCAACTTAACTTTAATTATATTTTCAGGGTCTAACTCAACTTTAGCCGGAGAATTTAACTTAAGTTACCCTATAAATTACATTAATCTCACTAGGGTTACAGCAGGACAATATTGGACCATAGTAAAAGAAAACAACAAGTACTTATTCTACAGGACTCCGCCTGTATCAAAAATTGAGGATAGAACAACTCTTGCAGTTTTTACTTTCAAACGTAAAGTGTCTTCAAGTTCAACAAAGTTTAACGTATCTATAACTTTATTTAAGGCAGCAAATGAATATGGTGAAGACCTAGTAGTTGATTTGATTAACGAAAATGCAACTGTTTTTATTGTTGAGCAAGAGGAAAGTTCAGGTGGAGGATTTGTTAGTGCTCCTGTTGCTACCCCAAACTACAATTGGGTCTTAGTTGGTGCAATAGCCGCTGCTTCAGTTATTGTGTTGTCTGCTTTGTACTTGAGGTCGCGTAGTGGTATCGAGTACTTTTTAATAGGAAATAACTTTTCGATTTCAGTTTCTAAGCCCGATACTACTTTCGGAAGAGAAGACTTCCTAAAATTCTTAAGCGCTGATAAGCTGAGCTACATAACAAGAAAGTCTAAAGGTGGGCAGTTTAGAATAAAGAAATTTACCAATGGTTACTATATAATCGATAATTATAGTACTAATGGGACTTATGTAAATGGAGTAAACATTAAAGGAAGAGGATACGTCCCTATAAGGAATGGAGACCGAATAAGCATTCCGAATATACTTGAGATTGTATTTAGTATTAGCAATAAAAGGTGATCACAATTGTTGAAGCATATATTAGAAAAAAGTTTTAAAACCTTCCTGTGTCTGTTCGTTATTTCGTTACTTTTGCTTCAACCGTTCTTATATTCAGTTACTAGTGCTCCGCAAGTGGATCCTCAAGAGAATAAGGTAAGAAAGTATCTTTTGAATGGAGAAAGCATAATAGGAAAACAAGAGCTAAGATTTGGTAATGGCCCAAATGCAATTCTTACAATTTATAAATTATCTTCAGGAAAATTCTTGATATACTCAAACGAATATGATGCTGTGGTACTTGGAGATGAATGGACCGGTATAAAAGATGGCGAAAAACTAGCGCTTCAATTGCTTTCGCTGTATGCTTATGACCTTTACAAACCTCTCAACGACTTTCAGCCAGACTCTTATAGAGATTTATACTACTGCTGGAATCAAGGCTCAGAAATTGCAAAGAATTATTTCATAAAGAGAACTATTGAAATATCTACTTTAAAGCTATCTGCTGGTATGGCTGTGCTACTTATCTCTTCCGTAGCAACGGGTGGTGTAAGTCTTATTTTTGTTGCTGGTTATGGTGCTGGCTTAGCTGCAGCATTGCTTAATGATCTTCCAAGTAACTTTAGAATAAGTGAAGAAAACGCTCCCCGACTCTTTTTAGTGCTTTCTCTCATGCAGAGCGAGAATGAACCTGCTTATCAAAACTTTAAAAAATCACTAAATAAGTTAAGAAATGCTGGATTTAATGAGATCCTCTCAAATATAGCGGAAAGTCTAAGACTTATAAAAGTTACGAAAGACTTCGCAGGTCTTAATTTTATGATGCTTTATACGTTTGCTGCTAGAAATCCAAGCTTATTACAGAATTTAGAAAATATATTTGGAAAAGAAGTCGTAGAAAAAGCTGGTGCTTATTTTATTTTTGATGAAGATAAAGAATCATTTAAAGATTTTTCTAACGCTGTATTCGATTACTGGAATAGAGTACCAGGTTCTGCAAGTAAGCTTAGTGATATTCTCGTCAAAAAAGCTACAGGGACTTTAGGAAGTGTAGCATTAACAAGTGTAATAAATGCTATCACTGATTATTTAATTAACGCTCCAAAAGATGTTGATTCATTAATGGGTTTTCATGGAGCTCACAGTGTACTAATTAGAGACCTTTCTCTTGATCTGTCGAACTTTCTAACGTATCTGCAATCTCAAAAGTACTTACCAACTTTAGAAAATATACAAAGTTTCTTTTATCACGAATATCTATTGAACATCTTACTTAGTGAGTATGACGAAGGTATAAGCAAACTTAGTACAAATACTTTGTACAATACTCCAGAAGATCTAATAAGGTTTTGGGGGTTTAGTCCTTTAACAAGCTCACCCCAAGGGACTTCAACAGAAACTTGGGCTGGAAATATTTTAGGGCAATTTTCATCCTTTAAATCGCAAATGGACCAAGAAGCCAACAATACATTAACTAAAGCTTTAGATTATACAATAAAAGTTTACAAAATGTTCGACGAGTACAAACAAGACATGGCAAGAAGAAAGAAGACTCCAAGTCCAGTAACTGGAATGAACTTATTCATTGTTATGGATGTCTCTGGTAGTATGAATGATAATTTTAGTGGAGTTAGGAAGATAGATGCTGCCAAGAAAGCTGCTACTGACTTAGTTTCACTTGCTTCTGAGCAAGACAGCATTGGTTTAGTTAGTTTTTCTGATACAGCAAAACTATTAAGCGATCTTACAACGGATAAGAAACTTCTCGTTGATGAAATAAACAAAATGCAGCCCGAGTATAGTACTGCTTTAGGTGATGGAATTTGGTTAGCTATTGAACGACTTGAAGCCTCGCTCAGTAGTAAAAAGCCAAGTGCAGTTGTAGTGCTAACCGATGGTATGAATAATGCTGGCACTCATTCACCCATAGAGGCTGCACTAAAAGCAAAAAGTCTTAACATTCCAGTTTACACGCTTGGATTTGGCGAGAAGAACGATATAGATGAAAATACTTTGATAAAAATAGCTCAAGCAACAAATGCACAGTACTATTATGCCCCTTCACCAGAAGACCTTAGAAAAATTTACATTTCTCTTTCTCAGCGAGTTTCAGGAAACATAGTTGAGAAAACTGTCATCCAAACAATAAAGAAAGGCGAGGCGCAAGTCATACCAACTACCATAGCTCCTGGTACTCCGTACTTGTTGGTTAAAGCTTCTTATGAAGGTAGCAACGTTAGTCTAACATTGCAGAAGCCAAATGGACTTAACCTAACTGGAACAGAAGGAAATGTTGTATACGAGGAAGAGCCTGGATATGTTTCGTATGTCGTTTACTACCCAGATCCTGGAGAATGGAAGATCAAAGTAATTGGAGTTGAAACACCTTCAACAGGAGAAGAGTATAGGCTTGTGGTTGCAAAACCTGGTTTAGCAGTAGAACCACAAGAAGTTAACGTAACCTTAAAACCGGGAGAATCCACTAAAGTTAAGGTTAAAATAAAAGCTCTTAGACCAATATCTTCTTTAGAAGTGCTAAAGTTGTGGAATTTTGATTTTATCGATTTAGAACAAAGCTCTTTCTCAAACCTTCAAGCAAATGAGGATATCTACCTTACTGTAACATTAAAGGCACCAGATTTAAGCAAAGGATTCTTCTTTAGAGGATTGTTGGGTATAAGAGCGGTTGATTCTTTAATATTTTTACCAGTCAACATAAGAATAACTAAGTTTCTGGTTCCAACGTTTTTGGTAAACACTTCTGCTTTGTACGAAGGAGAGTCACTAAGTCTCATAGTTAAAGTAAGTGACGGCAATGGAAATTCAATTACTGGAGCCTCAGTAAAAGCTACTATTGGCAATATCACAAGAAATCTTATTGAGCTTAGAAATGGTTTCTACGGTATCAATTTTACAGGTTTATCTATTGGAAGAAAAACTGTAATTGTTAACGTTTCAAAGTCTGAGTATACTAATGTAGTTACAAATCTAAGCGTTATTATTACTGTACTTGGCGACATAAACAAAGATGGAGCAGTTGACTACAAGGACTTAGCTTTACTAATAAAGTCTTATGGTCTTTCTACCTTTCACCCTGAAGCAATAGCAAGCAGTGATTTGAATAAAGATTGGGAAATTGATTACAAAGACTTAGCGATACTTGTAAGAAACTATGGAAAAAATGTTCCATAAAAATTCACACCTGGTACAAAGGTGGAGCTTCAACACTTTGGAGCACCTATTTCACAATCAGAGCACTAAAAATATTAAACTCTTCCAATGGAGTTAATATACAAGCAGTACTTAACTATACAATATTGCGGCTTATGAGCTATTCTACATTATGGCCCAAAGATACGTACTATGCGATTGCAATTCTTGACTTATTAAACTGGAAAATAGAACTTAAAAAGAAAACGAGATATATAATTGGTTGAAAGAACAATTGGATTATTATGATGTTGAAAATACATACTATGTTCTAGCTTCAATGAAAATACTGGAGGATAAAGTTGAATGTGATGAAGCTAAGTTATAGAAAAGCTTCAAACGTAATTAAAGTTTTCGTTGAAAGAAGTTCATAGCATTTTGGAAATAGGTTCGTGGTTTTAGGAAGATATTCAAAGTTAATTGCAGAGTTTCTATTTTCTTGTAGATAGTATGGATCTTAAGTTAACAGAGCACCATTACAGAAAAGAAAAACTTAAATATAGTTTTGACGAATATTAATTGGTATGATGAAAACAGAGGAAAATAAGTCCTTTTGCAAAAAAGCTCTTTCAATCATTTTAATCCTAATACTTCTGAGTCAAGTCTTCTATCCAAAGTTATCCGTTTATGCTACAATCGGAAACCTTGTGGTTACGGTCTACAATATCGGAGGAGTTCCAGCTTACTCTCTTGGTGGTACAACTAGGGTAAACCTATACAATGCGTCGTATTCGTACTTAGGAACGCAGGTAATTAACAGCAACAGTCAGGCCTCTTGGTCAAATCTGAACACAGGAGATTACTATATTGAAGTTTACCACGACCCCCCTGGAACACCAAACCTAGGAAGAGAGTTTTGGGGAGCTAACAGAGTAACCGTGTCATCAGGCACCACCAATTTCCCGTTTACTAGACATGCTCCGTATCTTAGTGATATTCGCGCCTCACCGACTACGGTAAACGTGGGTCAAACCGTTACGATCTATGTCACAGTAACGAACCCCGAAACTAGTTCAAAGAGCTGCTATGTCAGAATGCTTCTGTACAAGGGTACATCATCATGTGTCTTTGATCAGAATTCTCAATCATTTTCCATCCCTGGAGGAGGAAGCTACCAATTTTCCTTTTCCTACACGCCCACGGAAGCAGGAACATACTATCACTTTGCAGGAGTTTATACAACATATTCAACAACTGCGCTTACAGATCAGTGGGCACAAAGTTCATCATTCACTGTAATTTATAGTTACACCGTGTCAATCAGCGGGTTGACGAGTGGTTCAACCACCGTCTACTTGGATGGGAGCGCTAAGACAACACTATCCAATGGTCAATCATACACTTTCAGCGGTCTTTCTGGTTCTCACAAAATTTCTGTTGATAGTCCGATAGACATAGGAAGCACTGTAAGGTATGTTTGCACGCCAAAAGAAATTAATGTATCCAGCCAGGGCTCATACACCTTCAGCTACACGACGTTATACTGGTTAACAATGCAGGCCAACCCTTCAAACGGGGGAACCGTCTCTCCAAACAGCGGATGGTATCCTGCCGGCCAACCATGGACGATATCAGCGTCCTCGGCTAGCGGCTGGACTTTTCAAAGCTGGACTGGTTCAGGAACGGGCTCTTACAGTGGACCAAACAACCCGGCGACAATAACCATAAACGGGCCAATAACAGAAACAGCGAACTTTCAGCAGGCTACTACGCCAAGTCTTTCCGTCCAGGTTTCAGCTAACCCAAGTAGCATTACTACATCCCAATATTCTACGATTACCGTTACTGTGACTTCTGGCGGGAGCGCTGTTTCAGGCGCTTCGGTTAGTCTGAGCTGCAGTCCCTCTGGGCCATCATTGAACCCTTCTTCAGGAACAACTGGTTCGGACGGCAAGTTTACTGCTACATTCTCCTCCAGCGCTACTGGAACTTTCACAATTACCACTGCAGCTTCTAAGTCGGGTTACAACTCTGGCTCCGGTAGCACTCAGGTAACTGTTTCACAAACTCCTCCACCTTTCAACTTCAGTATCTCCGTTTCGCCATCTTCTAGGACAGTTACGGCTGGACAGTCTACAACATACTCCGTTACGGTTTCACTGGTCAGCGGCACTGCGCAGACAGTATCGCTGAGCCTTTCCGGGCAACACAGCACTATGAGTTATAACTTTAATCCCTCCTCAGGCTCGCCAACCTTCACTTCAACCCTGACCGTATCCACAACGAGTTCGACGCCAGTCCAGACCTACACGCTGACAATAACTGGAACAGGCGGAGGGGTAACAAGACAATACCAAGTTACTTTGACGGTTCAACCTCCGTCTACACCCGATTTCAGTCTTTCCGCCAATCCTAACTCTCTTTCTATCACTCTTCCGTCTTCAGGCACTGCACCCGCAGCTTCAACTATCAAGGTTGCTTCCATTAACGGCTTCAGCTCGCAGGTCTCACTAAGCGCCTCATGGATTGGCAATGCTCCCTCAGGAGTAATGTGTTCATTCAGCAAGAACTCCGTTACTCCGCCTTCTAATGGGTATGATTCAAGCACCTTAACCATAACAGTTTCCTCATCCGCAAGCATAGGGAGCTTCACGTTGCGTGTAGCAGGTACAAGCGGCAGCCTAACACACACCGTAGACATAACAGTAACCTTTTTCACCACTCCATCAACGAAAGGAACCTTAGTAGTTTACATTTACAATGTAAATGATAAGCTTGCTAATTATATGTCAGGAAAGACCGATGTATATTTAACAGGAGATGGTGGAGTATTTTCTGCGACTATGAACAACCAAGGATATGTGACTTTTTCAGACATTCCTGTTGGGACTTATAGGTTATTAGTTTTTCACAAACCTCAAGAGGCAGGAGCGCTAAATCTGGATGAATACTGGGGAACAGAAAACGTACAGGTTAATCAAGGATATAATGAAAGGAAGTTCATTAGGTCGGCTCCTTGGGTAGCAGATTACAGTGTGAAAGTTGATGGAAAGGAGATAGCGAGGCCAGGCTTCGTGAGTCAAGAGGCTGTTGACGTTGGTTCTACTGTGGATTTCCAAATATCAGTTAAGAACTCAGGCTCTTCGAGTGCTAATACGAAAGTGAGGTTAATCATAGATGCGAACCAAATTTCTCCGTTTGATTACGATCA